>Ga0074199_1000141_pt1 | contig 147716 bp, 125 predicted proteins | sample EPASupsiteSAE347_FD_64528 | JGI IMG/M metagenome (GOLD analysis project Ga0074199, IMG submission 64528) | Bioremediated contaminated groundwater from EPA Superfund site, New Mexico - Sample SAE3-47 | ecosystem: Environmental > Aquatic > Deep subsurface > Groundwater > Contaminated ... | reverse complement strand
GTTGATGGGAAATATATTCGTCCTAATAAAAAAGAATATGTTAGTAATCAAAATCGAGTAACTGAAATTAAGAGATGTTTTAACGATAAGTATATTGGTTCAAACAAAATTATTAATGGATGTACATTAGATGATGCAATATTTTTTCTAATTTATTCAGGGTGTAATATTAAATATAATCAGAAGTACAGATTAAGATTTTAATTCTTTAGTAATCCGATCATAAATGAGTTGCTAAAGATTTTTCCGCGATATGAATTTGAGAAATTGGAGAACCAGTATATTGGTAACCGTTACACCAAATATTTCAGTGGTTGGCAGCAGTTAATCGTTCTACTTTTTGCTCAGGCCGGTTACAAGGACAGTTTGCGAGAAATTGAGACATCATTAAAGGTTCATTATCCAAAGTGGTATCATATCGGTTTGCAGGATATTAAACGTTCGACCTTATCGGACGCCATGCGGCGACGGAGTTATCGAATATATGAGGGGATATTTTACAGTTTGCTGGAGCGCTGTAAATCCCTAACTCCCGGACATAAATTTCGTTTCAAGAATCCCTTATAATCTCTGGCTTCAACAACCATTGATTTATGTTTATTATTGATCCCCTGGGTTCGCTTTCGTCGCCGTAAAGGTGCCATAAAGTTGCATTACCTATATGACCACAATACTTCTCTACCTGTCTTTATAACGATGACCGATGGAAAACAGCATGACATTCGGGTCGCCCGGGAAAATGAAAAACTTGATTTTTTACCTTATTACCGGACAGCATCGTATCCATTGATAAAGCCTATATTGATTATCGTTAGCTTTATTCCTTGCATAAACGGAAAATATTCTTCGTTACCAGGAGTAAAATTAACCCGGATTGTCAAATTATCGGACAGCATAAACATTCACTCATAAAACGATCGTGCGGGACGATGAAATCATCTTAGCCGGAATACAATCCAAACAGAACTTAACGGAATACTTACGCCTGGTAGGGATATCCTACGAAGAGGATGATAAGTATATCGAATTCCTGACGAAAAATTTCGATCTATCTGCAAAAACAATCGCCGATATATACAAAACTCGCTGGCAGATTGAACTCTTCTTTAAATAGATCAAACAGAATCTGAAAATAAAGTCCTTTCTCGGTACTAGTCCTAATGCCGTTCTGACTCAGATTTGGATTGCGATGTGTTACTATTTGATTCTTAGTTATATCAAGTTCCAAACTAAATTCGCTCATTCCATTACAGAATTAAGTCGTATGTTTAGAGAAACCATTCTGGATCGAGTTAATTTGATCGATATTCATTCCTTGAATTCAACTACCAAATGAGTTCTCAAAAAACAATCCGATTGTGTTTCCCCTTTTAATCACATAATTCCCTGAACAATGGATTACCTACCCTTAAAGCAAATAGCTCTTCACTATTCCTTACTCCCGGTGAGCGAAGATAATGGTTGTTTGGTTTTCGGTACAATTAATCCGGAAAACTCCTCCCTGAAACAGGAACTCGAATTCCTGCTCAGCCGGGAAGTCCGGTTTGTGGCTAAGACAGAAGTGGAACGCCATTCTATCTCTAAAAGATAAAAGGCTTGGTGGGGCGCTTACAACAGGAAAATCAGAACACCCACTTCACTCCGAGCGTCGGCAGGACGAATATTTCATCCACGGCGAAGTCTTTATTCTTACTCCAGGCGCCTGAGAAGTTGCGGCTGATCTCGATCTCGCCGCCGATGGAAATCGCCGGGGTAAGCTTGTACCAGAACTGCGGTTCAGAGAGGATCACGATCTTTTTCGAAGGACAAGCATCCGCACCGGTGCTCCAGATATCTACAAAGCCGCTGATTTCTAATTTGCGCCAGAGATAATACCAGACATACGTCAACTGGAAGGTCAGTCCATCGGTGTTGAGTTCCTTGCGAACTAAGAAATCAACCGGGAACGTCTGCTTGCCGACCTGGAAAACATACTGCGCGCCGCCCAACCAGACCGGATTGAAGGAAAATGTATTGGTCAGGCCGTCATTGTACTGAATTGTGGCCGAGAGATTTTTCACTCCCGGAACCTTGAAGTATCGGGCAATTTCGCCGTAAGCCAGCGAAGCGCTTTTAACTTTACTACTATCACAACGGTTATAGTCTAAATCGATAAAAGCATAGGTCGCGCCGAATTTATCGGTCTTGTACATCTCGAGCGTCGAGGTCAGGTGCCGGCGTCCGAAGTCGTAGTTCAGTTGCAGATTTTGTGCCCGTGCCATTAACGGCAGTGTAATCAGCAGAATAGTAAATAGTTTCTTATTCATTGTCTTCCTTCGAGTAAATCTTGTAAAATTTCTTGAGTTCTTTGTTGAAAAAAGCCAGGCGCTTATCGACCTGGGCCAGACCGAGAAATGCCAGTCCGAGCGCTAATAAAACGAGTAAAACCGCCAGGGCCAGCACCACACCTTCCGTATGGATTTCGTGCCCGCCGAAGATGTTCGGGCGAATTCCGACGCCAATAAAAATTATCAACCCGGCCACAAACCCGGACGAAATCAATACAACGCCAATCAACCCATTCACTCCCTCGACATTCCCGCTATAGACAACGATCAGCCAGGTAATCAGACCGGCGAGTAAAAAGATCAGGCCTATATAAAAATAGCCAAGTACGGCAGCGACGGCAAAGGCCAGCATGGCCATCCCCAGAATAATATAACTGTAAACGATCCTATCATGTGATTCCATATTTTCCTCTTTTATTTAGTGACCACACTGATGATTCGGTTTTCGGTCCGGCTGTCAATGACCGGCTGGGCCTTGACGGCATCGATTAAAATGTCGCGGCCGATGACATTAGTCGGCGTGATTTTCACGGCGGATGGCGCCAGACCGAAGAAACGTTCAAACTGACCGGTCACAAAATTATTGGTGACCAAAGTATAGCGCTTGTCGTCGCCCACCGGCTGGCCGGAGACGCTGACTTTTATTATTTTCTTTTCAGCCTCATTGTACTCATAAGAGAGCCCTGAAACCTGCAATAGATCACGCGGGTTGTCGAGGCGGTATTGCATCATGAATTTCAACTGTTTCCCGGTTACTTCAACTTTTTCGATCGTGTTGTCGAACGGTGAAATTTCCCAGAGATCGCGCACGCGGATCGGCCCGGCCTTCAGATCTTTCCGGATGCCGCCACTGTTCATGAAGGCGATATCGGCCAGAAAACGGGCGCGGGTTACGTCGCAAATCCAGTCGCCGATGTTCGACTCCCCGTGACTGTCGCGCCGCCAGTCTGTAACCAACCGGCCTATGACCTTATCCATTTCGGTGGCGATGTTGGCTTCGAGTGAATCGACGACCTTTGCAACTGCCGGAGAGGGTTTGACCCGGCCGAGTCGCGTTTCGATCGATTCATAACTAAACGAAGCGATGCTTTTTTGCTTTTGATCGACGCCGACTTTCAAACAACCCAGATTGCGGCCGTTGGAACCGGCCTGGCAGATCAAAATATTGTTGACCTTCATTGGTTGTCTTAAATAAGTATGCGAGTGGCCGCCAATGATCACATCGACTCCGGTCAACTGCGTGGCTAACAGCGAATCCTCCTCGGCGCCGTAATGACTCAACAGGACGATCAGGTCGGTTTGCGGTTCGACCTCGGCCACGTACTTGCGGATTTGCGTTACCGGATCGAGGATGCCGAGACCCTTGATGTTTTGTGGTAAAGCTAACGTCCGCATGTCCGCCGTAATTACCCCGATGACCGCAATTTTCAGCGGGCCGGACCGGACAATAGTATAGGGTTTGACGAACAGATCGCTTTTAGTGGAATCATAAAGGTTGGCGGAAATGACCGGAAAATTGGCGCGGGACAACACTTCTTTAAGATTATTGATACCATAGTCGAATTCATGATTGCCGATCGTAAATCCAGACGGCAATATTTTATTCAGGATTAAAATCTGAGAGAGGCCGTGGGTCAGGTTAGAGACTGGCGAGCCCTGAAAATCGTCCCCGGCATTTAACACGATGGCGGCCGGATACAGATTGCGTAATGAGTCGATATAACCGGCTAAGTTCGCATAGCCGCCCACGTAGTAATCGGCTCTGCCTGGCTTGTAGGGAATATTAGAACTATGGAAATCATTCCAGTGTAAAATTACCGCTGTCGGGACATTGGCGGCGGTGCCGGCCTGAATCGGGGAAAATAATTCGGCGAGAACCAGGAAAATGCCTGTAAATATCTTCTTCACACTCACACCCTTTTGATTAACATACCTTTTTCATTAGTGGGAGAATTTCATTATATTGACGAGCAAAATCAAGTTTTTTAAAATTTGGCAGATATTGATAAACTCAGGAGAATGACTTTTTAGTATGATCAAGATCGGAGTCGTCGGAGCCGGTAATTTCGGGCGCTGGCACATTAAAAATCTGAAGAGCATACCGACCGCCGAATTGGTCGGTTTTTTCGATATAAATCCGGAGCGTTCGGCGCAGATCGCGGCCGAATATCAGGTGCGGGCTTATCCCTCGCTGGAGAAACTGCTGGACGATTGCCAGGCTGTTTCGATTGTCGTGCCGACTCATTCGCATTACAGCGTAGCGAAAGCCGTGATCGCGCGCGGACTGCATCTGTTCTGTGAGAAACCTTTCATGGAAACGATCACCGAAGCCGATGAAATCATTCAACTGGCGCGGGCAAAAAATCTCGTCTTGCAGGTCGGACATGTGGAGCGCTTCAATCCCGCCTTAACGGGACTCGACCGGTTTCGGATCGAACCGTTATTCATCGAGTCCCATCGCATCGCCCCTTTCCGGGGCCGCGGCATGGACGTGGCGGTCATTCTGGAACTGATGATTCATGACATCGATTTGATTCTTGCATTGGTCAGTGCGCCAATCGTTCAGGTAGAGGCTTCCGGAGCGCCGGTTCTGACCGATAATATCGATATTGCCAACGCTCGTCTGCGTTTTGCTAACGGTTGTGTGGCGAATGTTACCGCCAGCCGGATTTCCAACAAACAGATGCGCAAACTGCGAATTTTCCAGCGAAACGCTTATTTCTCAATCGATATGCTTAAAGGCGTCACTGAAATTTATAGCCTGTCCCGCGAAACCGGCCCGCTGCCGGACGGCACGATCCAGATTACCGAATTACCCGACCAGAACGGTTCACCCAAACGAATCCTCTACCATACCCTGCAAAACCCGGAAGGCAATGCCCTTTATGACGAGTTAAATTCATTCGTTCAGGCGATTGAGACCGGCCAGCCACCGCGCGTCACCGGCGAGGATGGTAAAAGAGCGCTGGAGGTCGCGATCCGGATCGTCGAAAGCATTCGGGCTGGTTTGGGGAGTTTAATCTGATGGATATACGTCGATTATTTTTCAAAATGCGCGGTTATACTCCGATTCCGTTAGTCTTGATTCTGATTTACCAGTCTAACATGATCCGGAACCTGGCAATCGTCGGCGTATTGCTGGCTTTGAGCGGTGAATGGATCCGGTTAAATGGCGTGCGCGCGGCCGGCGGACGCACCCGCACCCGCAAAGTCGGCGCCAAAGAGCTATGCACCTGGGGACTTTTCGCTCATGTCCGGAATCCGCTTTATATCGGCAACGCCCTGATCTACTTCGGAATGTTACTATTGGCCGGCGGACGCTGGTTGCTGCCCCTGACTATCCTGGCGGTTGTCTACTTATTACTCCAGTACGGCCTGATAATTTCGCTCGAAGAAGAAACCCTGACCAATCTTTTCGGCGCTGAGTACGAAAAATACAAAGCTAATGTCCCGCGCCTTCTGCCACGACTGAAACCCTGGGAAACCGGCGGCGAACCGAAATTCCTGTCCTGGCCCAAGGTGATCCGCACCGAGAAAACGACTTTGATGGTTTTTGGTATTTTCGTGATAGCAGTAATTATCAAAGAGCTGCTGTATGCCGGGCGGTAAAATTTTCATCTCGGCCGGCGAATTATCCGGCGACCTGCACGGCGGCAAACTAATTTCAGCCCTGAAAAATCTCAACCCGTCGACTAAAATCGGAGCTATCGGAGGTGATAACATGGCCGCCGCCGGTGCGGAATTGCTTTTTCACATTCGCGAGACCTCATTCATGGGCTTTACTGAAGTTATCCGGCACATGCCATTCATAGCGCGGCTCTTCCGCCGAACCCTGCAATTTGTCGATGAATTCAAGCCAGACGTAGTTGTATTGATCGACTATCCCGGTTTCAATCTGCGTCTGGCAAAAGCCGTTACCCGGCGGCAGATACCGGTGGTCTATTATATCACGCCGCAGGTCTGGGCCTGGCATCAGTCGCGTGTCAAACAAATTCGCCGCTATACGCGTGAAGTGTTCTGTATTTTACCATTCGAGGCGCCCTGGTTTCAGGAGCGCGGCGTGCAGGCGACTTTCGTCGGTCATCCACTGCTGGATCAAATTGAATCCTCTTCATCCGCGACCGATGCAATTGATATCGGCAGTGGCGCGCCATTGATCGGTCTTTTCCCCGGCAGTCGCCAGCAGGAGGTCGACAAACATTTGCCGTTAATGATCTCAGCCGCGCAGGCTCTGCGCCAGAATTTTCCGGCTTTGCAAGCGGCTGTGGCGGTCGCGGCCGACATCGATCCCCAGAATTACAAAAACAAGTATCCGCACGAATGGCTGACCTGGCATAAAAACAGCAACCGCAAGTTGATTAATGCCTCTGATGTTCTGATCATGGCTTCCGGGACGGCCACACTGGAAGCAACGATTGCCCAAAAACCTTTCGTGGTTATTTACCGCGTGTCGCCTTTGACCTATTGGCTCGGGAAAAAACTGATCAAGGTGCCATTCATCACCATTGCCAATTTGATTGCTGGGAAAAAAGGCATCACCGAACTGATCCAGCAGGACGCCAGCGTTGACAATATCGTTAGTGAGGTGTCTTTGATTCTGCGCGACCGGAAACATGCGGATGAGATCCGCGACTTTCTCCAAAATGTCAACCGGCAATTGGGTGAACCGGGCGCTTCCGTACGCGCCGCCAAAATCATCCTGAATTACTTGCCAAATCATATCTGATCTCCAATGAATCTGAATTTTATGAAATGGCTTATGTATCCGGCGGCCTGGCTGTACGGCCTGATTACCCGGCTCAGAAATCTTTTGTATGATCGGCGCATATTTGCATCTGTGAAAATGCCGGTTCTGGTTATAGCTGTCGGCAATATTACGGCGGGCGGCACCGGTAAAACACCGTTTGTGATCGCACTGGCCGAATTTTTGACCGGGAAGGGTTTCCGGATTGCGATCATCACACGCGGCTACCACCGTCAGACAAAAGGACAGGTAATCGTTGCCGACGGACAGCAAATTTTAGCGACCTCGCAACAGGCCGGCGACGAACCATATATGATGGCCCAAAAATTATCCGGCGTGGTAATTATTGCCGATGCCGATCGGGTCGCCGCCGCACAGACTGCCGTGGATAGATTTGCCTGCAACCTGATTATTGCCGATGATGCTTTCCAGCACCGACGGATAGACCGCGATCTCGACATTGTACTCTGGGATCGCCAGGCCGCACCAAAGGATGAAGCATTGCTCCCGGCCGGGCGTTTACGCGAATCTCTGTGCGGTTTGCAGCGCGCCGATTTCGTGGTTTTCACCAAATCGGATGAAATCCCGGCAGATCAACAGGCCTGTCTGCAATCAGTAAATCCGCACCTGAAATTTTTTGCGGCGCCGCTGGCGATTACCGCCGTCTGCGATCGATCCGGCCGAGCGGTAGCGCCTGCCGATCTCGCTCTTCTAAATGTTCTCGCATTTTGCGGTCTCGGAAATCATATGCAGTTTGAGGCAACCGTCCGGCAATTGAATCTCAATCTGGTCACCTTTCGCCGTTTTTCCGATCACCACAAATATACCGAAAGCGATCTTCGGCATTTGGTCGACGAAGCCCGGCAAATGCAATGTCCCTTTTTAATCACCACCGAGAAAGACGCCGTCAACCTGCCGAAAACTGTGCAGGAATCAGATAAAATTCTGATCCTGAAAATTGAATTGAAATTGGATGAAAAATTAAAGGCGGCCGTTTTGGAAAACGTACCGCCTTCATCGGATTTTATCGCTTAATTATTTGTTGCCGACAGCCCAAACGATCACGCCGATCAGCGCCAGGAGCGAGATCGTATCCCGCAGAAACGAGAGTCGCCGTGTGCCGGGATTATTGAAAACGTGCACCTGAAATTCCTGAAGTGTGCTCCAGCCATGTGAATCCACAACTTCCAGTACGATGTCATTGACTCCCTTTTGGGCCTTGCGCGGCGTCCATGTTACCATACCGGTCTCCGGATCGAAGTTGGCATACTTCGGCATACGCACGACTTTATAGGTCAACGGATCACCATTGGCATCTTCGGCTTCGAGCTGATATTCGTATTTCAAATTGGTGAGCGCCACCGGTTTGGGGACGGAGAGAATACGCGGTTTGACATTGACATAAACCCGTTTTTTCTGAGTGTCCTGGGCCAGGCCGTCACTGACCTTCACCGTGAAGAAATGTCCATTAATCTGCAGGTCGGTTGGTCGCCATGAGATGACGCCCTGCGGAGAAATCACCATGCCATCCGGCGCATTAAGCAATTCAAAGCTTAATTTACTGTCAGTATTGAGATCGGCGACTTTGACTTCATATTGCCATAATGTATTGACGTAAGCATTGGTGTCGGGGCTGGAGGTGATATTCGGTGGATAATTGACATAAACCTGGGCATGTTCTTCGGCTGAAAAATAACCGTCTGTAACGGTGTAGGAAATCGATTGGAAATCGAATTGAGTGGCAGTCGGTGTCCAGGTAATCAGTCCGTCGCCATCCATCGTCAAGCCGGCTAACGGATCTTTCAGACTAAAGGTGTATAAATAGCGCCGCACCGGACGGGTTACCTTGGGTGTGCTCATATTCAGATTGCTGAAAAATGATTCGACGATCTGCGAAGCCTCCATACCTTTGGCGGTCTGTAAATTATAGACAAAAACCACTTTGTTGCTGTCTTCGAAGATATCCTGAAAAAGGTTTTTCGGAACGCCGGTCGCGCTACCCGGTGTTACTGACAACGGAAAAGATTTACGATAACGTTCGATGTATTTACCAATATTGTTGCGCACCGCATCGTCGAGAATCCGGGTTTCAAGGAGGCCGGACTGACGCCAATTTTCGACTCTCGGTGAAACCATATAACAGGCTAAATACGCCCCCTTGTTATTGTCACTTATCACCGACTGGTAAGTGTATTTTTTCCCAATGGCCGTCATGTTTGGCGCCGTGGATTGAATGCTGACGGGATGATTGACAAACAGCGCAAACACCAGGTGGTCGGTATCATAACCATCACTGATCTCGATGAGAAAATCGTACCAGTCGAACTGCTCGAACGATGGCTTCCAGAGAATTTCACCGGATGCGTTGATCGTGGCGCCCGCCGGGCAATTTAACAATTTATAGGTAATGACGGCGTCGCGATTCTCGTCGCGCACTTCCATCTGGAAGTGGAATGTTTCGCCGATCTGAATAATGTCGCGTGACGGAATTGTCGTGGTAATCTTCGGCACACTATTTACATAAACGGTAAAAGTGCGGATTTCCTTCTTACCGCTCCACGAAATCGTGGCGGAATTTTTATGTAATCCAAGTTGTGAATCGGCCGGCACCCAGGTAAACAGTTTATTGGCCAGGTCGAATTTCATTCCCGGCGGTATATCAACGTTGACATTCAGGTTTTTAGTATCGTCAAGGCTCAGACCGGGAATATTCAATGTATATCGGACCGACTCGCCGGGATGGGTCAAAATGTCCGGCTTGACAATTTTCCGTCCACCTGAAGAAACGGCTTGCCGGTTTTCGCCTTCACCCAGCGGCGATAAAGCGATCTCTTCACCTTCCAACCCGGAAAGTTGTTGTTTCAATAAGTCCATTTCCGAGAAGGGCGTGGCGGTTATTGGCTCTTTTGCATTTACTTTGTCTTCTTGCGCCAGGACAGAATCCACGGCGCCCAGGACAGTCTCAACCAGCCCCTGCTCGGCCAACGCATTGACATCTTCCAGCGACCAGTAACAGAGGCCGTGCTGGTCAAAATTCTGGTGCAGGAACGGTGCCACTATTGCTCCCGTTTTTTTCCCGGAAGCGGAAATGACCGGGGCAATCGATAGATACTTGATGTTATTTAAAACGGGATTCGAGTACATTTTGTTGTTGTACAATTTCAGGTCGGATAGATTTCCACTCAGACCATACTCATATCGATTAATATTGACGCTGTTTGCCTGTATCATTAAAATATCGGCCAGGTTATTGTCATTTATATCCGTCAATGCAATGGCTGAAATTTTGGTATTCCCGGGAAACATCAACGCCGATTTTAAAACACCGGTCTCCCTCCATAAAATCTGGGCGCCGCCACTGCGCAAAGGCAGAACGAACTCGGTAAATCCATCGCCGTCCAAATCACCGGCGGCGATCTGCGCCAGATCAAAATCATTACGATTTATTCCGGAATATTTATAGGTGCAAAGTGGTTCCTTCAGATCGGCACGATAAATCTCTACTTCCAAATCCTGCTTGCCACCGAAGATGGTGATTTCATCACCCGTCGCCGCGTCCACATTGGCAACGATCGCCCGAAAAGGCTGCAGACCAAGCAATACAGGCAATTTGCCGGAGTAGTTCATTACGGATAGCTTTCCGGCGTTAGCGCCGGATGGATTTGTAATGATGCTGATATTGCGTCCCGGTCCGGCCGAAGAAATCACCAGATCGCGACGGCCATTACCATCCACATCACCGACACTTAAATAAGTCGGGCGTGGCCTGATCGAAAAGACGGAATCCGCAGTCAGGCGCGCAAATGGTTCCTGGTCAAAGCCCCCGGCATATTGAAACAACAACAACCAGCCGGGCTTAGTGTCCATTCCGGTTTCCGTAATGCTTAATGTGGCAGCAAGGACCGGCGATCCGTTTTTATTCCAGTCGACAACCGCCAGATCGGTAAAATCGCCTTTGACATCTTGCGGCAGATTGTATTTCCACTGAATGGCAAAATCACCGGACGCCGATTCCTCAAGATGTACCAGATAAGTACTGCGCGGAACCATTTGACCGCGCCCGTCGACCAGGCTGGCGATTCCGACGACATCCAGATTATCATCATTATCAAAATTGAATCCACCGGCAATTTTGATCAGGACGGTATTGCTCTGCTTGAACGGAAATATCTCCGGTTCTCGCGATTGGCCGCACAGTAAAGCGTAATTGGCAAATAAAATCACCAAACACGCCACAAAAAAGGAAGTGATCTTAAACTTCATCTTTGTTTTCCAGATATTTCATTAAAAAAAATGTCTAACCATTGCCAAGAATATATTCGCGTCCCGACAAAAAATCAAGCAAAAAAGTATATCCGCATATTTCTATTATAAACTTAATCTTTCTGAAACATTGCATCTTACAAGACCTATTTAAAGCAAAAGATTAAAATTTGCCGGCCGACTGTCGATTTTAACCGATAGCATAACATCAAAATGTTGTGTAAAAATAACATCTCACCACATGATTTAGTCCTTTTAGACATACGGACCAGATTCATTAAATTAGGCTTCACCAATCTGCTTTAAAACGAGAAAATATCACCGACAACTAAATTTCCCGCCTGAAAAACATTATTACCTCCTCGAAAGTAGTTTGAAAATAGATGAAGAATTGCTAATATTTGCCGTAAATAGCGAAGGTAACGTGGTCAAACCAACGATCTTTTCCGCAACCCGCGGAAAAATCTTGTCTCAAAAGAATGGAAATCTTTTTGCATGAAAGTTCTGACGCTTAATTCGGGCAGTTCGTCTGTAAAATACCAGTTTATCGATACAAACACCAGGGAAGTACTTTGTAAGGGGCTCGTTGACCGGATCGGAATAAGTGGTACCAGTTTAACTCATAAACGCAGCGACGGACACCAGGTTGTCATTACCGACAATATAGTTGATCATCAAACCGCCGTCAATTGTATACTGGACATTCTGATCGATAAAAATCACGGGGTTGCGAAAAGCCTGGCGGAAATAGCAGCGGTCGGTCATCGGTTGGTTCATGCCGGCGCAAGTTTTAAAGAATCCATTCTGATCAATGAAGCAGTCCGCGCGAAACTATACGAATGTATCGAATTTGCGCCTCTGCACAATCCACACAACATCAAAGGCATCGAAGCCAGTATGAACAAACTGCCCAATACGCCCAATGTTGGTGTTTTCGATACGACTTTCCACATTAACATGCCAGACTATGCCTATACTTACGGGATTCCTTACACCTATTATGAAAAATACGGAATCCGGCGCTACGGATTTCATGGCAGTTCCCACTATTTCGTTGCTCACCGGGCGGCCGAAATCGTCGACACGCCGATTGACATGCTGAATATTATCACTTGTCATCTCGGCAACGGTGGCAGTATTGCGGCGGTCAAAGGCGGTATTTCAATCGACACATCGATGGGCTTCACGCCCCTGGAGGGCCTGGTTATGGGCACACGTTGTGGCGACATCGATCCCGGTTTGATTTTTACAATCGCCAACCGGGGAAATTTTTCGGTCGATCAGGCCAACGCCTTTTTTAACAAACAATGCGGGATGAAAGGACTCTCCGGCCTGTCCAGCGACATGCGTGAGATTGAAACTGCCGCCGCTGAAGGCAACCAACGCGCCCGGTTAGCGCTGGATGTCTACTGCTACCGCGTTAAGAAATATGTGTCCGCTTACATTGGCGTTCTGAATGGCGCCGATCTGATCGTTTTTACGGGAGGCATCGGAGAAAACTCGCAATTCGTGCGGGAACATTCCCTGGCCAACCTTGAAAATCTGGGCGTCAGTGTCGATCCTGAGCGCAATAAGACCGCTCGGGGCGTCGAAAGTGTTATCAGTAGCAACGAATCAAAAATTAAAGTTCTGGTAGTGCCGACTAACGAGGAACTAGTAATCGCTTTGGAAACCGAAAGGATCATAAAATCCGGTCAATGAACCGCTTTTTTACTGAAATATTTGCCAATTCTAAAAAAAAATATCTTCCCGACGGAAGAATTTCTTGACATTTTAAAAATTGTCTCTTAACATTTAAACATTAAGAATGCATTAAACAAACCTTAAGGAGGAAATTAAAATGGCAGAAAAAGTCGTGAAATGTGGCGTCAAAAAAGAAAAAGGGTACCTTTACTACCTCGACAAAAACGGTAATGTTGCCCGTTCAAAAATGGCCCGTGGCGGAAATAAGGGCGGCGGCGCCGAAGTCGTAGCGAAATGTGGCGTAAAAAGAGTAGAAGGCTATCTCTATTTCATTGATAAGAATGGAGACGTCGCTCGCGCCAAAATGGCACGCGGCAGAAAGTAAATCAAGCATATTTTCTGCTTTTTATTAATAACAATAAGACTCCGTTTCACGGCGGAGTCTTTTGTTTTATTTAAAATAGGCTTATTTTACGGGTAGTTTTTATTCGGTGCCACCTTGAAAGACAATATACTCATTCGAAAAGACTGGAATCTGTTAGCGTTATGCGGAGCATTGCTCCTGATTTCGGTCTTTTATCTCGGGCGAAATTACCGCAAAGCGTTCCCGGCAAATGATCTAGACTTCAAGATTTCACGATCGGAATCACGTATTCAGGCCGAAAAGTTTTTGAGTCGTCTGGATATTAATCTGACCGGCTATCATCACGCCGTGATCTTCGACTACGATGAACTGCCCAAGATATTCATCGAAAAAGAGGTCGGACTGGAAGAAGGTGCGCGGTTGCTGAACCAGGATTTCCCGATCTGGCGCTGGTCGAATCGCTGGTTTCGGCCGCTTTCCCGCGAAGAGGTCAGGGTTGGCCTTTCTCCGGACGGCAGAATTACCTATTTCGAGCATATTTTGCCGGAAGAATCTGCGGCTCCGGTACTATCTATTGAATCCGCGCGGAAAACCAGCCGGAATTTTCTGGTTTCGATCATGCAACAGGATGCCAACGAATGGGAATTCATCGAAGACAAAACTGACATTAAGCCCAACCGCATTGACTATTACTTCACTTATAAAAAAAGGGGAATTGAGGTTTTTAACGCCACTTATCGGCTGGAGATCGGAGTTCAGGGCGATAAAATCGGCAAGTACCGTGAATATCTGAAATTGCCGGAGCAATGGGTTCGCAGTTATCAGCACATGCGTTCATTGAACTCGACCACCGCAGTATCAGCCGATATATTCTTTCTCCTGATCCTGATCGCCGCGCTAATCGTTTTCATTATTCACCTGAATAAAAAAAATGTGCGTTTTAAGACCGCCCTGTGGTTCGGCCTGATTACTTTTATTCTGCAGTTAGCCAGTCAGATTAATGAATTACCAATAAAAATTTACGCCTTTGATACTAACCAGTCCCTGGGCAATTATTATGGCGATTATTTCATCCAGACTTTCCTGATAGCTTTGCTTTACGGCCTGTTAGTCATGGTAATAACCGGCGCCGGCGAAGCACTTTATCGCAAGGCCTATCCGGATCATTTTGCATTGACCAGGATTTTTAGTCCGGCCGGCATACGCACCAAATCATTTCTGATAAGTTCGGTTTTTGGACTAAGTCTGGCAGTGGTTTTCATCGCTTTCCAGACCGGTTTTTATTTAATTGCGAATCACTTCGGAGCCTGGGCGCCGGCCGAAGTCACTTATTCGGACGTACTGAACACCTATTTTCCATGGATTTTCGTGCTCCTGGTCGGATTCACTCCGGCAGTAACCGAAGAATTTACTTTCCGGTTGTTTGCGATTCCATTTTTCTCAAAAATCACCCGGTCGCGGCTTCTGGCGGTGTTGATACCGGCACTGATTTGGGGCTTTGCACACGCCAATTATCCGAATCAGCCTTTCTGGATCAGAGGTGTCGAGGTCAGTATGTTTGGCATCTTCGTCGGCCTGATTTTCCTGAGGTTCGGAATTCTGACGGTTTTGGTATGGCATTACACCGTCGATGCAATTTACTCGGCGTTTTTCCTGGTTAAAACCGGACAGCCGTATTTAGTCGTGACCGCCAGCCTGGCCGCCGGTCTGATTATTCTGCCGGTGCTGTATAACCTTTTCTGTTACTGGAGAAAGCGTAATTTTGAAACTGCCTCCGGATTGCTGAATGACAACGCCGATATTTCACCGGAACCCATCACAGTTGAACCGGAAATTCCGACCGAAATGCCAGGCGTCCTGACTTATGAAAAATTCTCACCGCGTAAAATCCGAATCAGCCTGATCCTGACCGCCGTCTTCCTGTTAATCTTGCTGATACCGGTCCAAAAAGCCGGTGAGTTTTATCGCTATCCGATTCCAAAAGATGAAATCAAAAACACGGCGGCAGAATTTCTGTCAGAAAAAGGTGTCGATCCGGGAAATTTTCATATTGCGCTGGGATTGATTCAGAACTACGACCAGCTGATGGGGAAATATATCATTCAACATGCGTCTCTGGAACAATTGAATACCATCCTGGCACAATATCTGCCCGACATGATAACCTGGGAAGTTCGTTTCTTCCGATCCGGTGAGCGCGACGAATATCGCGTATACGTGCATCCCATGAACAATAATGTCGTCACTTTCAACCATATTCTGGACGAAACCGCCCCCGGAATCAATCTTTCCAAAGAAAACGCGCTACTGTGCGCCGAGGGGTTTTTATCCCGGCAGAATATCAACCTGCCCGATTTTAAATTGGCCGAATCCAACTCCCAGGCATTACCTAACCGTACCGATTACAATTTCATCTGGGAATCCACCGAAGGGCACCCGGCTAACGTCGCCGAGGCTAAACTACGCCTTAAAATAACGGTCAAAGGCGACGAGATCGCTTCCTATTCGACCGATTACAAAATTCCCGAAGAGTGGATTCTATCTCAGATCCGCCGTACAACCATGCAATCGGTCATGACCGCGATCCAGATAATTTTACTGATCCTGATAATTCTATGGGCAGTCCTTTATTTATTAAAAAAACAGACCGCTGGTTCAGCGAGATGGCAAACAGCTGTCCGGCTCGCCCTGGGAATTGCTGGTCTGTCCATCATTGCCGGTTTATTAAATCACTCCGGGGCGCTACTAACCTATGACACCAGCTGGTCGCTGACGAACTGGAATTTCCTGTGGTTATTATTAATTATCCTGAAGGCTATCGGCGTGGCAGGGGTGTGTGCTCTTTTGTTATTTTGTATCGACCTTTTATTCCCCAGCGCCCGTCTGACTCTCCGAAAAACGTTTCGGTCGCAATATTCACCAGATGCTCTTATAGCGGCAGCTGTCATTATCAGCGGCCTTTTCGCATGCGGCCGCATTACTAATTTGGCGATCAGCCAGATTAATCCGGCAACTATGGCCGGATATTTTCCAATCACAAACCTGGAAGAATCGGCTTTCCCGTTTGTTGATGTTGCCCTGGCAATTCTTTTCAGGTCTGTTTTAGCCCTCGGCGCAGTGACAATTGCCAGATTTCTGCTGAGAAACCTGATCGGCCGCACCGGTTTGCAGGTCTTGTTCATAATCGGCGTAACGGCTGTCTTTGTCCCGGATAATTATCTTTCGCTGGCCGAATATTTCGCTAATTATCTGCGCCTGTTATTGCCTTTATTGTGGGTTTTTATCAGCCTCAGATATTTTCTGGGCAACAATCCACCGGCTTGTGTTTACACGACAATTGGTTATTTTGCGGTCAGTCAAATCGTGCATGTAATGACAGACGGTTCTCCGAACGGGCGCTTTACGGCCGCTTTCTGGATATTGTTGATATTGATTATGATCCTGTGGCTTGTCACAGAAAAACGAGATTTGAATCTAAGATATTTAGTGAAACGATATCTTAAATAATAAGTGTTTAAAGGACAACTCATGGAAAGCGCCCCGACCGAAGAAACAAAGTCAAACATTCCCTGTGAATATGAGGGAAATCCGGCTTTAAACGCCGAGATTGTCGCCACACCTCCGGCCGTTCAGCATTTTATCGCCGATCTGTGCGACAAGGTTCAGAAGCTGTCAAAGATCGGCGCGGCCCTTTCGGCCGAACACAATTTGCCCAAATTGCTCCAGATGATCCTGGAAGAGGCCCGCCTTTTTACCAATGCCGACGGCGGTACCCTTTATATGATGAATGACGACGGCAAATTGCTCAATTTTGAAATCGTCCAGACCGATTCGCTTAACATTCGGATGGGCGGGACTTCCGGTAATCCGATCAATTGGTACCCCGTGCACCTGTTTTTAGCGGATGGCCAGCCGAACCATGCCATGGTTTCGGCGCATGTCGGACTGACCGGAGAAGTTATCAACATCCCGGACGTTTATGACGTCGAAGGTTTCGATTTCACCGGCACGCGCGCTTTCGACAATAAAACCGGCTATCGTTCGAAGTCCATGCTGGTAGTGCCGATGCGTAATCACGAGGATGTAATTATCGGCGTTTTGCAGATTATCAACGCCCGCGATTCCCGGACAAATGCGGTCATACCTTTTTCGGCTTCCGATCAGGGTTTGATAATTTCACTGGCTTCACAGGCCGCCGTTTCCATTACCAATACCCGGCTGATCCATGACCTGGAAAATTTATTCGAATCATTTATCCAGGTCATTGCCTCCGCAATCGACGAAAAATCGCCTTATACCGGTGGTCACATCGAGCGGGTTGCCGAACTCACGATGTCAATCGCCAAAAAGGTCAATGAAATCGACTACGGCAAATATGCCGATTTCTTTATGAACGAAGATAATTTAAAAGAACTGCGCATCGCGGCCTGGATGCACGATATCGGTAAAATCACAACCCCGGAATATGTGGTCGATAAATCCATGAAATTAGAGACGATTTACGACCGGTTGAACACCGTTCAGGCCCGCTTTGAAATTCTCAAACGCGACATCAAAATCAAATTACTCGAAAAATATTGCACTCCAACCGGCGATCCGGCTGAACGTACCAGCAGTTACCTGGCGGAATATTCTCAGAACATTAAAGACATAAAGGAAAATTATAAATTTCTGCAAACGGCCAATATCGGCGGCGAATTCATGGCGCCCGACAAACAGGAACGCATCCGGCAGATTGGTCAAACCGAATTCGAAATCGACGGGGAAAAACACCCGCTCCTGACTGCCGAAGAGATCGACAATCTCTGTATTCCACGCGGCACACTGACGGACAGCGAACGGCTGATTATCAATAATCACGTCGTCGTCACGATCAAAATGCTGGAAAAATTACCTTATCCGAAAAAATTGCGCCGGGTACCCGAATTTGCCGGCGGCCATCACGAAAAACTCGACGGTTCCGGCTATCCCAATCACCTGACCGACGCTCAACTTTCGGTACAGGCTAAAATCATGGCGCTGGCCGACATTTTCGAAGCATTGACCGCCCGCGATCGTCCTTATAAAAAAGGAAAAACTCTCTCGGAAGCCATGAAAATCATGAACTTTATGGCGCGCGACCGGCATATCGATCCGGAATTATTCCGGATTTTCGTCAAAGAAAAAATCTATCTCGAATATGCCGAAAAACACATGGCCCCCACCCAGATCGACGAAATTCAGATCGATCTCTGAACCGCCGAACTTCCCGAAATTAATTCGATGACGGCCCCTTTTAAACGCAACCAGGAAGTGGATTTGACCATCGATGACCTGGCATTCGGCGGTCAGGGACTTGCCCGCGTGAACGATTTTATCGTTTTCTTCCAGCGTAGCGGCACACCCGGCGAACGCGTGAAAGCCCGGATCAAAAAGATCAAAGGTAATTACGCAGAAGCCCGGATTGAATCTGTCCTGGCGAAAAGCCCGCTGGAAATTGCGCCGCTCTGCCCGTATTTCCGCTACTGCGGCGGATGTCGTTTCCAAAACCTGCCTTATGAACGGCAACTGGAATTCCTGACGCGCCAGGTCGTTGAACTATATCAGCATCTTGGTGGTTTTCGGAATGTGCCGATCCACCCGATCATTCCGGCCGAAAGCATTTACCGCTACCGCAATAAAATGGAGTTTGCCTTTTCCGATCGGCGCTGGTTGTTTCCAGAAGACGACCTGAGCCGGCCGGCCGATTTCGCACTCGGATTACGAACTCCGGATAATTACTACAAGGCCGTCGATATCGACGATTGCCTGATTGCACCGGAAGAGTCTGCCACGATTATCCGTCTTGTCAGGGATTTCGCCCGTCAAAATAATCTGGCGCCTTATAACTTCCAGTATCATAAAGGCTATCTGCGCCATTTAGTAGTACGCAAGGGCGTCTTAACTAACCAGATAATGATCAATTTCGTGACAGCCGCCGATTCACCCGGTATGCTCCGGCCGCTGGTCGATATTTTAATGGAAAACCTGAAAAACGTCTGTTCGATTATCAATACGGTCACCCGAAGCGTCAGCGGCACAACGACCGGAGAGATCACTCATTTACTGGCCGGACAACCGTATATCACCGACAAAATCGGCGATCTGACCCTGAAAATCTCGCCGGAGTCTTTTTTCCAAACGAATACCCGGATGGCAAACCGGCTCTATGACGTCATCCGGCAATTCGCCCGGCCGGAAGCACACCAGATAATCTGGGATTTATATTGCGGCGCCGGCAGCATTGCGCTTTTCCTGGCGCACGATTGCCGGAAAGTAATCGGCCTCGAAATAGCCGCGGCCGCTATCGCCGATGCACAGGAAAATGCCAGCCGGAACGCGATTACAAACGCCGATTTTATGACAGTTAATCTGGAAAAATGCTGCGGCAGTGAGCCGTCTTTACTGCAAAATCTTCCGGCGCCGGATACGATCATTGTCGATCCGCCGCGTGGCGGGTTGACGCCACCCTTGATCGTCGAAATGCTAAATATCCGACCGGCCAGAATAATATATATCTCCTGTAATCCGGCCAGCCAGGTGCGCGATCTTAAAGAACTGACCGCCGACGGCTTTTATCGGATCACCAACGTCCAGCCGCTGGATTTATTTCCGCACACGCCGCATATCGAAGTAGTCACGGCGCTGGAACGGCAATAAACGAATATCAAACACAGAACCGCGTTCCGGATTTATTAACTCTATTGACATTCGTCATTATCATGATTAATATCTACTTGAAATTAATACTAATTTAACAGGGAGATAACCAATGGAAATAACGGACAACGGGAATGGAATTCAGACGGTTTACGTCGATAGTAAATTTGACACCGTGACTGCACCGGCAGTCGAAAAGGCAATGCTGGCGCTGGTTAATGACGGGGTTCGCAAGATGATTTGCAACCTCGAGCATTGCGAATATATCTCGAGTATGGCTTTGCGGGCGGTTTTGAATGTCGCCAAACTCTTGCAAAAAAACGGCGGGCAGTTTGTACTCTGTAACTTGTCGGCCTACATTCTGGAAATATTCGAACTGGCGGGATTCACCCGGATCCTGACAATTGTTGACAAACAACAGACGGCGGTCGAAAAACTAAACGCCTGTTAAAAGGGAAAGGATTCCTAAATGAAACTCAAATTTGCCGATGTATTGCTGAAATACTTAGAGGCCGAAGGCGTCGAATATGTTTTTGGCGTGCCGGGAACGACAGTGGTGCCTTTTCTTTCGGCTTTTAATCGTACGCAGAATATCAAGCCTATCCTTGCTAAACATGAAGAAGGGGCGGCTTATATGGCCGATGGTTACGCCCGCGTGAAAAATACGATTGGTGCCTGCTTTTCAACTTCCGGGCCGGGCGCGACCAACCTGGTAACCGGTGTCGCGAACGCTTATATGGATAATGTCCCGATGCTGGTTATAACCGGTCAGGTCGAAACCACCATGTACGGCAAAGGCGCTTTCCAGGATTCTTCCAAGGAAGGCATCGATTCGGTCAAAATGTTCGAGCCGATCACGAAATCTTCGTCTATGGTTATTAATCCGCATAAAGCCATCGAAGACCTGCAATCCGCCCTTAGGCGCGCCCTGACCGGGAAAAAGGGGCCGGTTCATTTGACAATACCCAAGGATATTCAGGGAGCGGAAGTCGAATTTGACGAAGTCGCCCCGGCCAATTATCGCTTTACACCGGAATATTTCGACCGGCGGTTGGTCATCAATGCAGTCGAAGAATTGGTCCGGGCTAAATGCCCGGCGATTTTGATCGGAGCGGGCGCCGTTGACTCCGGGGCCTGCGCCGAAATCCGTGAGCTGGCTGAAATGCTGAGCATCCCGGTGGCAACCTCACCCAAAGCCAAAGGCGCTTTCCCGGAAGATCATTCGCTGGCGCTGGGTGTACTGGGACTCTGCGGATCGCCGTTGGCCGAAGCATTTCTGAAATCCGGCGAAGTTGATGTTCTGTTAGTCATCGGTGCCAGTCTGAATCAGATGACGACCATGTCCTGGGATACGCGGCTGGCTTCTCAAAAATGCCTGATTCACATCAACATCGATCCGACCGAACTGGGGAAAAACTATACCACGCAGTTGCCATTAGTCGGTGATGCCAGGACAATTATTAGTGAAATGAATTTCCGGATTCTGCGCTACTCGAACGACAATGAAAACGCCTGGAAGGAACGCGAGAAAATCCTGCTGCGCTTCCGCGGCCATACCGGCATGTACACCGATCCGGAAAAACTCCATTCCGATGCCATGCCGCTCAAACCGCAGCGGCTGATCAACGATTTGCAGGAAAGCTTACCCGCCGATGCCATTCTTTTCGTCGATGTCGGTAATTCGATCACCTGGGCCACGCATTACATGCAGGTAAAACGCCCCGGTTCTTTGATCACACCTTTTGGCATGCTGAGCATGGGTTATGGAATCGCGGCTTCGATCGGCGGAAAATTAGCCGCCGGCAAGCGGCCGGTAGTTTGCCTCGCCGGTGATGGTTGTTTTCTGATGAATGGCATGGAAATCGCGACGGCCGTCAGTAACGATATTCCCATGGTTTTCGTCATCGCCCGGAACAACAAACTCGGGCTGGTGAATGATCTGCAAACCTTCGTCCTTGGGAAAAATACCGTCGCCACCCGATTCAAACCCATTGATGCCGCCAAAGTCGCCGAAGGTCTCGGCGCCGAAGCTTATAAAGCCGACCGGCCGGGTGAATTAAAAACGATCCTTCCGCAGGCCATCAGTTCCGGTAAAGTCGTTGTGATCGATTGCTTTGTCGATCCGGAGGAGATTCCGCCGTTAGTGCCGTTCGTCGAAGGGATGAAAAACTTCGCTCAGCGGATCGACTTCGCCTAAAAACTGCTTCGTCTAAGCGTTCATTAGCGACGACCTACAACGTATAATTTTATAGAATGGGTGTGGACGCTGTGGGATTCGAACCTACGACCCCCGCCTTGTAAGGGCGATGCTCTAACCAGCTGAGCTAAGCGTCCGTCATTTTTTAAATAACCTTTTATGGACGCTGTGGGATTCCCCGCCTGACCAGTGCCAGTTTCGGGCAGGCCCGCCACCAAAGCAGTCGGGCAGGAAACCTACGACCCCCGTCCCGATCTATCGGGAGCGATGCTCTAACCAGCTGAGCTAAGCGTCCGTCATTTTTTAAATAACCTTTTATGGACGCTGTGGGATTCCCCGCCTGACCGATGTCAATTCGGGCAGGGAACCTACGACCCCCGTCCCGATCTATCGGGAGCAATGCTCTAACCAGCTGAGCTAAGCGTCCAATGAATCAAAAAGCGGGCAAATTTACACAAATAAATTCAAACCGGCATTTATTTTCTGACGGCCAGATCGAGTACTTCCGACATTTCCTTGACAAAATCAAAACGCATTTCATTCTTGATCTGACGGGGAATTTCGATCAAATCCTTGCGATTCTGTTCGGGCAGGATGACTCTTCTCAAGCCGGCCCGATGCGCCGCCAGCACTTTTTCCTTTACGCCACCAATCGGCAAAACCGCCCCGCGCAAGGTAATTTCACCGGTCATGGCCAGATTGTCCTTGACCTTGCGTTTTTTCAACAGCGAATAAACCGCCGTCAGGATCGTGACACCCGCTGACGGACCGTCTTTGGGAATGGCTCCCGCCGGAACGTGGATATGTATGTCGGTTTTCGCGAAGGCCTCTTCGTCTAATCCAAGTTCGGTCGCATTGGAGCGAATATAACTCAGAGCGGCTTCGGCCGACTCTTTCATTACGTCACCGAGCTGGCCGGTCAGATTCAGCTTACCAGCGCCGCGCATGCCGGTGGCTTCGATAAAAAGAATGTCACCTCCGACCGAAGTCCAGGCCAATCCAATGGAGACACCCGGCTTGGACAGCCTTTCGGCAATATCGACGAAAAAGCGCTGCGGTCCTAAATAACTTTCAACCGCTTTTTCATCAATATTGAAAACTTTCTTGCGTCTGTTGGTGGCTACATCGCGGGCGACTTTGCGGCAGACATTGGCAATTTCACGTTCCAGGTTACGGACGCCGGCTTCGCGCGTATAGCTATTGATAATAAAGCGAACGGCTTTATCGGCGAACTCGATTTTTGTGGCACCCAAACCGTGTTCCTTGATCTGCTTGGGAATCAGGAAGGTCTTGGCAATATTCAGCTTTTCTTCCTCGATATAACCACTGAATTCGAGCATTTCCATCCGATCTCTCAGGGCTGGCAAAATCGTATCGATCATGTTGGCCGTCGCGATGAACATGGTCTTAGAAAGGTCGTAAGTAACCTCGAGATAATGATCGCTGAAAGACGAATTTTGTTCGGGATCGAGGACTTCCAGCAGAGCCGAACTCGGATCGCCACGGAAGTCAGCTCCGACCTTATCGATTTCATCGAGCATAAAGATCGGATTGCTCGATTCCGATTTGCGGATGCTCTGCAGGATCCGGCCGGGCAGAGCTCCGATATAGGTCCGCCGGTGGCCGCGAATTTCGGCTTCATCGCGTACGCCTCCGAGTGAAATCCGAACAAATTTACGCCCCATCGCTCTGGCAATTGATTTGCCCATGGAGGTTTTTCCGACTCCGGGCGGACCGACGAAACAAAGGATCGGGCCCTTGACGCTGGCGTCCGGATCCTGTTCCTGCTTCAGTTTGCGAATGGCTAAATACTCTACGATCCGATCCTTGACTTTTTCCAGGCCGTAATGATCCTCATCGAGAATTTTCTGCGCGTCGATAATATCGACATTGTCGGCCGTGTAGACGCCCCAGGGCAGATCGACTAACCAGTCCAGGTAAGTCCGTGAAACCGTATATTCGGGCGAAGCTGCCGGAATTTTCTTGAGTCTATCGAGCTCTTTCTCGGCAATCTTACGGGCTTCGTCTGTCATTTTGGACTGGATAATTTTTTCTTCCAATTCCTTTAATTCCAGGGTGCCTTCATCTTCGCCCAGCTCTTTACGGATGGCTTTTAATTGTTCACGCAGGAAATATTCTCTTTGCGTTTTGGAAATTTCGTCCTGGACTTCCGACTGAATCTGGTCACCCAGCTGGATGCGCTGAATTTCCCGATTGAGAATTACCGTCGCTTTTTCAAGGCGCCCCTTGACGTCCAGTTCCTCAAGAATTTCCTGTTTTTCCGTGATCGGTACATTGATGAGGTGCGCCACCCTGTCGATCAGACGTCCGGGGTGTTGAAATGACGTAAAGATCGAGGCTTGTTCTTCGCTTAAATACGAGGCGATTTTACTTAATTTCTGATAAAGCTGGCGGATATTGGCCAGCATGGCATCGATCTCAATTCCCGGCTGATATATTTCCTGAGCTTTGAGAATTGCGCCTTTAAAATAGGGATCAACCTGAATGTAGGATTGAATTTTAGCGCGTTCAATGCCCTGAACGATGGCGCTTTTACTGCCATCGGGCATATTGAAAATCTTTAAAACCTGGGCAATCGTGCCCCATTCGAAAAGATCTTCCTTTTCGGGATTTTCCAGCGAACCCTCTTTCTGCGCCACCACCACGATCCGTTTTTTAGATTCCGGAAGCTCTTCGATCAGGCGCAACGAGCGTTCCCGCCCGATATAAATGGGAATAACCTGTTGTGGAAAAAGTACCGTATTGCGCAAGGCCATGATCGGTAATATTTCCGGCACGCCCATTGGAGATTCTATTTTTAAATTGTTATTCTTTTCTGTGTCCGACATTTTTCAGTAACCTTTCATATTCAACTTACCCGGTCAATCTCATTTAAAAGCGTCATTACCCGAAAAGTTACGCCGTAATCGCCTTCTTTTGAACGACCGGCAATGGCCGGCCAGAGTCCCGATGGCAGTTGCAGATCGATAAGCCAGTTCAGCGCTTTCCTGAAATTTGCATGTTCGTGGCATTCCGGCAACGGCGCCAGGGCTTCCAGAAAACGCAGTGTCCCGCCGCGGAAAAGACCGTTTTCGGAATATTCGACGTACAGGTGATCCCAGGCGTCCGGCTCCGGGAACAACGTGGTGTGATTGGGCATAAGGAATACATCGAGTAGGAATGCGGCGGCTTTCTGACAGGTTTCCGTGTTGCGCAAACGCGAATGTGAACTGAATGCCTGGGTAATGACTAAGGTTGTCCAGATGCCACTACGGGCGGTTTTAATCGATTCACCGGCCGACAGCATGGTCGGCGACAGCCAACCGCCGTCCTCCCGCTGACGCTTGGTCACCCAGCGGAATCCCTTTTCCACAAATGGATTGCCGGCCAGTCCGAACTGCACTAATAGCCAGAGTGCCAGCCCCTGATGATGCAAAAGGAGCGGAAATTTACCGTCCGATTTTTGGTTTTTCAAAATTGCAATCAGGCCTTTTTGGATGGCAGGCATCTCCTTCGTACAACCGTAATTCAGAAGCTGCATCATGTTTTGCAGCTGTTGCAGGAATTGCATCGACTTTTGTTGTTCTTCGACCTGGTAATTTCTCTTCAAATCCCATAGGCCATCTACCTGTTGGGTGGCCAGCAATCTCTCGCGCGGCTTGAATAGTTGCAAATCCTGCCTCAGTCGGCCAAGTAATTCGGTTTCCTGTGGCCAGAACCGCTCGACGGTTAAATAACTGATGGGGATCGGTCCGCGCTCAACTAAAAGCGGAATCGGATCGATCTTTACAAATCTTGTCCAGTATTTCTTTGTTTTAGGCATATTCGTTTTCTGATTAATTCATTTAAATAATTGTCAATAATCGTCCGGATCGGTATGCAATTTTAGATACACTTGGTCGGAATATTTTAGGGATTTAATAGTTTGGGCAATCTTGGGCAGATTGTCGCATCAAAATTTGAATCGGTATGACAGATGGGTCTGTTTCTCATTTTAAATATCGTAAAAATCAAATAAAAAGCGTGTAAATATCCTTGTAATTGACCTCAAATGCAAGAAGTTTTTGATTTTAAACCGTTAATAAACGGTGATTTTCATTACATCGTCTTCTGCCAAATTGCGGAGAATGGCCTCAATTCCGGCATAACTGGCGGCGTGAAAATGCGCTTCCGGTAAGTCGACAGCCGGGAGACTGCTTAAAAATCCGATGGTCAAGGCTCCCGCCGCGACCGCCGATTTGACTCCATTGATGGAATCCTCGATTACAACCGTCTCGGCGGGAATCACTCTCAGCCGGCGCATGGCATTCAGGTACGGCTCGGGATGCGGCTTGGCCTGATTGACATCCTCGGCGGTAATCGTCAGGTCGAAGTGGTTACGCACCCTCGTGTTATGAAAAATCCACCGTAAAAATGTTGCGGAAGTGGACGTGACCAAAGCCGTCCGATAGCGCCCTTCAATGCGTCGCCAGAAATCGGTAAAACCTGGAAAATAATCGATTCCCTTCTGAAATTCCTCTTTGATGAATTGACGGCCGTATTTTTTCAATTCATCGTAATCGGCCGGCAAATCATATTTGTTTTTAATAATTCTGTAGAAATCATTATCAGTCGTTCCCTTGAAGTACTTCCAGTCTTCGTCCGGAACGGTGATATTATATCGTGCGAAAAGTCGTTTCTCAGCCGCAACGTAAAGCGGTTCGGAGTCGATCACGACTCCATCAAAATCGAAAATCAGGGCAGTGACCGGCATAATTTCCTTTTAGATGATGGAGCCAGCCAGCAAAAACAGGCCGAAAGCGATTGTCGCGCTAACCAATGCGTATGGCAATTGCGTATTGACATGATCGATATGATCGCAGGCCGAGGCCATTGAAGCGACGATCGTTGTATCGGAAATCGGCGAGCAGTGGTCACCAAAAACTCCGCCTGCCAAAACTGCCGATACTACCAGCGGTAAATTACCCTGCGTGGCGGCCGCCAGCGGTACCGCGAGTGGAATCATCAGTGCAAACGTTCCGAAGCTGGTGCCGGTTGCAAAAGCCACGAGAGCTGAAACCGCAAAGATTATCGCCGGGATAATATTGGTGCTTAAAACCGGCGCAGTCAGGGCGGCGATGTATTGACCGGTGCCGAGCATTTTACAGGTTTGGCCAAGTGCAAAAGCCAGCATCATCAGGATTGCCAGCGAAATCATACCGCCAGCCCCTTTCAGTATCAGGTCCATGATTTCCTTGGTCGACATCAGGCTTTGGGCCCGGTATAAAATTCCGGCGACAGCAATTGCTAACATGACCGACCAAAAAACGGCCGTCGAACCCGAGCCGTGTGTGATACTGCCCTGGCCGGTAATAATTAAGAATAATGGCATTGCCACACTCATCACGATCACCGGAATCAGCATGTTGCGGGCCAGATGGCGGCGTCCTTCGATCGGTTTCATCTCGATAATACTTTCGTCTACCAGCGGCACGGCGCCGTCTCTTAGCAGTTTGCCTTCCTCGACAACCCGGCGTTCGGCTTTACGCATCGGCCCGAAATCGTAACCGCTCAGTGTAATTCCCAGCACCATCAGAACGGTAATGATCGAGTAAAAATTCAAGGGGATGGATTTGATCAGGACAGTCGTCGGATCGGCGACCCCCTGCGCCGCCAACAGTCCAATCACGAAAGCCCCCCAGGCATTTAACGGAATCAGCATGCAAATCGGCGCCGAGGTTGAGTCGGCGATATATGACAACTTTTCGCGGGAAATTTTCAGTTTATCAAATAACGGACGGCAAATCGTGCCGACGATCAGTATCTTAATGCTCGATTCGATAAAAATGACGATTCCCAGGATCCAGGCCAGCAGTTGTGCACCGCGGCGATTTCTGATCCAGTTGCGTTTCATTAAAAAATTTACAAATCCGCTTACTCCGCCCGAACGCTGGGTCAAGGCGATTAGACTCCCGATCATGGCGCTGAATAAAATGATGCGGGTATTGTCGGCGTCCTGGAAGACTCTGACCAACGCCTCGAGCGTGGCCGCCATGCCCACCAACGGATTGCCGTGCGACAGGACGACCCATCCGATCCAGATTCCGAATCCCAGAGAAATAAATACCTGGCGCGTCAGAATCGCCAACGTAATTGCTATCAGCGGTGGTAAAATTGAAAACCAGCCCGAAGTCACCATAAATCACCCTTGAGAATGAATGTTATCGCCCGCCGGAAAATCACAGGATGTCTCTCGAAAATCCCGGTCAGCGATCATTCTCAACGGGAAACAGCACCCGCAGGATCGTTCCGCCTTCCGGCTTGTTAATAACAGTAAATTTTGCACCATAGCCATTCAAAAGCATATAGGCATTGTAGAGGTTGAATTTAATCAGGGCGGACTGGTCGGATTGTTCAGCCTGCTCCGGATCTAACCGAAAATATTTTGGTGCGACCAATGCTTCAATATGTTCCTCGGCAATATGCTTACCGGTCGTCAATATTTCCACCTGGACGCCTTTGGGAAGCGCACTGGTTTTAACAGTCAGTATTTTCTGGGGTGTATCCCGCATGGATTCGACACAACAGTTCACAATATTCATCAATCCCTGTGAAAAGTCGCTGTAATAACCGGTTATCGGAGGCAGATCGCGTTGCAGGACCAGCTCTTTTTTGATCTCGGCCTTGAAAAACGCTTCGGTTTCCAGGAATAGCAGTTCGTTTTTCAGCAGATCGCTCAGGTTGATTTGAACTCTTTTGTTTTCTTGTTCAAAATAGATTTTATCAATAAAACTGGTCAGCAGGGATTCGATTTTTTTAACGCTGTTAATGATGAGATCCGGTTCTTTTAATTGCGGCAAGCGGATTTTCAGCAGTTGGGCGCGACCCATCACAATCGTCAATGTGTTTTTAATATTGTGGATAATTCCGCTCATCATCAGCGTCAATGACTGCATGCGTTGTTGCTTCAGCAATTTGACTTCCAGGGCTTGTTGAGCCAGGCTCAGGCGTTTATATTCAGTAATATCGCTGATGACACCGAAGGTTGCCAGAGCACCCTTGTATTCCGTGATGACCGGACTGACTGACACGTCGATCGTACGGCCGTTTTTACGTTTGAATGTGGTTTCATAGCGTTGGGGGGGAACTTTCCCGACTCGCCGCATCCGTTGGCGTTCTGCCAGCAGTTCCTGGCCTTTTGTGGTATAAATCTCATGATAATCTTTACCGGTCATTTCGGCGGCAGTATAACCCAGCATATCGGCTAATTTTTGATTGACAAAGATAAAGCGGTCGTTCTGGCTAATCGCAATCCCCTCATTAATGGTATTGATAAATAACTGGTAGAGAGACTCGGCGCTGGAAAGGCTGTCTTCAGTCTTTTTTCGCTCCATGGCGCTGGCGAGAATATCGGCAATCATTTTCAGCAACATGATTTCGGAATCGTTCCATTTGTGGAGCGCAGTCACCGCATCGAAGCCGAGAAATCCGATATTGACCTTATTGTAAATCATTGGAACTGTCACCAGGGATTTAATCTCATGCGCCTGCCAGTTCTTCTTCTCTGAACTGGCGGCGGCCGGCAGCTCATTGATATCGAAGATCACGATCGGAGCTTTGCGGTGAAGCTGTTTTTTCCACCACGGCCAATCTGCTAATTGCTCGTTTTTTAATTCGTTCATTTGGGGAGTGATGCCTTCCCGGCACCATTCATGTGTGTTCGACATCTGTTCATTACCTGCAGATAACATGAAAACGTAGCTGCGATCTACCCCACAAAACTCGCCGATCTCTTGCAGGGTCGAGTCGATCCAGTAATCGATTTCAGTCCCGGACAGATTAATAAAACGCGTGGATATTTTTACGATCAATTCCTGCATTTTTTTCATCGGTTCGCCTCCAACATATTTGAATAAAGGTATTAGCTTTCAACCAAATATGCAAAACATGTCTATATCATTTCCGTATTTTTTCTATACTTTAAAACCGTAAGTTCTTAAAAACTCTTGGAGACCGGTGGCTCCCGTAAAACGATGCGCCCGGATACCGACCCGTTCAGCGCCGGCCACATTTTCCGGCAAATCGTCGACAAATAAAGCCTGCCCGGCCGCGACTCCGGCTTTCCTGAGGGCATATTTATAAATTTCCGGCTCGGGTTTCAGCGCACCAACTTTATACGACAGGATGAGTCCGTCCAGATTATCCAGAATATCATATTTTTGGCGAATCGCCCGGATATGCAACTCATTGGTATTCGATAAAAGGAAAAGTGACACCTGCTGCTTTAATTTTTGGGCAATCTGCCAGATCTCCGGATTCAGCTCAAACGGAATCTGCCAGATTTGCTCCAGGTCGGCAATGCTGATTTCACCATCGAATTTATACAACCTTTTCACTACCGCAAGATGTTCTTCTATAGTCAGCTGACCCTTTTCAAACTGCTTCTCTATCTCGAGTACGGCTGGTAGTAAGACCAACGCCTCCGGAATATGAAATTTTTCGGCAATCCCGGCGACTATCGCCGGCCGGTTGACATTGACCAGAACATTTCCCAAATCAAAAAACACCACTTTTACCATATCGGCTTTCTCCGGCACTGGGCTTTACGATTATCTGATATTTCCGAAAATTCCGGCTATTCGACGATCACTTCGGTCACGAACTTGCCGACTTCCACATCGGTATAACTTTTTACGACCGAATTAAAGTATCCGTCTAATTTCTTGGTGGTCTCATCGTCGATCAGGCGGGTGTGCTTCAACACCGCGACCGTCATTGAATCGCAGGCTTCCCAGCTTCCACTTAAAACTTTGATAGCGACTCCGACCGGATTATTCTCATCATTGCGTAAACCGATGCCGCGAACACCTTCCAGTCCGATCTTCGAGACGCCGCGTCCGGCCATCAGCGCACCGAAATCCGTATCGAACCGGCCACGACCGCCGATCAGCTTCGGATGCAGAGAAATGCTGTGGAAAACGCGTCGCAAATAATCGTCATTGCCTTCTACCAATTTCTTATACATCATTGCCAGATTGTGCAACGGCATGAAATAGGTGGGCGCATTGCTGTTGTCAACTGCGACCGGGATTCGTTCTTTGCCGGAATATAGTTTGATTTTCTCGAAAATCTTTTGCTGAACGGGGTGATTGATTTCCGTGTAATTTGATATTTCCAGATTCAACGCCTTGGCTATCGCCAGCATGCCGGCATGAGCACCGGAATTAGCGTTGTGTACCGCTGTCGGGCGGCGGCCCTGAATTGCCAACTGTTCATAGGTTTGGCGATCCAACGGCGGGTGAATTCCGCATAATAAATTGTCGATGCTGAGATCGATCTTCTTTAAAATGGAATTGACGAGTTCGACATGATAATGCTCGCCGTTATGAGACGAACAGATCACGGCCAGTTCTTCATCCGTAAAATTGAATTTTTCCATCGCACCGGATTCCAGCATGGCCACGGCCTGAAAAGGCTTGGCGACCGAACCAATAAAAATCGGATATTCGGGATCGCCGGCGGAAAATAATGCACTACCATTTTCATCGACTACAGTGGCGTAGCCGATATGAAAACTTTCGACAGCGGTTCCTCTAATAAATTTGCTTACCAGTAACATACTAAAACATCTCCTTTATCTATTTTCAATGATTGCGAGTAATTCTCTTAAAGCCGGCTCAATTCCCACGATCAACGCCTGGCTTAATAGCGCTCTGCCGACCGAGATGAATTCAACATCGACCAGCTCCAGCAAAGCCAGAATCAGGCGTTTATGTAAAAGCCCGCCGACCGAAACCCGCAGGTTATGGCGGTTAGCTAATCGGACAGCGAGCACGATTTTCTCAAGTTCGACCAGATAAGCCGCCTGCGTTTCTAGCCCGGACAATTTATTCGTGGCTAATTCCACTTCGTCAACTTTTAACCGGTAGGCGGCTTTCAAAGCCGGGACTTCCGGTTTTAGCCGTAAGACCAGATTGAAATCTTCGGCGCTCTGCACGGTCGCAACCAGGTCGCGGACCTGCTCAGTATGCGGATCGACGGTAGCATCCGGCGCGGCCAAATTAACCAGCGTAATAAAATCGGGCTTGGCGGCCATTGCGCGCTGAAGCGCCTGATTCTCAATATTCGTCCGGATATTCAGGCGGCATTTACTCATCGAGCGCATAACCGGAAAATTGAACAATCCGTCATATTCCGGTCGATTCGTATAACTGATCCCGGCTACTCCGGCGGCTTCGATGAAACTCAGCAAATTCAACGGATTGCATAGCGGAGTTTCCGCCACCTGGCACAATGCCAGAAAAGGATCGAGATTTACTTCTAAGTAGCGCATTTCACAACCTTACTTTGTTACTTCGGAAGCGAATACCAGTTCGACTCCGGCCAGCAGATCGGACCCGATCATTTCATTTAAAGCCGCCAATGTCTCGGGGTGCACATGGCCGATTGCCACCGCCCGGCCGCTCCGGCGGGCTATCGCGATCGCTTTTTCAAATTGCGCCTGAATTTCGCCTTTATCTCTAACATTATCAAGAAATACCGTTCTTAGCGCCGCCGGAACATTATTTCGCACCGCGATTTCATAGGCCACGCTCTGAGGCGAAGTCATGCTGTCAATGAAGAATAATCCCTTGCGCTGCAGGCTGGCTATCACAATTTTCATGAGTTCCGGATCCGCCGTAAAAAGCGAGCCCATGTGATTGTTCATTCCGACAGCCTCCGGCAATTCGCGATAAGCATTCTCCAAACGCCGGTTGATTTCATCCGGTCGCATGTTGGTCAATAGCATATAGGCGTCTTCACCATTTTTATTGGCATTGCCTTCCGGTTCCATCGGCATATGGATAATGACCTCTTTGCCGGCTATTTTGGCGTTGCTGGCAACCCATTGTGAGTACGGATGGCCGGGCACAACCGATACTGTAATCTTGACCGGCAAGCGTAAAAAACTGCGGATTACATCCTGATTGCTGTATCCGAAATCATCGATGACCAACACCAGCTTTGGCCGCTGAGCAACGGACGGCGCGCTGATTCCAGGTTCGGCCGCCGTCTTGATAAAGGCGATTGTGCCGATCGGAATCGTTTGAAAATCAATGAAAATCGTAAAGCCGCTGCCGGCCGCAAGATGATCGGTTTTTTTAACGGAAAAGCCTTGCAATTTCAGGTGCTTTGTCAGGTTTTTTACAATTTGATCCTGGTCGACCCCGGCCGGCATTTCGTATGCCAGAGCAACGCGGGTTGGCGCAACCGCTGAGACCGATAATTCCCGATAGCCTTGCTGGCGTAAGTAGATCCGCGTATTTTCGGCCATCCGGGTTTTCCCTTCATAGAACAGCATACTTCTGGATGGCAAGGACTTCGGCAAGAAATAAATCAACAGAACGACCAGTACTCCAACGACGGTTGTAAAGAGCGCTCCCAGTCTTTTTTCATCCTGACGGCGTTTTCGGATTACTCTCGTCGATTTTTTTAAGTATCGGTTCGTTTTCATCTGTTTTTATTCACTGCAAAACTACAAAATTCCGGCTGAATCTCAAAATTAGTCGGTTAGTCTGATATTTCAGGAGTTTTATCAAACGAAGGGCGATTTTCCACCGCGGTTATTTGGTCGGCTCAGGAACGACTTTCCGGGATTTATTTTCAAATCTTCCGAGTAAAAAAGCGAACAATAGTCCGCAAAATCCGAGTGTCGAGAAAATCCACATTCCGAGATTGTAACCGCCCGGGTTGGCCGGACCGGCCAGCGAAAAATCATTGGCTATTCCAATAATGAGATTAAAACTGAACAGACCGATGTTCTGGATCATAGTCATCAGACCATAGGCGGTTCCGAGCCGGCGATTATCGACCAGTAAAGCAACCGTCGGCCACATTACCGCCGGAACGAGCGAAAAGGCAATTCCCATCATCGCCATCGGAATTATCAGATAGGCGGGAATGCTGGAGTTGATATCAAAGAAACTCAATTTCAAATGTAACATGCCGTGCATGCCCAGCGGCGATGCCAGATCGACATGATAAGCCATGATCAGGTAGACCGGGATAATCAACAGCGAACCCAGCGCCATCAGTAAAGCCTTCCGGTGTGTACGATCGGCCACCAAACCGAAGAGCGGCGTGAAAACCATTGCGGCCAGCGTTAGCATGCTGGACAGGTTGCCGCCCACTTCCCGGGTCGTGCCGTGCGCTTCCTGAAAATATTTAATGGCAAAGGTCTGGAACGGGAACATGGCCGAATAAAAAGTGACGCAAAGAGCGGTAATGTACCAGAAACCGGCATTAAACCGAAAGATTTCGCGAATCTCGATTTTCTCCGGTTTGTCCTCCGAAGGCAGGTTGAATTTGCGGGAAGCTAACAGGTCCAGAACATAATAAATACTGATGAAAACGACGGCCACAATCCCGGCGATTGCGGTGATCCAGAGCGGTTTTTGCCAATTAACATAAAGACTGCGACCCCAGCTCGGCGAGTTGAGCGCCAGAAAAGAACCCAACCGGGCAAAGGTCAGATTGAGGCCGAAGGCAAAAGACAATTCTTTGCCCTTGAACCAGCGGGCGATAATCGTTGTAATCGCCACGATCATGGATTCGGCGCCCAATCCAAAAATCAGACGCCCTGTGACCATTAAAGCCAGGTTACCGCGTAATGCCGTTATGACCGCCCCTATCATAACAAACATCGTAAAAATCAGAACCGATCTGCGAGTTCCGATGCGGTCGATGATCAGGCCACCGATCAAAACCATTATAATATTGGGAAAACTGTATATAGCGTTCAGCAAACCGATATTGGCGTCGGTAAATCCAAGCTGGGTTTTCAGTAAATCGGCCAGCGGACTGATGCTATCATAGATGTAGTAATTTCCAAACATCGCCATGCTGATAAAAAAGAAAACCAGCCAGCGATACCAGCTGCTGGGAGTTTTTAAGGCAGGCGGCTGTTCTGTCTGTTTCATCGCTTATCCTTCATCTTTTATTTCCTAAAACCGATCTGGTAATTAAATGGTTTCAAATCTAAGCAAGTCCCAAATTAATACAAAGGAATCTATCCCGGGGATTGTCTGTAAACCGTATATTACTTAAATTCCGCCTGATTTTTTAACCCTGAAAGGAGTATGGATAATGGCTTACTTTATAACTGCTGAATGTATCGCTTGCGGTAGTTGCCTATCAGAATGCCCGGTTAACGCCATCAGCGACGGTGACGCTTACGTCATTGATCCTGAAAAATGCACCGACTGCGGAACCTGTGCAGATGTTTGCCCGTCTGAGGCAATTCATCCTGCGTAACGATATTCCGTCGATAATTTAATTAATGGTCGGTATTTCGGTCTTCCGGCCTGCTGGGTATGAAATTAATATATTTTCAGATGGTGGATTTATTTAGATTTAAAAAAAATGCTATGCGCCTGATTCCAGTAGTTGCTCTTTTCAGTTTTTTTTCAGTGGCTGCTCTGGCCCAAAGCCAACCGAACATCGTCCAGAGCGGTTTGGATCGGGTTGTCAGCGAAAATTTCGCGGCATTCACCGGAAAAAAGATTGGCATTGTCTGCAACCACACGGCCTGCGATAAAAATGGTCACCACATCGTCGACCTTTTTCACCTGAACGGAGTATGTAAAGTCACGGCCATTTTCGGACCGGAACACGGTTTCCGGGGCGCTTTTGCGGACGGGGCAAAGATTACCAACGAGGTCGATTCTCTAACCGGCGCGACAATCTATTCGTTATACGGTAAAATTTCCAAACCAACCCGCGAAATGCTGGCCGATGTTGATATTCTGGTTTATGATATTCAGGATGTCGGGGCCAGGTTTTACACCTATATCAGCACTCTGACCAACGTAATGGAAAGCGCCGCCGAAAACGGTATTCCCCTGATTGTGCTGGATCGCCCCAATCCCATTCGAGGCGACCTGACCGAAGGCCCGATTCTTGATCCGCAGTTTAAGTCTTTTGTCGGACCGCATGCCATTCCGATCCGCTATGGTCTGACTCCGGGCGAATTGGCCCGCCTGATCAACGGTGAACACTGGCTCGATGATTCTCTGAAAGCAGAACTAACGGTTATTGAACTAAACGGCTGGCAGCGTTCCGACTGGTACGATCAGACCAAACTGCCGTGGATCGCGCCCTCTCCGAACATGAAAACCATTGAAACCGCTACGGTCTATCCCGGATTTTGCCTGATTGAAGGTACAAATTTATCCGAGGGCCGCGGTACTGCCGAGCCGTTTTTGACTTTCGGGGCGCCGTGGATCGACAAACGTTCGTACTCTAAAAAATTGAACAGCCTTGACTGTCCGGGTGTGACCTTTAAGCCTGTCAAATTCACGCCACGGAATATTCCCGGCGTAGCCAGTCAGCCGAAATATGAGGGGCAGATTTGTTTTGGTGTCAGGGTTATCGTTACGGATCGCGATGAATTTCGCCCGGTTAGTACGGTCGCCCGAATTTTAAGCGTTACCCGGCAGATGTATCCGGATGATTTTAAATTTCGCGCCGCCGGCTTCGATCGTCTGTGTGGTGGCTCGGATCTGCGGTTATTAATCGAATCCGGTCAATCGCCCGAAAGTTTGATCGCCGACTGGAATATCGGCCTTCAGTCCTTTGAAAAACTGGCTGAACAGTATAAGATTTATCGCTAATTACAAAATTCTGATTTTTGCATGCGTGCCGCCCCCGTTTCACTGTTCGAAAAAATCCCCGATCTTACCCAAATTATCGGTAACGGTCAGAATATCTGCCTTATTTTTAATCTGGAGTGCATAGACAATTCGCGCTGCCTCAGATCAGGCCAAAACCTGAACGGGATTCAACGCCACATTCACTGGATCGCCGATCTGCCAAACATTACCCCAGCCATTTTAAGCAATGGGCAACTAAGTGAACTGGAAGCCGTTTTCGATAACCACAACATTATCATGGCGCCCAACAGTGGTTATGAAATATACACCGCCAATCTCTCATGGGTTCTGCCAGACCTCAACCTGATCCGGCAGGAACTAACAGACATTTTCAGTTCAGTCCAGGAATCTATGGGATTCGCGCTCCAACCGGAACATCTGAGCTTTTCACAGAGCGAACTCTGGCTGAAAGTGTCCGCCGGGGCCGAAGCTGTGCGCAATGAAGTGATCGCTCAGTTCAAAGCCCGGAATCCGACGCGGCTCCGCCTGTCGGTGCACAATGATCAGGTAATGATCTCACCCCGTACAAAATGGGATCGCGGCAAGGCAGTGCTGAAAATACTGGATATGGCACGCCGACCGGATTATCAATTACCCGTTCCAATCTATTTTGGCGTCGAAGAGGACGACGAGTCGGCCTTTCAGGCTGTCAACAAAATCGGCTTTTCAGTAATTATTCACAACCGCATTCCGCGTACAACCGAGGCGCGTTATTTCCTGCGCGACGCGGCCGAACTCAGCAAGTTTCTCTTCTGGATTCACTCCCGCTGAGCAGAAGCGGATTTCATTTCATCTCAATAAGCAATTGCCCGCCGCAGATGCGGAATGATGATCGAACCACCTGCGATCAGTCCGTTTTGAAACTGTTCGTTGATTTTCATAAACCTGGTTCCGATAGAAATGACCGTTGAATTGTCTGTTATCCGGGTGAATATAATCCGCCTAAAATAAAAATCCTCCGATGCCGGAGGATTTTCAAAATATTTTGGGATTTTGAATCAGGCCTGGATACTAACGATCTTCTTGTCACGTCCCTTGCGGCCAAATTTTACTTTACCGTCGATCAGTGCAAACAGGGTATTGTCACTGCCAATCCCGACATTATCACCGGGATTGATATTCGTGCTGTGCTGACGAACGATAATCGAACCGGCGGTCACATTCTCACCACCGAAGCGTTTGACGCCGAGCCTTTGTCCCTGACTGTCCCGACCGTTCCGTGAGCTTCCGACACCTTTTTTATGAGCCATGACGTATTACTCCTTATTTTCCTGGATTATGGTTTCAACCGGCTTGGCTTTGGCCTTGCTCTTTTTAGCCACGGTTGGTTGAGCCGGACTCGCGCCAAATTCGCCTATCTTGAGAACGGTATATGGTTGACGATGACCTTTTTTGACACTGTAGCCCTTGCGTTTTTTCTTCTTGAAAACGATAATCTTGTCGGCGCGTTTTTGCTCTACGACGGTCGTTTCAATCGTTACATCCGCCAGATAAGGTTGGCCGACTTTAATATCCTCACCGACGTGCAGGAATAAAATTTTATCGGCGATGAATTGGGCGCCGACCTCCAGCTCCATTTTGGGAACCGATATATTTTTCCCCGGTTCAAGGATCACCTGATCCCCGGCGATTTCAGCAATAGCATAATTCTGTTTGTTCATATTTCTCTCGTTGATTACTATCAAAAAAGGCTGGGAAATTTAGTTAATAGAACTGAATAATGCAAGGTGCGTGCCGAACATCTGTATCTTTTTAAGCAGATGAGGTCTTTTCAGACTCCCGTACTTAATATTCCTCGGTCACGTCCCGGCCGGACTTGCGCAGGAACACCCGGAATTCGTCAATGTTAACGCCCGCATCCTCGATTAATTTGATGCGGATAAAATTGCGCCACTGGATTTTCCAGAGCACTTTATTGGTCGATTCGCTTAAATAAGGGGCGAAGTCCGGATGAACGTGCAGATCCAGGCGTCTTTCGCGAGATTTGATTTTGAAACGCCGGAACCAGCTTTCGATCTTGGTGACGATCGAGCCTTTTGATGTAACCCGTCCGGAGCCGTGGCAGATCGGGCATTCTTCGCTGACGGAATGCAGGAGGTTCAGGCGCGTACGCTGACGGGTCATCTCGAGAATACCGAAGTCTGAAATATTGGCCACCGATACTTTGGAGCGATCCTTCTGGAGTTCACGTTTCATTTCCTGAACGACCCGACGTTTGTTTTCTTCCATTTCCATATCAATGAAATCGATCACGATCAGTCCGCCGATATCGCGCAGACGCAGTTGGCGGGCAATCTCTTTGGCGGCTTGCATATTGATCTTCAGCGAATTGATTTCCTGATCCTTTTTCCCGATAAATTTGCCACTGTTGACGTCGATAGTCGTCATCGCTTCGGTATGTTCAATGACGATGAAGCCGCCGCTTTTCAACCAGATTTTCTTGTTCAGGGTTTTTTCGAATTCCTTTTCCACATTATACTGTTCAAAAAGCGGATTCTTGGAGTGATAATACTCCAGTTTCTTGACGAATTCGGGCGAGATGCTCTTGATATAGGCCAGAAGGTTGCGGTAAAGGTCTTTCGTATCGACCATAATTTTATCGACATCCGGAGTCAGCAGATCGCGGATAACCGAGGAAGACAGTTCAATATCGGTATAGACGCAAAAAGGGGCTTTATTATTCTTGACGTTCTCTTCGAGCTGAGACCATTTACGCATCAGGGCGTCGAGATCGGCACGCAGAGATTTTGCGTCTTTGCCCTGGGCGACCGTCCGGATTATGATCCCGAATTTGGGCGGTTTGATGGACTTGGCGACCTGGCGGAGGCGTCTTTTTTCACTGCTGTGATAAATTTTCTTTGAAATTCCGATGTATTCGGCATTCGGTACCAAAACAAGAAAACGTCCCGGCAACGAAATGTTGGTTGTGACCCGCGCCCCTTTTTTAGCAAACGGTTCTTTGATGACCTGTACCAGGATTTCCTGGTCTTTTTGCAGGTTGATGTCGCCGCTTCGCAGATGGATTTTGCGGGCTGGTTTCAGGTCCATTTCGGCGTCCTGTTCGTCTTCTTCTTCGTTCTGGCTGATATTTTCGATATACGCCAGCGAGGACGGATCCTCGATTTCGGAAAATGGCAGGAAAGCATTGATATCATAACCGATATCGACAAAAGCGGCCTGAATGCCCTCTATTACATTTTCGACCTGGCCTTTAAAAATACTACCGACTAAGCGGTTCTTCTCTGGTTTCTCGACGAATAATTCAACCAATTCGCCGTTTTCAAGAATAGCGATACGGGTCTCTTTCGCCGTTTCGCTGATTAAAATTGTCTTTTCCATTTACTTTATCCTAAATTTTATTCCACAGGCGCCAGAAAGGATTTCAGCCGGAATATCCGGCAATTGACTCCATCTATATGCAACGTCTGTAATATTTCTTTGATTTTTACGGTGCGTCCGTCGATAACTTTGATAATTATCAACAGGTCGTCACCTTCGATTCGCATGTCTTGAACGAACGGCCGCAAATTGAGCGGTTTTTTATCGCCGGAGGAATCTCGGGTAATCAAGATCTCGGTCGCCGATAAAAATTCATCTATCCGTCCGTTCAACTCCGGCGATATGCCGTCGCCCGGTTTTATTAAATAATGAAAACCCGCCGTTGTGGCAAAAACCGATGGCCAATTCGACGGTACTTCCTCACAATCGATGATCTCGAATCCATCCGGTAAAACACGGTTTAACTTTCCGGTGAGATTGTCTACTGCGCCGTTCAGAAAAATGTCAAGCAATTCATCTTCCGAGGCGAAGCCGAACGGCAGTGGAAAACCGGCTGAAATTTTCGGGTGCGGGTTAAAACCCTGAGTAAAGACCGGTTCCAGTCCGGCGCGTCTGAAAATCTTTGGCATCATCCTTAAAGTGTCCAGATGTGAGGTGGCCACAGCATGGCCAAATTTACGATAATGCAATCGGTAACGCACCTGATTTAATTGTTCGGGGTTTTCGGCAGGACGTTCCGGGTGGTACGATTCCGGGTCTCCCGCCGCAAATACCATCTGCGGCCCGTTCGGAAAACATATGCCGCATAGATTACAACCATCCCGGCAATCCGGCGTATTGATTTCCTGCAAGGCATTGGTGCGTTCCGCCAGCAAATATTCGCGCGTCACCCCGCTTGTAATGAATTCCCACGACAACGGGCGATCGGTCGGGAATTCACCGGTAAACAGCCGCTTGTCGATATTATTGGTCACGAAAGCGTTATCCCAGCGGGTCGGTTCAAAATATTCCTGCCAGGCATCGAAACCGGCACCCGCCCGCCAGGCCGTTTCAATAACATCCGCGACGCGCCGGTCACCCCGCGCCAGAGCGCCTTCCAGTTCCGAAGCCCGCGGATCGCGCGCCATGACTTTGACGTTTTTCAATGCCCGCAGGCGCGGCTTCAGGTAATCGAGTTTGCGCTGGATTTCCGCCGGCTCGTCCATTGCCGACCATTGAAAAGGCGTGCCCGGTTTTGGTATAAAGGTCGAAAGCGTGATGTTCAGCTCCAATCGTTTTTCGCCGGTCCGCAGAACCTGCTCAACCAGATCAATGATGGCCGCCAGATCTTCGTCGGTTTCCGTCGGCAGTCCGAGCATGAAATACAGCTTCAGCAAACGCCAGCCGTAGCGTTTGGCGATCGCGGTCGCAGACAGCAGATCTTCCGTGGTAATCTGCTTATTAATTACGCGCCGCAGACGTTCCGATCCGGCTTCCGGTGCAAAGGTCAGACCCGAACGGCGGGTGGTGTTACCAAGCCGGGCCAGGGTATCGCCGAAGCTGTCGATCCGCAATGAAGGATAAGAAAGCCCCACCCGTTTTGCATGCAGAGCCGGTTCCAGATTTGTCAGGAGCGGTACGATCCGGCTGTAATCGGAAGTCGAAAGCGACAATAACGAGACCTCCTCATAGCCGGTCTGGCTCAAGGCTGTTTCGATCTGCCGGGTAATTTCGGCGGGCGGGCGTTCCCGCACCGGGCGATAAATCATGCCGGCCTGGCAAAACCGGCAACCTTCGGTACAGCCGCGCATCAATTCCACTACCAATCGGTCCTGGGCAATCTCGATCAGTGGCATCAGCGGAGACGTCGGATAATAATCGCTTTTGAGGGTCAGTATTTTATTTGCCCGGATGACCGGCGGAGCAAATGAGGCGATGGGTTCCGGCCGTCCGCTTTTCGCATCATAAAAAGCCGGAACGTAAATCCCCTCAAACTGGCCGAGCGCTTCTCTTAAAATCTCCAACCGGGGCATGCCCTTTCGGTGACCGTCCGCCAGAAAACGCACTAATGGTACGACAATTTCCTCGGCGTCTCCGACCACGAACAGGTCGAAAAACGGCGCCAACGGTTCAGGATTGTAGGCGCCGCTGCCGCCACCGATTATAAAAGGATCATCCATTCTCCGCTCGCCAGATCGCAGCGGAATTCCAGCCAGATCGAGCATGCTCAGAATATTGGTATAGGTCAGTTCATACGGCAGGGTAAAGCCGACTACGTTAAATTGGTCGAGAGCAGTTCCGGTTTCCAGGCTGGATAGTTTTTGGTTTTGCGTGTGAATCTGTCTGGCCATGTCGGGCCAGGGCGCATAAACCCGTTCCGCGGCGATGTCGGCCTCCCGATTCAGAATATGATATAAAATTTGAAATCCGTAATACGACATCCCGACATCGTAAAGATCGGGGAATGCCAGGGCAATCGTCGCCGCTGTGCGGGTGTGTTCTTTGCGGATGGCATTGAGCTCGTTGCCGGCGTAGCGGCCGGGTTTTTCGATCTGGGACAGAAGCGAATTCTGCAGATCGTTGGGATTAGGATACTTTTTCAAATTTCAAATTTTTTTCAATAATCAAATTTCGTGCGGAAGATAAGCAAGCAGACAGGGATTGACAAGAAATTTAAGTGCTGCCAGGCGCGGTTAAGCAATTTTAAGCGCCATTGAGAAAGTCAGAGACGCTCGTGAAATGAATGGGAATTTCATATAAAGTAATTATCCGACATTTCCCGCCAAGCCCAGTTCTGCCGCAACACTTTTCAGAGCGTCGATGACACGCTGGATATGTTCGGTTTCGTCCACGCCGAGTTCGGCGATACCCTGTTTAATCTCTTCCCGGTTGACTTTAGCCGCGAAGGCCTTATCCTTGAATTTCTTCTGCACCGAGCGCGGTTCGACTTCCAGAATGCTTTTCGATGGCCGCACCAGCGCCACGGCCATCACAAAACCACTCAGTTCGTCAACCGCGAAAAGAGTTTTAGCCAGCAGAGACTCACGTTTGACGCCGGTATAGGCCGCATGGCCCATGATCGCGAGACGCATTTCTTCCGGATAACCTTCTTTTGCCAGAATTTCCTGACCGCGATAGGGATGATTCTGCTCGTCGGGAAACATCTCGTAATCGAAATCGTGGAGCAGGCCGGTGATGCTCCAATATTCCTCATCTTGTTTGAAAAACCGGGCATAATGGCGCAGGGAGGCTTCGACCGCCAGGGCGTGTTTGCGCAGACTCTCGGTTTTGGTGTACTGGCAAAGCAATTGCCAGGCTGAATCGCGATTCATAATCGCTCCTTAATCATAATAATTATTTATTCCCGCGAATCGGCCGTCCGATAAATTTCCGGGCGGCGATCTTGAAAAATATCATTCAAAGGAGAAAATTTTTTATCCAAAGCCTGCGCCGGATCGATCGTTCTGAGTAAAATGCCGGCACGTTCAGCCGATAACTGACCGAGACGCTTTCCGTTTGGCGCTGTGATTTGACTTTGTCCGGTAAATGTCAGTGACATTTCCGCATTGAGGCTTTCATGACCAATCCGATTGGCGGTCGCTGTAAAAACACGGTTTTCCAGACTACGGGTCAGCATGGCATCCTGGCAGTACGGTAAAACCAGATTCGCCGGATGAGCGATAATCTGGGCACTGCGCAAAGCCAGCGAGCGCGCCATCTCCGGGAAAAGCCAATCAAAACAGATCATGACCCCAACTTTAACGCCCTGAATTTCGATCACCGGCGGTGCGTCCATGCCGGGTGAGAACCATTTTTTCTCCTCATAAAACAAATGCACTTTACGGTAAACGCCCCGCCATTCACCGCGATCGAATACCACGGCACTGTTAAAAACCTGCCCGCCGGATTTTTCCGCCATACCAAGAATGAGAGCGGTCTGATGCTGGCGGGTGAGCGCACACAGAACTTCGGCCGTCGCGCCATTTCTGGCGTCTTCCGCCAGCGCCCGGACTTCATCCAATCCGCTAAAAACGTAACCGGTCGTGCAAAGTTCGGGCAAAATCCAGAGGTCGGATTGACTGCGCGCCAAAACCCGGCTGATTTTCTTCAGATTGGTCTCGATCCGCCCTTTAACCGGAGTGAACTGATAAATGCCTATTTTCATCGTTGGTCAGTCAGTATCTATCATGATTCGTCGGGCTGCAAGCCGAAAAATTCCCGCTCAGGGAACTTTGACATTGATACCCAACTCGGAGTAAATGTTATACAACCCGTCTCTGATGAATTTCAGATCCGGATGATTGCCGGGGAAATGCTTCCGCAATAATTTCAGGGCGCGATTGTAGCAATATTCGGCGCGCCCAAAATTACCGTGCTTTTCATAAAAATTGGCCAGTTTAGCGAAAACCCGGGCAGTGTTCGGATGCTCAAATCCATAATTCGTCTGTAAAAACGCCAAACTTTCCCAGAGCAATGCTTCGGCCCGGTCAACAAATCCGAGTTCATCCTCAACATCCGCCAGCTGACAGAGATAAATGCTTTTCCGCAGACGCCAGAGTTTATTTTGGATCTCGGTCAGTTCCAGTAATTTTTCGAGAAAGTCACGCGCCCGCATCAGCTTCCCGCGATTAATCAGAAAACCGATCAGGTTTTCCAGCGTTGGGATCAGCTCCTGCGAATCGCCGCCACAGACCAGGATTTTGGTCTCCAGAGCTTTCAGATAATATTCTTCGGCGGCGGCGTCTTTATTCAACATGTCGCAAATCCAGCCCAGGTTGTTGAGCACCTTAGCGGTCTCGATATGATCGTTACCGAAACAGGTCTCGGCGTAATACAATTCCTCTTCAGCCGTCCAGAGTGCCTCTTCGTATCGGGCAACCGATATCAGGTGGAGAATCTTCTGATCGAATTCGACTAACGGCGTCAAACAGTTGTCCCTTTTTCCGGAATATTTCTGACCATGCAACTTGTCACGGTGCAAATTTAATATTTCCAATAAAAATTACTATGCGTTTTTTTCGGAGACTTGTGACATTTAAACTTGACCAATCGGCAGGCGGTTGTAAATTTGACGCAGGTTAATTTTGGAGAGAGCTTTGAGCGAACATTTGTCAGAAAAATCGATTACGGCGATTATCGCCCACCGGCTGGACCTGGCATCGGAAGTCGCCTTTTTTAAGCACTGGAAAACATGCGACTTCTGTCAGCTGAAATTACGACCTCCGATTGATCGCGATGCGTCCCGCTCGCATGTGATTAAGGCGGGAACTATCCTGTACGATCTGAGTGTGACTGCCCGCTGGCCTTTTAAAATTATCTCAACAGAAGACGAACTGCTGGCGCTGACTGTCTCGGATGATGAGTTCGAGCGCTATGGAGCAATTCTCCGGCGCGATGGTTTTACTTTCGAACACGAAAAGCCACCGGAGTTTACCAGGGAGATCGGAAATCGTATTCGCGATTTCATGGAGGCTGGTAAACCTTATAGTATTTCTGAGATCAATTTGTCCCTGGTCGGCTCCATATTCGCGCGGCAGGTTTTACTCTGGACATGGTTAGTGCCATTCGGCCAGGTCGCTACTTACGGACAAATTGCCCGCTGGCTCGGAAAACCTGCGGCGGCCCGCGGCGTTGGCGGCGCCTTACACCGCAATCCAATTGCATTGGCGATTCCCTGCCATCGTATCATCGGAACTAATGGATCGTTGGTTGGTTTCGGCGGCGGGTTGGATATGAAAAGAAAGCTACTTGACCTTGAGGGAGGTTATCCGCAAATTTAAACCATGCAGATTGAGCGCCTTCAGTTAAACAAACCTGTGACTTAATCGTATGCGTCATTCACTGCCTCGTAAGAAAATTTTTGGGCACGGCGTCCTGTCGGTCGGGATCTGGCTGATTCTGACCATTTGCATGGCAAATGCTGAAGAAATGGCGCTGGAAGGCACCTGGCTTTTCAAACTCGGCGACGATTCCACCTGGTCAAATCCCGAGATGAATGACTCTGCCTGGTTTCCAATCCGCGTCCCAGGTTTCTGGGAAGATCAGAATTACGAAAATTACGATGGGTTTGCCTGGTATCGCTATCATTTTCAGGCCAACTCGACCTTTAATAAAAAAGATTCGTTGATCCTTTTTCTCGGTAAAATCGATGCGGCCGACGAAGCTTTTTTAAACGGCGTCAGGATCGGCGGCAGTGGTCTTTTCCCGCCGGAATCAGTTTCGGCCAAAAACAGCGTAAGACGTTACTCATTCCCGACAAAGTTGTTAAAATCAGACAATGTGCTTGCCTTAAGGGTTTTCGACGATCGGGACAAAGGCGGCCTCTACAGCGGGCCGCTCAAACTCGTCGCCAGCGAAAATCACATAACCACCTCGCCGACCGTTAAAGTCCTTCAAAATTCGATTAATCTTCTGCCTTTCACCAATGGTATTTCGGCCTGTTGTTATAATCTTAAAACCCGTTCGTTTTCTAATTTTTATCCGCACATCTATCGCAAATTTGACGAAAAAACCGACACCCCCGTCCTGATCAGTCAGGCTAAAACCGTCATCTATCGCAATCAGCAGGAATTGTCGCTGACCAATTTAAAAACGGCCGAGATCGGATATATCGAAGGCACCGGGATTGTTAAACATACCTTGATCGGTGACGATTTTACACTGACTCAATACGGGTTTTGCCCATTTACACTGCAAAAGCCTTTCTGGATTTTTATTGTGGTTTTACAGGGCAATAACCTCGACAGCCTGACCATGAATTTCAGCATCAAATCCAACAACATTGACTTAGATATCGGCAAGTGGGCGTACCAGCAAGGCGACCGCAAGTGGCTGACGGTTTTGATTAATTTTAATTCCAGCACCGGGGATGCCGATCGCCTTTTCCTGAAAAAATTCAAAAACGAACACCCCGGATTCAAGGCTTTGACCGACGAAATCGATTGGTGGCAGGACTGGCACGCTCAAACATTACTACCGGAAAATATTCAGCCCTCCGAAAGAAGCGTCTACCTGCAATCATTGGCAGTTTTGAAAATGGCGCAATGCCGGGAGGCTTTTCCGGCCGGCGGGCAGATTATCGCCTCCCTTCCGCCATCTTTCAGCAATTACTGCTGGCCACGCGATCAGGCCTACGCGGTCGAAGCACTTTTATCTTCCGGTCATATCGATGAAGCCCGCCAGGCGTTACAGTTCATTATGAATGGACGCTGTGGCCGGTATAAAATCTATCAATGGAACGGCAGGAATCTAGGCATCGGTGTCGATTATGCAGTCTCGATCTTTCGTTACCTGGGTAATGGCGTCGAAGAATCTGTTCTCGATGACAACGGCCTGACCCAACATCTCGACGGATTCGGCTTGACACTCTGGAATCTGAATCGCTACCTCGAAATTACCGGCGACACCAAGTTCCTGAAATATTACTGGACGAAAATTTCCCGCAACATTGCGGATGTCCTTCCGGAACTGATCGATGCCAGCGGCCTGGTACGCGCCGAATCCGGTCCCTGGGAAAAAACCGCACTTTTTAAACATTATACCTATACTTCGGCCTGCACTTACCGCGGGCTGATCGATGCCGCCATGCTGGCGCGCCTGATGAACGACGAGGCCCGCGCCCGCCGATACGAAGAGACTGCAATCGGTATACGGATCAATATGGAAAAAAATCTGATTGACCATCAGGTTAATTCACTAAAAGGCAATCTTGAAGACCTCGATCCGAATTTGTACGTCGACGCGTCGGTCGTCGAAGCCCTGAACTGGATATTTAATCCACAGGACCAGGTTAACAAGGGTACTCTTGATGCATTGAAAAAATATCTGGTACTAAAAAATTCCGGGCGGGGATATTGTCGCACAACTAATGATCTGATCACCCGCCATTACGAATGGGTTTTCGGTGATCTGCGTATGATTACAGCCATAAAAAAAATGACCGATTTTAAAACGGCCGCCGATCTGCAAAACTGGATTACGAAGCAGGCAACCGATAATTTTGGCCTGATTCCACAATATTTCGACATTCGCAATGCCGATTATATCGGGATTGTTCCGCGCTGTGGTCTGGGAGCCGGCGCTTACATAGCTAATTTTTGGAGGCAATGATTATCAGCAAAATCCATTACCACCGAATATTTGCTCTTTTCCTGATATTATTAATCCAGACTTGTTCGAAAAATCCTTTCCCGCCGGAAGTGCATGATATTTTAGTGAATCAAAACCGGCGCACTTTGAACCGGATTGTCGATCAATATCTTAAATCGCCTTCCGTTGAAACCCGTTACCGGCTCTGCCTGGCGATTGCGAACAGCCGTGATACCTTGTTGGTTCCCAAACTAACCGCCCTGCTGGCAGATAATTCACCCCTGGTGCGGGGCGGAGCGGCTTTTGCCTTTGGCCAATTGGCCAGCAGTGCTGCGGAAAGCATTTTGGTAAAGCATTTACCGGTTGAAAATGACGATGAGGTTTGTCGGCAGATCGCAATGGCGCTCGGGCAAATCGGCAGTCAGGCCAGCCTGGATTTTCTGTTAAATCCGGCCCTGGCAGTATCGAACGATATATCGATTCAGGCTCTGGTCTATTACTTCCAGCGTCAGGTTTATAATCCAAATAGTCTGCGCTATGCCATCGCCGGTTTACAGAGTGCCGATCCGAGTGTCGCCCGTTGGTCGATCTTTGCCCTAAGCCGCGTGCGTGACCGGGCTTTGATGCGTGAAATTACCGGCGATCTTCAGACTGCATTGAAGACTAAAGACATTGCCGCCAGAATCAAGGTCGTCGCCTGCCTGGCGCCGCTGAATTTTCCCGAAAAGGCTGAAATCTGGCCGCAATTACTGGCAGATAACGATCCGCGCCTGAGAATCGAAGCCGCGCGCGGCATCGCTTATATCGCCGGCAATGCCTATGTGCTGCATCGGATTTTAAACGATTCCGTTCCACAGGTTGTCGCCAGCGCACTGGAAAATTTACCGGATTCGCTGAAAATCGTCGCCACCATTCAGACCGATTTAAGAGCATTGACCGGCCATCCATCTCCGGAAGTCCGTGGCGCGCTGGTAAAATTCCTGACCATGCGCGGCGGCCTGAGCGCTTTACATGATTTCGACCTTTTATCGCTTGGTGATAATTTACTGCCGGCGGCTGTGGAAGGTTTGATCGCCTGGGGCAGACCGGCGGCGCTGGCGGTTCTGGATAGCCTTTCCAACAATCAGCGTTTTGCGGTTTCGACCCCGGCTTATCTCGGATTGATAGCGGTTGCGGGACAAAACAAACTGTCGCCGCCCGAATTTGGGAAAATTCTCGCCGCCGGTCTGCGGAGTGACGATCCGGTAAAAATTGCGGTCGCGGCAGAGGCCATGCGCGATTCCAGCGGAATTTACCGCGAATGGCAAGCGCTGTTATTTCCTCCGCTTAAAAATTTTAAAAACACCGACTTTGCAGATGCTATTATCGAAATTCTGAAAACGGTTGCCGTGCTACGTCCACCGGACGGAATGCAATCCGTCGAGCCATTATTGGTCGCCCGCGATCACCGCATTCGGAATCTGGCGCGACAGATATTGACGGAAGTTTATCAGACTAACATCCCGAAGATCGCCGACGATTATTACGGCGCCGGGCGACAATCACGGTTAACCAAATTGGCAAAATACGGCCTGCGACCGACTGTTTTACTCGAGACCGACCGGGGGACAATCAGTATCCGCCTGGATGGTTACTATGCGCCTTTTACAGTCGACGCTTTCCTCACGAGCATCGAAAAAGGTTTTTATAATGGTTTGACTTTTCATCGGGTTGTTCCCAATTTCGTCGTACAGGGTGGCGATCCGCGCGGAGACGGTTGGGGCGGCCCGGGTTACACGCTATTAACCGAACGATCTCCGATCGGCTATGGCCCCGGTGCGGTTGGAATGGCACGGGCTGATTTTGATACAGACGGTTCGCAATTTTTCATCGCGCTGACCGATCAGCCACATTTGAATTTTAAATACACGCGCTTTGGGGAAGTCATCAAAGGTCTGGACGTTGCCGCCCGGATCGAAAAGGGCGACCGCATCCTGGCCATTTCGGTTCAGCCGGATTCAGAATAGTTTGGCAACGATGAAACCGACCGCGAAGCCGGTAAGGAAAACCATCGTCATAAAACGGTAATTGACGATCTCTTTTTTATGCCCGCGCTTGATTGCGACGGCCGAAACGAAATAACCCAGCGCATTCAACAGCCAGAAAATCGGCAGAGTCAGCACTTTGGCTAATAGCGGTCCCAGAAAAGGAACAAGTGCAATTATCGCAACTAAGCCGGTGAAGGCTTGCGAAAAAGCTCCAAAAACCATCACGATGACAAAAATGAGACCCTTATCGACTTTAAAATGAATGCCGACAATAATCGCGACTATTATCACCGCCCAGGTAATTATCAGTTTGTAATAGCGACGAAAAAAATCGGCGACTATTCTTGCATTGCGGTTGATCAGAGATGATTTTTCAGATCGTTTAAAGAAAATCTTTTTTTTCATTCTAACCTTCCAATCGTGGAATGTCTGCAGCCATCAGGCCCCCCAGATCGGATGCCCGGCAGTTGTCGATCACCTGTGCGGCGGTCTTGGCGCCGGGAATCGCCAGGTGACAGGCCGGATGCGACAGGCAAAAGCGCAGACTGATTTGCGCCGGTGTTTGATCCGGATAGCGGGCATAGAGCGCCTGCATTTTGTCCAGCTGATTTAAATATGTATCGAGTTTTTCGGCGGACAGGTTCATTCGGCGATGATCGTCTTCGCCAAACCGGCTTTGCCGATCAAACTTGCCGGTCAGCAGGCCGAATAACAACGGAATCCTCACAATTACACCGAGATTGTATTCGAGAGTCTTGGTAAACAAGACCTTTTCGGCCTCCCGTTCAAGCAGATTATAGCGCACTTGCAACACGTCTATCACGGAATGATAATGGTCGAGCAAACCTGCCTGTTCGGTTTCACGGAACGATTGGACACTCCAGCCGGCCGCCCGGATCTTACCATCCTTTTTCAACTGCATCAGCGCTTCCCAGGGATCGTCGCGCTCAAGTTTAGCAGTATCCGGGCTGTGCAGTTGCAAAATGTCGAGCGTGTCTACGCCGAGTCGTTTCAGACTCTGTTCGGCGGCCCAGATAATATAAGCCCGGTCGGTATTTTGTACGATCGGGCCGTAGCCGGCGTCGTCTTTCTGACGGGCATGGTAAAAATCATTGCCGGCTTTGGTCGCCACAACGACCGCACCCTTGCCACGCTCTTTCAACACACCGGCAATCAGCTCTTCCGAATGGCCATAGCCATAAACATCGGCCGTATCAATAAAACTTACCCCGAGGTCGAGCGCTTTTTGGAGCGCCTGCCGTGAAATAATGTCATTCGTTTTGCCCCAATTCGTCCCGCCGATTGCCCAGGCGCCAAAACCAATCGTTGAGATTCGTAAACCACTTTTTCCAAGTATTCGATATTGCATACTTATTTTTGCCTTCGGTTCATTTCGTAAATTAAACGCAAACCGGTGAGAGTGAGTTGTGGATCGGTTGCGTTTATAACAGCAGAATGGCTGGCGATGACTTCGCTGAAACCGCCGGTCGCGATCACGAAGATTTCCGGCAGATTCATTTCGGCTGCGATGCGCCGAACGATCCCCTCGATCATAGCAAGGTGACCGAACAGAATGCCGCTCTGCATATGACCTGTCGTGTTTTTGCCGATGACCTTCGATGGGAAATCCAGATCGATCCGATAGAGTTTGGCGGCTTTGCGGAACAGAGCCGATGCGCCGGTTACCAATCCGGGCGCAATCGCTCCACCGATATAATTCCCGCCTTTATCGATAACGTCAAAAGTTGTCGCGGTCCCCAGATCGACGACGATACCCGGATGAGGATAGATCGCACCGGCCGCCACGGCATTACAAAGACGGTCTGCACCGACTTCTGCCGGATTATCGACCAATACCAGTAAGCCGAGTTTCAGTTCGCAAGTGACTATTAGCGGCTCAAGATTGCAAAACGTGCGCGCCATGTGAACATACGGCCCGGTCAATTGCGGCACGACCGAAGCGATAACGATTCCATCAATATTCGACCGATCAAGTCGATTGTTTTTTAAATACAATTCGGTTTTATGGCCGTAATAATCGGCTGTCCGAACGGGATGACTATTCACGCGCTGAACGGCGCGCAGTTCTTTTCCATCATACAAACCGACGGTAACATTGGTGTTGCCAATATCGACAGCCAAAAGCATTTCAGGACTCTCTCATTATAGTCACATCGGCGGCGTGGAATACCTGGCTGGCCTGACCGTTCAGCAAAACCAGGCCGCCATTTTCGGTAATATCTTTGAATATTCCGACATGGATTTGCCGGCCGTCGTTGACTTTGAGTTTCTGGCCGAAATATGGGCAATGACTCCGCCATTTCTGCAGAATATGCCCGGCGCCGGATTTATTGAGTTCGGTTAAATTCCGATCGATTGATCGGACAAGCTCTGCCAATAAGCTCAGTGGTTCATATTTTTTCCCGGTAATCGAGTAAAGCGATCCGGCGTACGGCAGTTCGGGACAGAAAAATTCCATTTTCTGGTTAATGTTCAGGCCGATGCCGATCACCACATCGTTATTCTTCACGGAGCGGGTTTTAGTCTGCACCAGAATGCCGCAAATTTTCAGATTTTTCAGCAGGACATCGTTCGGCCACTTCAGAGTTAACCAGGCCGGCGGTACAACCGTTTGCACGGCTTCAAGAACACCAACGGCTGTCAAAAACGGATAGATAAATAAAGGAGTTGCCTGGTCCTGAATTTTTAAATAGATCGAAAAGAGCAGGGCTTCGTCCCGCGGCGCGAGCCAGGTGCGCCCTAACCGACCGCGCCCGGCACTCTGGAAATCGGCCCAGATAATCGAACCGGACGGATGCGGGTGTCTACTCAACAGATATGTATTAGTTGAATCGAGTGACTCGAAATGGATGACCTGTGATTTGAGAATTTCTGTCTTGATCGGCAGTTCGGTGATCTGAAAGGAGTTCATAATCTCAACGCAGAGTCAATTCCCCAATTAATTCCCCGGCTGAACTGTACTTATCCAGCACAAAAAGCACATAGCGGATATCGACGCTGATCGTGCGGGTCAGGGCCGGATTATATTGCCAGTCGTTGGTCAGCGCTTCCCAGTTGCCATCAAATGCGCAGCCGACGATCTCGCCCCGAGCATCCAGTACCGGGCTGCCGGAATTGCCACCGGTAATGTCACATGTACTGAGAAAAGCAACTGGCACGTCGTTTAATTTCGGGTCAAGCCAGCGGCCATAATCGCGGCGCGTGGCCAGATCGATCAACTTTTCGGGAACATCAAATGGTTTGGCCCCGGTGTTTTTGGCAATGACGCCGCTCAATGTCGTCTGCGGCTGGTAATTGACGGCATCGCGCAGACAGTAGCCTTCGATACGGCCATAAGTAAAGCGCAAACTGCGGTTGGCGTCCGGTAAAATCCGATCCCCCATAACATTTTTCAAGGCGGAGAAATATTGCGGCTCCAGGAGCAACATCTCGCCATTGATTTTCTCTTTTCTTAACCGGAAGCGCTCCATCTCACGGTTGACGGCACCGGCCAGAGTTACCAGCGGATCCTGCCGCGCCGTCAGATCGGCCGCGCTCAGGTCGAACATTTTCAGACATTCGTCCGTATCGGTCAGCCGGGTGCGGGCAAATGCGTCATCGGCGAACGCGTCAATCACCGACTCGGCCGTACTACCGGGTTGGCTTTTTACCAATTCATTAATGAAAGCCGGGCGCTCGTTGGGCGGAAAGTCGGCCAGGTGTTTTAGCAACATTTTCAGAATGCGGGCGTCGGCCGGAGCATAATAACCAATCCTTTTCATTTTAAAGGTGCGTTTGGTGCGGGCGATCTGGTAATCGTAATAGCCGGCCTCTCGCTCGCTCTCCGGCTTGGTCTTTTCGTGGCTCCATTTTTCAATGGTCAGAGCATCCGAGAAAACTGTGGCGTATCGCAGGTATTCGATGTAAATATCCATTTCGATACCGGTATAGTATTCATCATAAGCCTGTTTAATCGCCGGCAGAATAGAGCCGTATTCTTTTTGCCAGGCCGGACGATTGGCAATTTTTTGTTGAAATGTTTCTTCAGCGGCGCGTTTCATCTCGAAGATTTTTTCTTTCCGGAATCCGTTCAGCAAACCACGATTATTTTTCAGACTGTTATAAAAACTTTTGATCCGCGACGCCAGCAGAATTTCAGTGGCTGGATCTTTCCGGCTTTCATCTTCGAGTTGATTAATAATTTCCTCAAAAATCCGGACGCGCAAAGGATAACTGATATTCTGACCGTATCCCACCGAAAAACTGGTGGCGTTGCGATTGGTGTGAGCCGGATAACCGAAAATGAATACGAAGTCGCCTGGTTTAAAACCGCGAGTGGAAACCGGCAGAAATACTATAGGTTTATAAGGCACGTTATTTTTGTTATATTCAGCCGGTTTGCCGTCCGGCGCGCAATAGACCCGCATAAAGGAAAAATCACCGGTGTGGCGCGGCCACATCCAGTTATCGATCTCGCCGCCATAGTTGCCGATCGATTCGGGCGGAGCGTAAACCAGACGGATATCTTTAAACTTCAGGTATTTGACAAGAAAACAACTGGCGCCGTCGAACATGGTATGAACCCGTCCCTCAACGCCATTTGCCAAATCTTCACTTTCCGCTTCCAGCCTGGCGATAACCCGATTAACGCTCCGGGTGCGTTCTACCGGCGCCATCTTAGAAGTAATGTCCGCCATGACTTTCCTGGTAACGTCCTCGAATCCGATCATCAGCAGGGCTTCATAACCGGGCGCCGGCAATTCTTCGGCGAGTGTCGGAGCATAAAAACCTTTTTCCAGGTAATTGTTTTGCGTGGTCGAGTTTTTCTGGATTGCCCCGTAGGCGACATGATGGTTGGTCAAAACCAGGCCCTGCGCAGAGACGAACGAGCCGGTACCACCAGCGAACCACAGAACCGCCCCGGTCACTCCGCCGCCATCCGGCCGAAAGAGTTCGCTCGGTTTGATTTTCAGACCTTTAACTTTAGCGGGAATCCGATCCGGCGGGTACATACCCTCCTCGGCGAAGAGCAGCAAACCGGTTGCCAGCCAACATATTAATATTTTCATCAATCGCACGTTCATACTATAATATCGTTCCATCACATTACCAATAATTTAAAATCCACGTTCTTTGCGCACAGTCTGGTAGGCATCGTTAATGGATTTGAATTTTTCTTCAGCCAGTTGTTGAATCTCCGGCCCGAGATTAGCTACTTTATCAGGATGATATTTATTGGCCAGATCCCGATAAGCTTTCTTAATTGTATCGACATCGTCGGCAGACTTTACACCTAAAATGGAATAGGCCTGATTAGCGCTACCGCCGAAAATCGCCCGGATGCTTTCATAGTCGCCGGCGGAAACTCCCAGGGCATCGGAAATTTCCCGGATAGCATTCAGTTCCACCGCCTGAAAATTACCATCCGCGGCGGCAATTCCGAACAGAACATGCAGCAGTTCCATCCGGGAGTAATAATCCATATGGACCTTGATTTGACTGGCAACATCCCGGATATTGTAATCCTTGTCGAGAATTTCCTTGTAAAGATACAGCAAATCCTGGGCATTCTGGTGGCCGAATTTTTCTACCAGGAATTTCTTCACATACTGCACTTCGGACGGTCTAACGGTACGATCAGATTTACTGACGTAGGCGAAGAGCGAGAGCATCGCCACCGCGAAATCTCCGGCGCGGGTGTCGCCGAAAGTCGCAAACGGCGTGGTGGTTTCCGCCCGGGAATTTGTCGGGCGGACGCCCGAATCGGCGCTAACCAAATTACCTATATAGGCGCCGAACAACGCTCCCAGCGGGCCGAGTAGCGCCCACCCTATTCCGCCGCCAATGATTGTACCGCTTAATTTACTCATTCATCTTCTTTCAAAATCTGTAAGGGTGAAAGATAATAAATAATCCATATAAAAGAAAATCCCTCCACCCCGATGGGACAGAGGGATTTTATTATAAATTTAGATAATGATTAGCGCAGGGTCAGGCCAAGACCGACTGTAGCAACCTTGTCGGCTCCCATCGAGTAATCGGCGTTAATATTGATTATTGCCAGTCTCAGACGAGCTCCAACGGTTGTGCGGAATTTATTTTCCCCGGTCAGATCGAACTTGACTTTGGTGCCGTTAAGCGGATCGTTTAAATCGTTTTCATTGGTATAAGTATAGTTGATCTTCACATCGGTTTTTTCCTTGCCGACAGCCCCATACACACCAACCCCCAAAACCAACAGGCTAAAATCACGACTTACGATCAAACTGTACAAAGAATTGTTTGACTCAAAGACTTTGCCAATTGACATTTTCTGAATAAAAGCTCCGGCAGCAATTTTAACACCAAAAAGCGGAAACGGAACAAATGGATCAAGAGCCAGTTTACCGCCTAATCCCATGAACTTGAATTTGCCAATTTCTTCACTGAGCTCCGTCTCCGGAAAATAGCGAGCGACGATGTCTGCTTTTATCGGCAAAACCGGCAGAGAGATGCCTACTGAAGCCTGAGGCACTACCAATGGTAGGGTTGGCAAATTGGTACCAGGAGGGGTAACAATTCCAGGAATATTCGCGGCAATAGACGCAATATTATTTTGCACTTCAGCTGAATTCAATACCTGCGAAGGTACTCCCTGGCCGGAGAGTTGCGATTTGATCTCGGCGACAATTCCGGTTTCGTCCGGAACAATAGAACCAGGTTTATCCTTGCCGAAGAAAGTTGGAACCTTCGTCTCAGGATATATATCTTCTGGCTGGAGGGAGATGCTGTAATTTGTGCCGCCGATATTAACGGTTTGGTCTATGGAACCAAGCGAGGAAAAGTCAAATGTAAAACTTTTCTGATCCTCAGGAAAACCGACTGCCATAACCCTTACACCCAGATCGAAACCTAAAAGTTTATGCGGTTTGGCAGTATAGAACCAGCCACTATTCATTGCCGATCCGAAGGCCGTGACAAGCGGATTAACATAACTTTTTGCATTTTTGGCGGCCAATTGCTGAAGTCTTTCTTCCAGAGACTGGGCTCCAACCAGGCTTACCAGAAAAAGCAGTGCCATTATTAGAGACAGGGTTTTCTTCATCATTCACTCCTTTTATTTAACAATTTTTCATCTCTCTCTTTCGGCATTTATCTTATATCATATTCAAGTTAAAATCAAGAAGAAATTTATCGCGCCAGCACCAAAGTCGTGATGTACTCCACAGATTTTGAGCTTCCGGCATCGCAGGCATAACAACGCACAAGATAAATCCCGACCCGGGCTTTATCACCGTAAACGCTGTCGCCATTCCAGTAAATCACTCCCTCCGCCGCAGTCGCCAGGTTTTTAGCCGGACGATAAATAAGGCGACCGACCAGATCGTAGACCTCAAGTGTTATTTTGGCCGACGGGTACGGGAGCTGATAGCGCACGCCGATTTCATCATCCCGGCCGTCACCGTCCGGTGAAAAGACCGCCGTAGTCACTTCAATGCCGGCTTTATTCAGCGGCTGATTTAAGGCAACGCTATTGACCTTTCCCGGAGTACCGCCCGACCGGGCAACGCTGGCGCGCCAATTCGTCGCCCGGTTGGAAATGCCGAATGAAATCCTCTCCATGGCAACTCCCTGCCTGATATTCCAGGTAGCATCATAAAGCAGGCTGTCGATCGTCCGGCCGGTCGGATCATATAAATATAACGCATCCTCGGAGTTGTTCAGTGAGGGAAAATTGTCAAGCACCAGGGTTTGTGACGTCAGCAATTCCGGAAACGTTAATACTGACGAATCTCCGGCAATGACGAAATATTCTCCGGCCGGCAGACAAAATCCAGCCGGGACGCGCCGCCGGATCGCCGTATTTTGATCGGAAATCAGCCAGTCCGCGAGATCAATTTCAATCTGGCCCGGATTATAAATTTCGAGATATTCGGCAATCGAACTCGAAGCCGTCCGAATTTCGTATGGGTATGGCATAAATTCAGATAAGAGTAACGCGGCTTCCGGCCAGGCAATTTGAATGGTCTGGGCGGCAGAATCATTGCCGGCCACCTGATCGGACTGACACATTACCCGAACAACAAGGTCGTACTTGCCGGACGCCAACGGGCCTATCTGAAAAGCACCACTATCGGCTTGCCCCGCATTCAGACATTCCAATGGAATATGAGTCACAATCCCGGCTGCGAGACCATTCATAAGAGCCACATCAAGGTTGGCGTCACAGGATCTATTCTGCCCGGTGTTTGTGATAAAGAACCGAACATTAAAAACAGTGGTTGTGTCGCCGGTAATTGCCGAAAAGCGGAGAGAGTCGAGACACAGATCATTTTCCGGCCGGGTGACACTGTTCAGGTATCCGGCTGTCTGATGCTCCGAATTGACCGAATATGTCCATGATTCCGACTCAATGCTGGCCAGTTCCGGCAGGATTTTTTCTGCTGAAAAGCCGGCTTTAACAGGCCAACCGGCACCGTAGCCGAGCGAATCGATAATTTTTCCGGTCAGATCTTTTAACCAAATCTGATCGGCGGAATTATTGAGTCCGGGCCATTTTCCGGGAATTACGATCGCCGCATCTGTGGTTTGAAAAAAATTGAAGCAGGCGCTGTCACCGCTGAAAACGACATAGTCGCCCGCCGGGATTTCGACCGCTGGTAGATCCGTCTGTGAATTGCGATTCCCGAGCGACCAACCGGATAAATCGATTGTTACGCCACCGATATTGATACATTCAACGAACTCGACCTGATCGCTGACCGGATACGGCAAAAATTCATTGAGTGTAATGCAACCCGACGGAAAAGCCACGATCAGATTGGCAGCGGAAAAATTATCATCCGGGTCGTCGTCCTTATTCCATTCGATTTCGGCCAGATACATATTTTGGCCGGACTTTTCGGCCGTGATCCGGCCAGTGGCTCGCAGTGATGAATCCGGCACCAGACTGTCTAAAAATATTTTAGTCCAACAAAGTTCATCATCTTGTCCGGAACCGTCGCGATTGCGGTCGGCATAGATTTTAACCAAAAATGATTCGGCCGGGTTTCGCCCCTTGTTTTTAACGATAAATGAAAATTCGGCGGCCATTCCGGCCGCGGCCAGCGTATCCGTAAATTGAAACGACGCCGGTACGATTGCCAGATCGTTCTCTAATTTGATGACAGAATTGATCTGACCGGGGGTTGCCATCTGGAGCGATCCGTTCCAATTGTTGGCAGTTAATGCCGGTTGGTCAGGATCGAGTCGCTCGAGCGAAATCCCGGTTCCGCTACCCCAACTTTCCCGATAACAAATGCTGTCGATCGCCTGACCAATGGCATCGTACACGAAAAGTGAATCGGAAGCATTGTTAAGCGTCGGAAAAGATAGCGGACATAAAAGTCGTTGCTTAAAATCCGGGTAATCCGATGCAAAATCCCGGCGTGCCACGACAACCGCGAACTCACCGGCGTTCAGGGTAATGAAAGAATCGGCCAGAGCCACCCGACTGCCCAGCGCATCCCGGAATTTCCACTGGTTCAGGTCGACCGGATTTTCCGAATTATTATAGATTTCGAACCATTCACCCTGACCGGTCAGCGGCGCAAACATGATTTCGTTAATTACGACTACGCCCGGCGGATATCCGATTTTAAGTGCCAAAGCCTGAAAGTTATTGGTGTTGTCCGCATCGGGAGCACAAATAATTCGGGCGGCCAGATCAAAAACGCCGCCATAAACCGGGCTGAATGTCACTGATAATTTGACCGAATCTTCCACCTGGATCGAAGTCAAGACGGTAATCATTGTATCGAAAAAGCTCACCGTCGTTTGTTGATCGATCTTTTTATTTAATTGTACGGCAAGCGCAAAACCGTTTACTTCATTAAGACCGGTATTAACGATTGTGATTTCGCACAAAACTGGCTCGCCGGCAATCAGCGGCTCGTTCACCGGTTGAAGTATAATTTTCTGCAAAGTCAGATCATATTCTTTTATCAGGTTTGAATTGATTGCGCCGGGAGTACTACCGGCGACTGCCCGGGAACTGCTCCAATTGGTCTGCTCGGCTGCCGTATGATACGGATTGCGTCTTTCAATTGAAATACCTGAATTGCCGCCCCATTCCACTTTATAGAACACCGTCTCAATCAGACTCCCTGCCGCATCAGACAGAAATAAAGAGTCTGCCGTATTTTTCAACGATGGAAATCGCGACGGTACAATCAAAACGCCATCAAAATCGGGGAAAATCGTCAGAAATTCCGGGTTTTCGGCCACGACCGCAAAGCCTTTCGCGGCAAGTCCGATCGCCGAATCGGCGAGTTTGATCCAATTTCCTTTGCCATTCCGGAAAGACCAATCGTTCAAGTCGACCGGATAGGATTGCGGATTGTATATCTCAAACCACTCCGGTTCGCCTGAAGCCGGCATATACATGATCTCATTGATAATCAGGGCCTGGTTCGCATATCCGATCTGCAGATTGCACCTGACGGTGTCATTATCCGTTTTTTCATCTGCTGGCAATCCAACTTCGGCCGTTATGCTGTGCAATCCGCCCGGAACGGCATCACAATTGACCCCGATGGCTTGGGTTTCATCCGCTGCTAATACGGAATTGACCGAAATCATTGTATCGGAGATTAGCCCAAAAACCGGATTCGTTATGGTTAACGACACCACAAATTGTTGCACGGGTTCGATCCCATTATTTCGGACATAAACCACCAACGAAACCGGCGAACCATGAACAATCGGCATCTCGTTCTGTACAACCGTCACCGAGTCGATCGCCAGATCGAAACTTCGCAAAACCACCGAATTTTCACGGCCGGGCGTGGCTTTTTCCTCGTCGGTTGAGAGTGCCCAGTTGCGAGCTCGATTAGCTGACGCAAACGGATTTTTCCTTTCCAGCGAAGTGCCCTGACGATAGCCCCAGGAACTGAAATATCCCAACGCATCGATCGTATTCCGGCAATGATCTCTGATCACGATGGAATCTTTAGTATTGTTCAACACCGGCACGGCCTCCTGACAATCAAGCAGGCGCGCCGCCTTGCCCCAATAATTTTTAAAGGTTGTGGAGTCATTCACCAGCACCAAATAATCCTGTGGCGGCAGGTAAAAATTCCGGTCGGTAAGTCGGGCATCCGAATTATTATCGGTGATCGTCCAGTTTTTCAGGTTCAGAGTATCGTCGGAAATGTTGAACAACTCGACCCATTCGCCACCGCCGTCGGTCGCCGGACAATACATGAATTCATTGATGATTAAACAATTTGATGGAAAAGCGATGTCAAGTTCGAGAGAATCCACATCGTTTTCTGCTATTTCATCCGCCGCGAAAATCACTCTCGCCAGCATCGAATGACTGCCGGAAGTAAAACCGGGGGCGGTCACATTTTTCACGACCGAATCGCCCGGCGGCAATGTCAGCATTTCCTCAAATAAGATTGCATCAATCTGTTCATCGGAATCATGATCTGTACCAAACAATATCCGAACATCTTCAGCGATTTGCAGGCCGACATTATTCACGGCAAATTCAAATTCCACCGGCTCATTCCACGCAACCCGACCGACCGGAGAAATCTGCTTTAAGCCGCTGACTGCGACATCGCGATCACGAGGTGCCAGACTGTTCAGAAATCCCGGCGTTCCGCGCAGATTCCGGCTGTTACCCCAATTGGAAATCTGGTTATTGCCATCTGAGATAATTTTTTCCCAACTGTATCCGGATAACGGTTTGGCGGTCGTCAGTACAGCTGAAATCGTATCGTCCTGAACATTGAACAAGTAAATCTGGCTGGCCGCCGAATTGGTCAGACCGCTACGCGCCAATGAATTATCCTGTATCGTAATTAAGAGCGCGCTGTCCGGAATCAAATCTTCGTATGTGGAGGAGTTGTTCTCTACCAAATAGCCTCGATCCATTATCACGGCAAAACCGTATGGCCGGAGTGTATCGCCGTAATCTGGTACGAAACTCAATGTGTCGGCGTAATCATTGATCTTCAGGTACCAGCCGTTCAGCGCTATCGCCGAATCCCCGCAATTATACAGCTCGATAAACTCGTCGTAATAATCTGCCCCGGCCGGATCGGCCATGACTTCATTGATCGTGATTGCCTGACCGTGCAGATGGACGTTAATCAATCCTGCAAAAATAAGCACCGGGGCCACACTTTTTAGAAATTTCATCAGAACACCAACTTCTTATCTGACAGATATTATGCCATAAATCACAGAAAGTCAACGATAATTTGGTTAAATCTGTCCGGTTTAGAAAACACTTGACATTCAATCGGATTTTAGAGGAAATTTATAACAGTAGATTTTTTTGAATATGTTAACAAACGAGGGGAAAGTTTGAAATCAATATATCTGAAAACATCCCGTTTCCCGGGAAATTCGCTTCGTTATTTAATACTCTTATGTCTGATTTGTCCGGTAATGTCAACTATGCTTTTCGCCCAGGGCGGACGTTATACGCGCAAATCGGTTGCCTATGTCGACGCCTTGCTGGTCACTAATGATAAAATCCGCATTAATCCGGCCGATGAAAGGTATTTTTTAAATACGATTCACGACGGCATCAGAATCAGCCGCTTCGATTACAATCCCCTGCCGGAAACAATCCATAACGCCTTTAAAAATCAGCTTCAGGCGAAAGGTGCTCTTGCCGATTCTGACCTGGCCAATTTAATTGAAACCACTATTGTGCCGGAAATATTAAAAATCCTCGACCTGCAGAAAGAAATTCGCGCTCAAAACCTGGTTGACGAGACCCAGCGCAATTCTTTCATCGTCATCAAGGCCAAAGAAATGGGCATCACGGCCGACCAGATCGAACAGGTTATGAATGCTTCCTATCTTTACCTGCCGTTTGTTTCCGATTATAAGGTCAGCAAGCCTAAAGACGACAAGAATCTGACCGTTTCCATCAAAGGCGGACTGCTCTGGTATCACGTCGTCACCGGCGATGAACCCCGTATCGAAAAGATCGTGACCCTGAACTCGGAAGCCTCTGCATCGGCTGAAAAAGATAGGTCCGATGCAGAATCCAAGGCTTTTCGGGAGGCCGCCAGCACTTTGGCAATGAACCTGCAGGTACTGACCCGTGACTTAAAATTCTTTCGTCTGCAGACGCCGATTGCCTCCGTTGAACGCCGCACTGTCAGATTTCCGCTCGGTAAGGCCGAAGGTATCAAACTCGATGAACCCTATTTTGTCGGAGAATATGTCCAGACCAAGAGTGGCAAAATCCGCTTCCAGAAATCCGGCTTTGTGCGCGTCAGCACAGTCAGCGATAATCGCCAAAACACGCGACAACTTTCTGCGGCTTATGCCGTTCAAAAGGGCGATTGGGTAAAAGGAATGACGATGATGGAACATCCCAGACTTGGAATTGACATAGCGGTGAAACCGCGCTGGTTCAATATGAAGATTAAAGAAGGCGTCTTTCTAAGCGATGATTTCTTGGTTTTGTTTGATAACTACGACGGAATAGCGGTTGGTGCTGATCTGGATATGCAAGTGAACATCGCCCAATTGACCCACAAACGTCAATCGTTTATAGTCATAGGCGCCACCGGTGCGGTTGCTCCGGTTAAGAGTAAGATCTATGATAGTTTTATTGACCTTGCCCTTGATTGGCCTACAGAGAACTGGCTGGCGGGCGTTGTAATGGGTTATGCCGGTTATCTGCGCCGGTTTTACATCGGCCGATTGGCGGTGCATGGGGAAGCATTGGTAGGCGTACAGCATCTGATCATATCCGACACCTATGATCATGAAACTGTCACCATTTCCAATAATAGCGTCGGAGCGCGTATAAATCTGGGACTGGAATACGCCGTCAACATCGATTGTAACGTCGGTGTTTTCGCCGGATTCCAGGCTTTTCCGCCCATCGATTGGTGGACGATAAAATATAAAGACAAAGAGGTTGACGTAACAAACTATACCGGCTGGGCGGCGCCGCGGATTTCGAGCATTTCGCCAACGTTCGGTATTTACGTACACTACTCACCACCAACCCTTTCATTCAATCCGACCTCAATCATGCAGGCTGGAATGAACCAGGTCAAATGAGGTCAATGATGAATAAAACACTTCTGTCATCAATCATTATATTAAGTATCTTTACGTTCGCTTTGGCTAAATCCGGAAAGCCGAAAACCAAGTCCAACCTGCCACAATCGCACGAAGCCGTCATTTTAGAAAGTACTTCGCCGACCGAGGTTATGGTGCGCGCCACCGGCTATAGCGGCAAAGGCGGCACGGCCTCCGAAATGGACAAACAGGCCGATACAGACGCGCGCAAAGCCGCCATCTGGCTGATCCTGCTGGGTGGTTCCGATCCTTTACTGCAAACCGAAGCTGAAAAGACCAATTTCGCCGCAATCCAGGAAGCTTTTTTTGTACCAGCCAACCTGAAACAATTCATCGTCTGGGAAGCCGATTACTACGATTCCCGCCTGAAAATCGACGGCGGCAAGAGATTAAAAGTAGAAAAATCTTTCAAGATCAATAAAAATCTGCTTTACGACGATCTGGTAAAAAAAGGTATCCTGACCGAAAATGCCCTCGTTGCCGGCGCGCTCGGTTTGCCGACGATTATGGTCACTCCGGAAGCCTCCGGCAAACAGGCGCCCCTTGAATTATTGAAAACCGACCCGAATTTGAAAAAAGGCGCCGAGGTCATCGAAGCTTACCTGACCGCCCGCAAATTCGAAGTCATCGTGCCCGAACAACAGCAGGTTTTACAGGAACTGACTTCCGCGCAAAATGCCTTGCAGGGTGCAACCGAAGATTACAGCTATTTGCTGGCGCTGTCGATCGGCAGCGACATTTACATTTCTTATAATGTCACGGTTGAATCCCGCAAACTGGGTTCGACGCCCGTCAAAAAAGGCGTGGTCGCCTGCCGAGCCTATGAAACCACCACCGGTCGTCTGCTCGGCACCGAAACCGGTTACAGCCCGGAAAGAACAGCGCCGGATGCGGTTTTGATTGAGGAAGCTATGCACGACGCAGTCGATAAGGTCCTGAGCCGGATCACCGCATACTGGAAAGAAGATGTCCGGCAGGGAGTTCAGTACAAACTCATTTTGAATGTCAGCGACACATTCTCCAAACCGGACGCAGAAGAAATGATCTACGCCTTTGCCGATCAGGTAAAAAAAGTTTCCAAAACCTTCAAGGAAAACGTCGTCGCCGATTATACCTACGATGTGCTGTTATGGTGCGATCCGGCCGTCTACCGGTCATCTTCGGATTTGTACCGTTTCTTCAAGCAGAATTATAAAGGCCCGGGCGTTTTGACCAAGGTCAGCCTGAGCCGCAAACTAATCCTTTTAAACATCGCCGAAGAATAAGAGGTCGTCGTGCAAAAAAATTACTCTATCAAAATGATGCTAATACTGATGGGATTAATCCTCTCTTCGGCCGGCGCTCAGGTTCCCGACTGGTTTAAAACCAACCAGCATAAAAAATATCCGGCAGCTCGTTATTTTCTGGGTGTCGCGGTAGTCACAGACAAAACCGAAGCGATCGAACTGGCGCGCGCCGACGTCGCCAAACAAATTCAGGTTCGCATCGAATCGGAACTCGAAACCGTCGAGAGCGAATTCAAGGACAACGATAAAAATTTCATTAAGTCCGAAACGACCAGCCGCACCAAATCCGCTGTCAGCGAAACCATTTCCGGAATCGAGGTCGCCGAAGTCAAAGAGGTCAAAGGCAAAGTCTACGTCCTGGCGGTACTCAACAAGGAAAAATATCTCTCCGGTTTGGAAGTCCAGATGGAAGATATTCTCACCCGGAGCGAACAACTCGTCACAGCCGCACGCGGCATGGTGGCCGATGGCCGGATTCTGAACGCGCTCAATAATTTCATCGACGCGCAGAACACCATTCCGGACTTCTATACCAAGAGTGCGCTCTACACAGCGCTCTCCGGCCGGAAATATCCCAATATCGACCAGTTTACCGGTCCCGGCATTGTCGCTGAAGTCCGTGAAATTCTGGCGCACATTGAATTGCAGGCGCTTGCCGGTAATAATCAACAAGCCGTCACCGGGAAGAATCTGCCAGGCGCGATTAAAGTCAAAGTCGTTTATGCTAAAGACGGCCAGACAATTGGTGTAGCCGGCTTCCCGGTCACAGCCAAATATGCCAGCGGCGATCCGATCGCCAAAAGAGAAACCGGAGTGGATGGAATGACCGAATTCATGTGCGTGGCGACTCCCACCGATAATCTCGGTAAAACCGGTACCATCAAAATCGCACTGGAATTGACGAAAATCCCTGAACAGTTCCGTGACGCCATGACCCGCTCTGAAGTTTTGATCAACTATACGTTGATTGCCAGCAACCTGGCGTTTGCGGTAGACGTCCGCGATAAAAGCGGCAAACCGCAGACAGTAATTACGGATGAACTCGTACGCCTGATCGCCGAGAACGGCTATACCCATTCAGCGAACGCACCGATCATAGTGCAGGGCACTCTGGTCATTAACTCACAGAAGGAAATTCCGTCACCAGCCGGAACGCAGTATTTAGTTGAAGCTCAATTGCAACTGCGCCTGGTTGAACGCCAGGGGTCAGCAGTTCTGGCGGCTTTGGATGTCAATGCCAAAGGACTCGATTCGCAATCGGCGGAAGGAGCTTCAGCCAAAGCTGCCCGGAATATTAAAATTCCCACCAACAAATTTGCGGCCTTTTTACAAAGTGCCAATAATAACCGATAGTATATGAATTAATTTCAAAAACTAACAAAAGGAGAAAGTGTATGAAAAAGCTACTCGTATTTGCCTTATTGATTCCCGTGACATTGTTTGTCATGAATTGCGGCGCTGAAAAACCGAAAGCCAAAATGGCTGACATCCCGGAATGGTACCTGAATCCGCCACAAACGGAAGATGCTATCTACCAGGCCGGCGATGCTCTCAAAATGAGCATGGCTCTCGCCAAAGATGCGTCTGACGCCCGCGCCCGCGATGCCATTGCCCGGACGATCGAAGTCAAGGTCACCAACATGATGAAGGATTTTATGCAACAGAGCGGCCTCGGACAGGATGCCGAAGCTCTGGAGTTCACCTCCTCCGTCAGCAAACAAGTTGCCAATACAGTCCTGAAGGGCTGCCGGATCATCAAACGCGAGATGAAAACCGAAGGCTCCAGCTACCACGGTTATTCGCTGGCTGAGTACAACCTGAATTCACTCGTTCAGGAAACCCTCAACGAAGCCCGTAAACAGAAATCGCTTTATAATGAAGCCAAAGCCAATATGGGTTTCGAAGAACTGGAAAAAGAAATCGACAAACTGAAAAGCGTCGGCGAATAATTTCATTGCCCGGCCCGTCCCGATCCTGATCGGGACGGGCTTGGTGTTTTTGCATTATGAAAGCCGGTTTATCTTTAATATCCCTGATAATGGGCTGGATAGTATTATCCCCGGCTCAAGGATCTATCCCGACCTGGTTCGAGAAGCTTCCCAAAGCGCCGCCGGGCGTTCGGCTGGCAGTCGGCTGTTCCGGAAAGTTCATCAACGAGAAACGCGCCAAAGCCGCCGCCATCGAATCGGCCCAGAAAAACATGGCCAAACAGATCAGTATCCGGCTTATCTTCGACCTGGAAGAACTGGCCGACGGACGCCTGCGCCTGCTGAATCCGTCTTTCAAGCAATATTACGAGGAAACGGATCTGCGGACTGTAAAAAGTAATTACTCTGTCGTCGATTCGTTGATTACTGTCGAAGGTTATTACATTCTACTGGCATACCCGAAATCCGACAACCTGCGATTAGATCCAACCCGTGAAAATGATTGGGGCCCCAGACCGGACTGGATTGACAATCTGCCAACGGAACGCGGTTACGTTTACGGCGTCGGCATGGTCGCTAAATACAGCAATTGGCTGAGAGCCTGGTATGATGTCGATGAATTTGCCCGTTTCGATGTCGGAAAGAACATTCAGATTTCGACCGAATCTATCCACACCTCCAAACGGGATAATCGCACAACGGTCGAGTCGGTAATCCTGAAACAATCTTACGATTTGACTCTCAAAGGCGCCACGATCGTCGCCCGCTGGTTTGATGCTCAGGCCGGCGCATATTACTCGCTCTGCCGCGCTCCCCGGCAGTAAGTATATTTTTAGACAAGATTAACAAGATTTTTTTACTATGTCATCCATCCTCGTGCCAACGCTCCTGCGTTGACACGGAATTGAGTCCTTGATTCGTCTCAACACTTTCGAGTTGAGACAAGAATGATACTCCTTCGCCTCCTCAGCGAACTTCGTGGTTAGAATATTTTCTCCTTACGTCGCCAGGAGTTGCCTGATCTGGCATTCGACGATCTTGCGGGAATATTTGGCTTTCACCAGATTGGTCTGGGCCACCAGCACCGAGAGTTGGGCATTGGTCTGCTCCAGCATGGTAGCCATGCCGAGTTCATACTGCCGGGTGACGAGTTCATAGTTCTTGCGGGCGGATTCCAGAGTCTTTTCCTGGAGAATGACTACCTTGTTATAATTATCGAGACTGGAGTAATAGGTCAGCAGGGTGGAAAGCAATTCCTGTTCCTTGGCCTCCAGTCCGATTTCGGTACTTTTCAGGCTGAGCTTACTTTTCTGGACCGTTTGTTTCTTACTGAATCCGTCGAACAGTCCAATGTTCAGCGAGAGTCCCCATGAGCCGACGCCGTCGGTGGTGACTCCGCTCGTCCAGTCTTTCGAGTAACTATAACCGGCGCTGACTGTTGGCAGATAAGCCTCTTTGGCAATTTGCAAACCGATTTGTTCGCTTTTCAGCGATTTTAACATAGACTGATATTCAAGGCTGTTGTTCAGCAGCAGGTTTTTAGCTTCGGTCAAATCCGGAATGTTAATCTGATCAACGTCGATATCCTCAACCTCAAAATCCTGTTCCGGTGAGGTTCCCATCAGAATCGACATTGATCGTTTTTCATTAATCAGGGAAAGTTCTTCACTGATCAGGCTGTTTTCGATTTCGCCTTTCTGAACTTCGGCCTTCAGAACATCGGATTCGGTTTTAGTGCCGAGCTTGTACATCGTTTGAATCATTTGCAGGTTTTCGGCGGCGGCTGTCAAATTTTCACGGTAGACGTTCAGTAGTCCCTGGGCAGTCAGGATATTGTAATAGGCGGTTTCGACGCTGGTCCGAATCTGGGCAATGAGATCGTCCTGATCGAGCCGGGCGATTTCGGTCTTGTTCTTCGCTAATTTTATTTCGGAGTACAATCCGGGTGAATACAGACTCTGACTGATACTTGCACCGGCGCCTAATTTTGAACTGCCATTGCCGCCGCTTTCGCTGGCGGAGGCATTGGCCGACGGATATAAATTCGCATATTTCGACCTGGCATCCAGGGTAGATTGCTGTACGCCGATTTGGCCCTGTTGCAATGTTTTATTATTCTTTTCGGCCGCCTGAATACATTGTCCGAGAGTGAGTTTCTCGGCGGCAGATAAAGAAATGGTCATCAGCAGAAGCAGACCGATTATATAAACACGTTTCATAGTAAAAATCCTTTCTATTCGTAACGCAGGGCGTCGATCGGGTTAAGATTGGCGGCTTTACGCGCCGGGTACCAGCCGAAGAAAATGCCGACCGCCCCGGAAAATGTAAAGGCCAATATCACGATCACCGGGTCGATCACGGTTCTCAGATCGGTCAGGCCGTTTAAGATCGCCGAGGCTGTCAGAGCCAGCGCAATTCCAATAATTCCACCGGCCAGGCTGAGCACAAGCGCTTCCGACAGAAACTGGCTGAGAATATCGCTGGCGCGCGCGCCAATTGACATCCGGATGCCGATTTCGCGGGTTCTTTCAGTGACCGAAACCAGCATGATGTTCATAATGCCGATTCCGCCGACGATCAGCGACACGCAGGCCACCGCGCCTAGGAGTAAGGTCATGGTTTTCGAGGTTGACGAGGCAAAGTCGATGATTTCCGATTGGGTTCGGACATTGAAATCATCATCATCGGCCGGGCCGAGACGATGGGCTTCACGCAGAATAGTGCGGATTTCCTGCTGGGCGGCCGCCATGGACTCTGCATCGATTGAACTGGCATTAATCATATCGATATATTGGGAACCTTTCAAACGATAGAGAACGGTAGTAGACGGGGCCAGAACTATGTCGTCCTGGTCACTGCCGCCCATGCCGGAACCGCCTTTTTCCCTGAGCACACCGATTACGGTAAAGGGCGTATTGCGGATGCGAATCTGCTCGCCGACCGGATTGTCTTCACCGAAGAGTTCCTTGGCTACTGTCTTACCCAGCAGGGCAACTTTTTTTCGGGCAATAATATCACGTTCGGTAAAACATTCGCCACTTTCGATCTCCCAGTTAGTAATTGAGAAGTAATCCGGCGAAACACCCTGGATGCTCGTGCTCCAGTTATTGCTTTTATAGATTATCTGGCCATTCGCCCTGACCACCGGGGAAAGTCCGCTCAGGAGAGTAGCCTGCTCCTGGATTTTCTCGATATCGCTCATGGTGAAGCGGTTGAAACTACCCGCTCCCATGCTGGCGCCACCACTCTTTTTAAAACCCGGAAAAACGATTATCAGATTGGTGCCGAGCGACTTGACCTTATCTTCGATAGTGGCCTGGGATCCGCGCCCAACTGCCACCATGATGATAACGGCGCTGACACCGATGATAATACCAAGCGAGGTCAGCAAGCTCCGCATCCGGTTTTTAAAAATGCTTTTTATAGCAACTTTCAGGAGATTATATATTCTGATCATTGGTCATCTTCCATTTTTCGATTCATAATAAAGTCACTCAGATCCTGCGCCGCATCCCGTCGTTTTTTAACCAGTGAATCTTTGTGTAGTATTCCGTCCCGCATTTCCAGAATTCGCCTGGCATAAAAGGCAAAATCGCGTTCATGCGTAACCATAACGACCGTGATATCTTCATCGTTCAGTTCCTGGAATAAACTAAAGATCTCCATCGAAGTTCGGCTGTCTAAATTGCCGGTCGGTTCGTCGGCGAGAAGGATCGAGGGTTTGTTCACCAGGGCTCTGGCAATGGCAACCCGTTGTTGCTGGCCGCCGGAAAGCTGGCTGGGAATGTGATGTATACGGTCGCTTAAGCCAACTCGCTCGAGGGCTTCTTTGGCAGCAGTGTGGGGATTTTTGATCCGCTGATGGCGATCATAAACTAAAGGCAGTTCGACATTCTCCAGGGCGGTCGTCCGCGACAGCAGGTTGAATCCCTGAAAAACGAAGCCAATCTTTTGATTGCGAATATCGGCGCGTTCATCAGGCGACAATGTGCTGACATTCACGCCATCTAAGAGATATTCGCCAGCTGTCGGTTGATCTAAGCAGCCCAGCATATTCATCAGGGTCGATTTGCCCGAACCCGAGGCGCCCATGATAGCGGTAAATTCACCGGCTTCAATTGTAAAATCGACCTTACGGAGCGCGTGGACTTCAATGTCCCCGACCTGGTAGGTTTTTCTGAGTTGTCTAACTTCTATTACAGTTGACATAATTATTCTCTTTTTCTCAAAGTGATTAATTCGTTCCGGATTTTATCAAAAAGGTGGCGGGCCGCCGGGGCCGCCCATAGTACGCCGGGTCGATCCTGAACTGGATGTACTACTCTCGGTTTTTTCACTATTTGTCGTGAGGCTAACGATAATTTTGATGCCTTCCGCGATTTCCGGACTTCCCAGAATCTCGGTATTTTTACTGTCGCTCAAGCCGGTTTTCACGAAAGACATAAGCGTCTGACCGGCATCGTTGACATACCAGATAGTCGTCGGTTGTTTGGATTCGTCAAATTCCGCTGGCGGCTGTGGCATGCGTTCCCGCATTTGGGTTTTAATTGAATCTGGTATTTGTTCCATCCGGGCGCGCCGGGCTTCATGAGCTTCGGCCATCATTTTTTCAGTCGGTTTAATTTTCAGGGCATTATTCGGAACAGTCAGTACATTTTCGCGTGAATCGATGATGAAATCGACCGTCGCGGTCATGCCGGGCAGTAACAGTTGCTCCTTGTTATCGGCCTCGATGATTACTGTATAGTTCACGACATTTGAAACGGTTGTCGGTTGCAGACGAACCTGTTTGACGACGCCGTTGAAAGTTTTTTCCTGGTAACTTTGCACCGTGAAACGGACCTTCTGGCCGGTTTGGATCGAGCCGATGTCGCTTTCATCGACCAGGGCTTCGATTTCCATCCTGGTCATATCTTTGGCAATCGTGAACAGCGTCGGCGTCGAAAAACTGGCGGCCACTGTCTGTCCCTGTTCGACGGCCCGGTCGATGACCGTGCCGGAGATCGGCGAGCGAATAATGGCATAACCGAAATCGGTCAGCGCCTTCTCCAACGAAATTTGGGCCTGGGCAACGCCGACATCACTAGTGGCTTTATTAGTTTTGGCATCGATATAATCCTGTTCCGAAACTAGCTTTTGCTGATACAGGTTGGACATCCGGTCAAACTCGAAAGCCGCCTGATCGTAAAGCGCCTGCATTTTCTGCATGGTGGCTTTAGCTTCTTTGACGGATTGCGCCAGAAGGGTCGTATCAATAACAGCCAACACCTGGTTTTTCTTAACCTTGTCGTTAAAATCTACTAAAACTTCGTTCAGCTTTCCCGAAACCTGCGTCCCGACATCCACCGTCCCGATGGCTACCAGCGTTCCGGTACTGGAAATAAGCGTTTCGATGTTTCCACGGGTGACATTGCCGTAGGCGATCTGAGGCGTCGTCGCGGCATTATTCTTCTTTAGAAAAAACCAGACGGCGGCGATCACTACTAAGAGAATGACCAGCAGGTATATTTTTTTCTTAGCGTTCTTTTTCATAGTGTTCTCTATTCCTTATTTAAAAGTCAGTTGGAGGCCGGAGGTTTATGCTGGCCGTTTTCGCCCGGACGTTTTTTCTCTTCTTCGGCCAGAAATTTAGTATAGGCGGTCTGTTGTTTTTCGGTGAGAACGGCTTTGATTTTGGTATTGGCCGCCGCGCGGATTTTATCCATTTCGGCTTTCATTTGTTCGAATCTTTGCGTTTTGTCTTCCTTGTGGCGGGCAATCATATTTTTATCTATGGTCGTCATTTCTTCCGCCAGAATTGTTTTAATTTTCGCTTTTTGATCGGTGCTTAGTTTCAGGACCGCATCCAATTTTTCGAGACGTTGCGCGACCATTTGTTCTTTGCTCGCTCTCCGCCCGGGTTCTGGCTGGGCATTGGCGTTTATCGCTACGGCTATCAGAAGTAGCATCGTGATATTCAGCCGGGGCTTTATTGGTTTCATTTAAATTCCTTTCGTTTTTCAATTTTCATAACCGCTGATTAGACCGGTAATAGATCGTTTTTATTCCGGAATGGTTAAAGCCGAAGAAGATTTTTTTATTACAGCCACTTGGGAATAAATTAGGCGGTCGGATTGTCTAAGTAAGTGTTTTGGATGTAATGGAGAAAACCGCTTTTTTAACTGATCAAGAGATTATCGATGCAAGCATTTCAGGAAATGAGAATGCCTTTGCGGAAATCGTACGGCGGTATGAGTCCAGGGTGGCGGCCACCGTTATTGGCATGCTGGGACACTGCCCGGAAGCCGATGATGTCGGCCAGGAAACCTTCATCCGGTTCTTTAAAAGCATGAGAAAATTTCGGGGTGAATCTGCGGTGGGCACTTACCTGATTCGCATCGCGATGAATCTGTCGCTCAATGAGCTGGACCGGCGCAAACGGCAGACGCGCATCGTAGCTCTTGACGATCCGGACATTGCCGGTAAAATCCCGGGCACACGCGCAGTTCACGAAGACACCAACACCACCGAAATTGTACATTGGGCGGTCGATCAGCTCGAACCAAAATTCCGTTCAGCCGTCGTCCTGCGCATGCTTGATGGTTATTCGACCGAGGAAACCGCGCAGATCCTGCACCTGCCGCTCGGAACGGTGCTCTCGCGGCTGTCGCGTGCTAAGGCACAGTTATTAAAGTTACTTGCACCTTATAAGGAGCATTTATGAAAGATAAAAAAATTCGCGAATTGTCAATCCAGTCCGGCGATCGGAAACTGACCGACCGGGAGCAAAATATCCTGGCAGAAGCCCGCCGATCTTCACCGGAACTGGCCGAAGATGAAAAACTTTTACAGGCAATTCAGCAGAAATTAACCAAAACCAAAACGGATTCGTTCGGCCCCTGGTTTACCGAACGTACCATGAACCACATCCGGCAAATCGCTGCCCGTGAAAAAAGTCCGCTCTGGATATTAAGCGGTCTGCGCCCGGCCTACAGCCGCGTCATTCTGGGAGCCGCGGCGATCCTGATCATGATAATCGCCTTCAACATTTCCACCACTTCTCAGCCAAATCTCGCGGAAGCATTCGGCGTGGCCAAACTTCCCATTGAGGAAATGGCCGATCCTTTAAGCAATTTTATTTTGGAGTAATGGCATGAAAACGACGACAAGAACTACAATAATATTGACCAGTGTGCTGATTCTGGGAATCATAATCGGATTTTTCGGGGCTTCGAGCTGGGTACACTATAACCAGAAAAAACGCATCGGGCATTTTCGTAAAGGCGAAGGTTTCGTGGTCGAAATGGTAAAACTGATTGCCCCCACGCCGGAACAAAAAGATCCGGTTCATCAAATCCTGACCCGCCATTCGCTCTGGGTCAAACAGTTCAGCGAAGAACAACGTGTAGTTTTTTTTAACAGCATCGATTCCCTTAACAGGGAAATGGCTGAAGTCCTTACCCCGGAACAGGCCGCCCGTCTTAAAGCAAAATTTGAAAAAATGCGCAAAGAGCCGGCCCCACCACCCGGCCCGCCGCCACCGCCACCCGCTGAACCGGATTCTCATAAATAAGATCAATCCGCGAACCTAAGCAGGCGACCAAAATCCTGGTTCGCTAAGTTTGACCCACCCGACATGTTCCGCTATAATTAGTACGGCAATCTATTTTAATGTTGGGGAAGTCCTGAAAATTTTCTCAATAATATTATCCAGCGGAATAAAATTACATTTCCCTTTGTCTAATATGCGAATTTGAGTTTTTTGATATTCGCTAACCCACCAAAAAGAGAAGCGCCTGATGATTAACATTTTTTCATTGACCGTTTAACTTTTAGGGATGGCATCTGTCAAATCAACAATTTTAAAAGGCCTAAAACATGCGAAAAATTTTATTGATTGGGACATGCTGCCTGGTTGCCATGATGGCCAGTTGCAACAAAGTAGCAGTTCAAAGTTCCTGGAATGACGGTAAAATAAAAATTGATGCCGTCACGAAAGACTGGGGCTCACGTTTAGTTTGGAACGAAAAAAATAAAACCGGACTGGGCGTCGCCAACGATGCAAACAATTTGTACCTGTGTCTGACAACTTCCGAGCGGACATTACCCCGCTTGATAATGATGGGCGGTTTTATGGTTATGATCGAACAAAAAGGCGCAAAGGGTCATAATTTTGGAGTAAAATTTCCGCTGGGGATGAGCGGTCAAGGCGATCAGCCGATGGAACGACCGGACGATATGCGTGGTCAGGGGATACGCAGCGGTGGTCGCGGTCAGCGTAATATGGAGGACCGGGAAAATCCGGGTGGCAATTTCATGGAGCACCTGAATGATCTGCAAACCGAACTGATGTTACTGGGCCCCGGCAAAGGACAGGAAACCATTGTGCCGCTGGAAAACGACCTGGGGCTCGAGGTAAAGGTCGGACGAGATCGTCAACAATTAGTATATGAAGTAAAAATACCTTTCGATCTTATCAGTGAATACATACAGATCGAACAAATATCAACCACCAAACCATTAAAAGTAAATTTCAGCACCATCAAAGTCGAGATGCCATCCGGTGGTCCCGGCGGTGAAGGGATGGGTGGCCCCGGCGGTGGTGGCTCTGGTGGTGGTATGGGTGGTCCCGGCGGTGAAGGGATGGGCGGTCCTGGTGGTGGCGGCCCCGGTGGTGGTATGGGTGGCCCCGGCGGCGAGGATTCCAGCGATCAAACCTTCTCTTACAACATTTCGATCACTCTGGCCGTAAGACAATAATTTGAAAAAGCACTTTGAAACAAAAACACAAACATAAATCTCTCTCTTACTCTCTCTCTCGCCTCCATTCCTCCATGGCGGTAATGCAGTGAACACGGAAGACTCTAACCACGAGTCTTCCGTGACCTGTGGTCAATTATTGTATTGTTTCAAATAAATAAACGGGGCGATAAAGCCCCTTTTTATTTTTATAAAATGATGTGCCGGTTCTTTTATTCCGGGTTTGCATTTTCGCCGCTGTAGGCTTTGATAATCTCCTTGACCAACCGATGCCGCACAACATCGGTCGTATCAAAATAGATAAAATCGATACCGTCTATGGTTTTTAATATGTCGATTGCGTCGATTAAGCCGGATTTCTGCTTTTCCGGCAAATCGATCTGGGTAATGTCACCGGTAACGATCGCCCTGGAGTTCGCGCCCAGACGTGTCAGGAACATTTTCATCTGCATCGGCGTGGTGTTCTGGGCTTCGTCCAGAATCACATAGGCGTTGTTCAGCGTCCGGCCGCGCATATAAGCCAGCGGCAGAACCTCAATGATATGCTGCTCTTCGTAGACTTTGACTTTTTCCGGCGGCAACATATCGTAGAGCGCATCGTAGAGCGGCGCCAGATATGGTTCGATCTTCTCCGTCAGGTCGCCCGGTAAAAAGCCCAGACTTTCTCCAGCTTCGACGGCCGGACGCGTTAAAATCAGACGCTGTACGTCATGATTCCGCAGAGCCGCTACGGCAATCGCAACCGCCAGATATGTTTTGCCGGTACCGGCCGGGCCAATCCCGAAGACCAGATCGTTCTTGATCGTAGAGCGAAAATAGCGTTCCTGATTGACCGAGCGCGGTTTGATCACGCCGCTCTTTTTGAAGAGGATCACTGTATCGGCGGTGATTTCTGCCGGTAATGGCTGTCCGCCAAGTTCCAGATTGATCAGCGTCAGCACATCCCGTTCATCGACAAATCCTTTCTGATTGATAGTCAGTAACATTTCACCGATCACCCGCTCGATCTGACTCAATGTAATTTCATCGCCCTCGATCCTGATTTGCGTGCCGCGGGCTACGATCTGCACACCAAAACTCTCCTCGATTTTATTTAAATGGGCGTCCCGTACGCCGAAAACCAGTGCCGGATCGACGCCTTTCAGTTCGATAGTTTTAATTGCCATTGTTCTCCGTCATTAATTTCATGTCGCGGTAAATTTCGTAATTTTATCGGCAAAATAAAATTATTCTCGATGATCCGGTAACTTCGTTTAATGACAATCTCCTTTTCCCAACATCCGGAAGGCTGTTTGTCCCCTCGCTGTTAATAAAACCTGGCCGGTAGAGGCTGTAAAATTTATCTTTATTATCAATCCCAAGAAAGGTTAAATTCTTTTACCGGATGGTGTCGCCGGAAATTTGATGCCGTCTAATATTTACGCGAGGTTATATGAAAGAAGTCATTCAGGAAATTTTAGACGAAGAAAAACTGGCGCGGGAACGTATCGAAGCCGCCCGGACCCAAGCTCGCCAAGACACTGAAGCCAACCGGATAGCCGCCCAAAAATCGATTGAAACGGCGCGCACCGCCGCCCTGCAGGAAGCCGAAAAGATTCAATCGGAAGCCATTGCCGAAGCCGACCGGCAAAAAGAACAACTGATCCAGGCCGCCCGCGCCCAACAATCCGCAGTCCTCGCCGATAATCGAACTAAAATCGAGGCCGCTACCGAACGTTTATTCCGGGCGGTCACAACCGGAGAAAAATTAACTCCGTGAATTCCGTCCGCACTTATGGATTCGTAAACGCCCGGGTGCGGGCCAAACGCGCCCGGCTTTTATCGGCCAGCGCCTACAAAGCTTTAGCCGCCGCCATCGATCTACCTGAAACCATCAATCTACTGTCCCGTTTTAAAAACAAAGCGCTTATAGAGCCTGGCCGCGACCATTCGATCGAGGCGCTGGAACGCCGGTTGTTACAGGAAGAAGTGCGTCAGGTGCTGGAGATAAAAAATTCCAGCCGCGGTCCGGCCCGGGAAATCATAGCCATTCTGCTTTCCCGTCTTGACGCCGAAAACATTAAAACGATTCTGCGCGCCTGGCAAAAACACGACAAAGCGGCCCCCGGCCTGATTGAATGCCCCGGACTGGCGGTTTTGCCGGTCGATAAAATGCTGGCCGCGCCGACCTTGATCAAATTTGCTGAATACTTTCCCGATCTGCCTTTCTACGGCCCGTTTTTAAAAGCCGCGGAAGGTTATGATCAGCGCAAGAGCCTGTTCGAGATCGAAGTGGCTGTCGATAAAAGTATTTATGACAATATCTGGAACCTGACCGCCCTGTTGAATAAAACCGATCAAAATATTGTCCGGCGCATGGTCGGTATCGAAATCGATATGAAAAACTTAGACTGGGTGGCCCGGATTCGCAAATATTACCAGTCCCAGATTTCGGCGACTGAAAACAGCCTGATCCCCAATGGTTACCGCCTGCATCACTCGACCCTGCAAAAAATGATCGCCTCCGGATCAATCGAAGATGGGCTGGATCAATTTCTGCCGGGAATGGCGCCCGTCGCCTCGACGGATGGCAATCAGATCGTCGCCCTTGAAAGATTGGAACAATTCTTAAACCAGGCGCTTTTCTATGAAGCCAATCGTCTTTTTCTGGAATATCCGTTGTCGATCGGCTCGACGATCGGTTACTATTATCTGGTCCGGATAGAAAGCCGGAATATCAGGACATTGATCAACTCTAAATATTACAAAATGGCTCCGCCGGCCGTGCTGGCGAATTTGGTTTACTGAGGAAGTGCATGTTTTTTCCTGAAAAAATGCTCTTAATCAACGCCCTTTTCCCCGGAAAGGATGCCGAGCGGGTCGTCGAGACGATCATCCGTCAAGGTGATTTGCAAATCGCCGACGCCGCCCAGGTCAATCCCTGGATCAAAGACCTGGCCCGCTCTTACAGTGGCGAAGAAACCCAGCAATTCCGGGCCCGGCGCGAAAAAGTGGAAAACATTGTCAAAGCCCTGAAACTGACCGATCAATTACATGGCGTCCAGCCGCTAACCGACGCCTGGCCGGACATCGACCGGCGTCTTGATGCCGCAACAACCGAGATCGAGTCGGTTCTACAGAAGCGCGAAATCCTTACCAAGGAACTTCAGCGATTGAACGAACTCAAAACCCGTTACGAGCGTTTCCCGGGTCTTGGCAAAGCGCTCCAGATGCCCGGCGGCTATTCTTATCTCACGATTGAAACCGGCCAGATTCCGGACAACAATCTGCCTGTCCTGGAAGAGCAGCTGGCCGCAACCCTGCACGTTATCCTGCCGATCGGCAATTTGAAAGGGACGACCTCAATTGCCGCCATCGTCCTAAAACGTGATTCCGAAATCCTGCAGGCCGCTTTAAAGGTTTCAGGCTTTCAACCCGCCAAAATCGAAAAAGAATTGTCCGGGCTGGCCACTGAGTCACTCGACCGGCTCGAGCGAAATCTGAACGAAACCAATAGTCAGTTGCATAATATCGAAGAAAAACTCAAAGCCACGGCCGACCGGCATCGTAAATTATTGAGCGGCGCATTTCTGCGTATCCGGCAGGAACAACTCTATGACCGGATGTTGCATTTCTTCCGCCGCACCGACCAAACCTGTCTCTTTTCGGGCTGGTTGCCGGACAGTCGTCAGACCGAATTTGTCCAGGATCTGCAGGAAGCGACCCATAACCGGGCGATCGTCGACCTGATCCCGGCCGAATTGGCCGAACAGGTTATAAGCGGCGCGGTTGAAGTTCCCGTCAAATTACAGAATCCGGCTTTTTTCAAACCGTTTGAAATGCTGACGGCAGTTTACGGGTTGCCCCGTTACCAAACTATCGACCCGACGCCGGCGCTCGGAATTAGTTTCCTGCTGATGTTCGGGCTAATGTTCGGCGATGTCGGCCACGGTCTGATACTGGGGCTGTTAGGCCTGTGGCTGGCGCGGAAAGGTCACAAAGATACTCTGCGCAATGCCGGACGGCTGGCGTTGTACGCCGGTTGCGCCAGCATTCTCTTCGGCTTCCTGTTCGGCAGTGTCTTCGGAGTTGAAAATTGGTTGCCGACCCTCTGGCTCAAACCATTGGACTCGATCAATTTATTGTTCAAGACCGTGATCTATTATGGCGTCGTCCTGATCTCGATTTCGATCGTTATCAATATGATCAATGGCATCCGGAGCGGAAATATATTAAAATTCATTTTCGATAAAGCCGGCCTGCTGAGCGGCATTTTATATTGGTGTGGTATCATATTGGTGAGCCGCCTGTTACTTTCAAAGACCGGAGAGGGCGTCGGTTTGTTCGTTGTTTATGCTTTCATTGCCTGTGCGATCCTCCTGTTTTTCCAGGAACCAGTCGTCAATTTAATCCGGAAAAAAAGGCGCCTGTACAATGAGGGCGTAATGACCGGCTTTATGCACGCCATCGTTGAGATGCTTGAAATCGTGCTCGGTTTTCTGGCCAACACGGTTTCTTTTATCCGTGTGGCCGCCTTCGGTCTGGCGCATGCCGGATTATTCATTGCGATCTTCACTTTGTCGGATATGATGAGCGGCAAATGGGGCGGAGTGGCCTCAGCTATCATTTTGGTATTCGGTAACATTTTAATAATTATGCTCGAAGGCCTGGTAGTTACGATCCAGGCGATCCGCTTGGAATTTTACGAGTTTTTCAGCCGTTTTTTCCGCACTACCAGCGCTAAATACAAACCTGTCCGCGAAAATCTTAAAGTCGAATAAATGGACATTATTACTTCGGAGGTAACCAAGACATGTTAAAACCCAAACTTTTCAAAAAAGCTATGGCCATCATGATAACCATCGGGCTGGTCGCAATTGGCGGTACTTCGCTCCTGGTTCTGAAAGCGATTGCCCAGACCCCGGAAAAGACCGTCGCAGTCGCCAAAAACAGTCCGGCAGTTTCAACCGAATTGGCTATCGAAGCCTCGGCCGATAACGCCATTAAAATCAAGTTTGGCTTTATCGCCGCGGCCCTGGCCGTTGGCATCGGTTCGATCGGGGCTGCTATCGCCGTCGGCAATATCGGAACGGCCGCCATGGGCACGATCGGCGAGAAACCGGAATTAACCGGAAGCGCTCTGATCTTCGTCGGTCTGGCAGAAGGCATTGCAATTTACGGCCTGATCGTGGCCATTATGATTCTCGGAAAATTGTAATCCGGCGGAGACAGGTTGAAATTTTTCGTAATCGGCGATGAAGATACCGTCCTCGGCTTTAATCTGGTCGGAAGCGAGGGGTTGATCGTACATGATACCGGGGAAGCCCGGCGCGCTCTCGAAGAGGCCGTCGAGCAGAAAGATGTCGGGATCATTATAATTACCGAACGCATTGCCGCCTGGATTCGACCGGAAGTCAGAGCCCAATTTTACACAAAAACCATCCCGCTGATCGTCGAAATTCCCGATCGACTCGGACCGGTTGAAGGTCGCGTTTCGATCAAGGAAGTGATTCAGACAGCGGTCGGCATTCGGATGGAATGAGGAATTATGCCGGACAGAGCCCAGTCATTAGACGCTATAATCGCTGAGATTCGCCAGCAATCGGCCGATGAAGTCACGGCCGTGCAGCAATCCGCCGCCCGTGAGCAGGAACAGATCAATCAGCGCGCTAAAGTCGAAGCCGATCGTCTGCGTGGCGGAATCGTGCGGAAAGCCAAAACTCAGGCGGCAACCTTACAAAAACGGACTGCCGCGATTGCCAATCTCGAAGTTAAAAAATTGAATCTGCAGTCGCAATCGCTGATAAGCGCGGAAATCCGGAGGCGCTTAGACGAACGGCTGGCCGAATTTCGGCAGACACCGGAATATGTGCATCTGTTAAAAAATTTGGTTACGGAAGGCGCAACCGGACTTGGGGTGGAGAATGTCATTATTTTCGCCGGCGACCGGGAACGCGCTTTACTTACAACCGAATTTCTGGAATCGATCGGGCGGGAAATCGCATCCAATTTGCATTTTAGCATCTCTGATGAGATTCTCACCGAATCTGGTGTCATTCTTTATTCCGATGACAGGCGGATGCGATTCGACAACCGCCTGGCTACCCGCTGTCGGCGCATCTTCACTGAAAATCAATGGTCAATTATGCGAGCATTCACTGATAACGAGGAACAGAGGTAAACGGTGTCGGTAATAATCGCAAATGTTTCCCGCGTACTGGGGCCGGTTGTACACGCCACCAGTATCGCCAAAGCCCGGATGCTCGAATCCGTTGAGGTCGGCGAGGAGCGGCTCATCGGAGAAATCGTGCGTCTGCAGGGTAATCAAATTACCATTCAGGTGTACGAAGACACCACCGGCCTGACACCCGGGACCGCCGTTTACGGTTCGGGGATGCCGCTTTCGGTCGAATTGGGACCGGGATTGATCGGGACAATTTATGACGGCGTTCAGCGGCCGCTGGAAGAAATCAAAAAGGCTTCCGATCAATATATCCGTCGCGGGATCAAGGCTCCCTCGCTCAATCGACAAAAAAAATGGAAATTTACGCCGTTGGTCGAGCCCGGCGAAACGATCAGCAGCGGTCAGATCATTGGCACCGTTCCGGAAACCGAACGCATCCTGCAGAAAATTCTCATCCCGCCCGGGATCGCCGGAAAAATAGTCCGGATCGCGGAGCCGGATGAATACACCGTCGAGGATGAAATCTGCGTGGTCGATACCGGGCAAACACAGGAATCACTGACTTTATTACAACGCTGGCCGGTGCGCCAGCCGCGACCGGTTCACAGCCGCTTATCTTCCAATCTGCCGATGATCACCGGGCAACGGGTAATCGATACGCTTTTCCCGATCGCCAAAGGCGGAACGGTCGCCATCCCGGGCGGATTCGGCACCGGTAAGACCATGGTGGAGCACCAGTTGGCCAAATGGTCGGACGCTGACATCGTGGTTTATATCGGATGCGGCGAGCGCGGCAATGAAATGACCGATGTATTGAACGAATTTCCAAAACTGATCGACCCGCGTAGCGGACGGCCGCTGATGGAGCGCACCGTCCTGATCGCCAATACCTCAAACATGCCGGTGGCCGCGCGGGAGGCGTCGATTTACACCGGGATCACGATTGCCGAATATTACCGCGACATGGGCTATCATGTTGCCATCATGGCCGATTCGACCTCGCGTTGGGCCGAAGCCCTGCGGGAGCTGTCCGGCCGGATGGAGGAATTGCCGGCTGAAGAAGGTTTCCCGGCTTATCTGCCAACCCGTTTGGCCGAATTTTACGAAAGAGCCGGGCTTTTCGAGACGCTCAACCACCAGACCGGTTCGGTGACGATTGTGGGCGCTATATCACCGCCCGGAGGAGATTTCTCCGAACCGGTGACCCAGCATACCAAGCGTTTCGTGCGCGTCTTCCTGGCGCTGGATCGCGATCTGGCCAACTCGCGCCATTATCCGGCCATTTCCTGGCTGGATTCATATTCAGAATATGTCGAATACGTCGCTCCCTGGTGGCAAACCCAGGCCGATCCGGACTGGGCCGATCTGCGCCAGGAAATGCTCGAACTTTTACAGAAAGAGGCCAAACTCCAGCAGGTCGTCAAGTTGGTCGGAGCGGATGTTCTGCCCGATTCCCAGCGCATTATCCTGGAAGTCTGTACGCTTTTTAAAAACATTTTCCTCCAGCAATCGGCCTACGATAAAATCGACACTTACTCAACCGTTATCAAACAGGTGAAAATGCTCCGGATCATCGTCACTTTTTACCGGCTGTCGGCCGAAGCGCTCAAGCAGGGTGCTACACTTTTCAAAATCAAACGCACGAAAACTATGAGCGCGATTATGCGCATGAAGTTTTCCATTTCTAACGAAGAGATCGATAAACTCGACCAAATATTAGCCAATATGAATACCGAAATGGCCAGTCTCGGCCGCCTGAATTTCTAACCGGAAACCGGGACATTGCATGCAAAGGATAAAATTAAAATGAATAAAAACGAGCAGGCGGAACTCCTGAAATACCGGGAATATGTCGGGATTCAGCAGATCAACGGTCCGCTGATCTGTATAGAAGGAATCCATAACGTCGGATACAACGAATTAGTCGAGATCGAGGACGGCCGGGGAGCAAAACGGATCGGCCAGGTATTGGAAGCCAACCAGCGGGCGGCCGTCGTACAGGTTTTTGAAGGAACGACCGGTCTGGCGCTGGCTGACACCGCGGCGCGTTTCCGGGGTGAATCCCTGCGTGTTCCGGTTACCCGTGAAATGCTCGGCCGGGTTTTCGACGGTCTGGGACGCCCGATTGACGGTGGTCCGGAACCGCTCACCCGCGAACACTGGGACGTCAACGGCGCGGCCATTAATCCGACCGCGCGTACTTATCCGACGACCTTCATCCAGACCGGAATCTCGGCGATTGACGGTATGAATACCTTAGTCAACGGTCAGAAATTGCCGCTGTTTTCCGGACCGGGATTGTCGCATAACCGGGTCGCCGCCCAGATCGTCCGCCAGGCTAAGATCGTCGGCCACGATGTCTCCTTTGCGATCGTTTTCGCGGCGATGGGCGTAAAACATGACGTCGCCCAATATTTCATTGATGATTTCCGGGACACCGGCGTTCTGGAAAACGTCGTCATGTTTCTATCGCTGGCCGATGCGCCTTCCGTCGAACGCCTGATCACGCCGCGCAGTGCCCTGACAATGGCCGAATATCTCGCTTTTCACGAAAATATGCATGTTCTGGTCGTTCTGACCGACATGACCAATTACTGCGAAGCCCTGCGCGAAATCTCCATCGCCCGCGGCGAAATTCCTTCGCGCAAGAGTTATCCGGGTTATCTCTACTCCGATCTCGCCAGCCTCTACGAACGCGCCGGCATGGTGGAAAATTCGACCGGCTCGATCACCCAGGTGCCGATTCTATCGATGCCGAATGATGACATTTCGCACCCCATTCCGGACTTGACGGGCTACATCACGGAAGGCCAGATCGTTTTTGACCGCGAGCTCTTTCAAAAGGGCACTTACCCGCCGATCGCAATTTTACCGTCGCTTTCACGCCTGATGAAAGACGGCATCGGCGAAGGTTTGACCCGCGCCGATCACGCTCACCTCGCCAGTCAGCTTTTTGCGGCCTATGCCAAAGTCAAAGAGGTGCGCGCCCTAGCCTCGGTCATTGGTGAAGAGGAGCTCAGCCCGCTGGACCACAATTATCTGCAATTTGGCACGGAATTCGAAAATAAATTCCTGTCCCAAAAAGAAACCGAAGACCGCTCGATTACCGACACCCTCGACCTGGGCTGGGAAATGCTCTCGCTCCTGCCGCGCGAGGAACTGCATCGCATCACGGACGAAGAGGCAAGTCAATTTCATCACAACTCCAATGGAACAACCTGATTGATCTGATCCATGGCCAGAATTAAAGTCGTCCCAACCAAGAGCAACCTCCTGAAATTGAAACGCGATCTGGTTTTCGCGCAGGAAGGCTACGAACTGCTCGAGCAGAAACGCCAGGTGCTGGTGGCGCAACTGATGTCATTGGTGAACGACACGATCGCGGCCCATGAAAAAATGGATGTCGATTTGCACGAAGCCTATAATGCTTTCCAGAATGCCGTCGTGACCAGCGGTAAGACCACCGTGAAATCAGTCGCCCGCGCCGTCCAGATCGACTCCGATATTCAGATTCACACTTTGAGAGTTATGGGCGTGACCATCCCGAAAGTCGATGTCAAAATTCGGGATACTGCGCCTTATTACAGCGCCGGGAATTCCTCTTTTTGGCTCGACGAAAGTATTTTACGCTTCAAGACTGTCCTGGAAGCCATGGGGCGTTTCGCCGAGTTGCGCGTTTCTCTCTTGCGCTTAGCTCAGGAAGTCCACAAAACCCAGCGCCGGGTCAATGCTCTTGAAAAAATTGCCATTCCCGATTTCAAAGAAACCATTAAATTCATCGCGGATTCTTTGGAAGAAAACGAACGCGGGACATTTGCCACTTTAAAACTCATCAAAGCACGCTTTGAAAAACGAAAGGAAGATCAGGATGCAGTCCGACAGACTCATCTCTAAAATTCTCCTCTTCACGGATGGCTCCGAAGGCAGTATTTATGCGGCCAAATACGGGATCGTCCTGGCAAAAAGCACCGGGGCGGAACTAAAGGCCATCTATGTCGTCAACATCGACCTGTTGAAACAACTCGAACGCGCCCGCATTTTTGTCAAAGTCGAGGAACTCGATTACGAGCGGGATCTGGAAGAAGACGGCCGGAATTACCTGCGCCACATAACCGAACTCGCCGCCCATAAAGGTTTGAGGATCGAGACCGAACTGCTGAAAGGCACCGTCCACAAAATCGCCATCCAAAAGGTCGAGGAGTGGGACGCCGATCTGCTGATAATGGGCGAGCTCGAACCGATTCTATCCCGATCAGACACTTTTCACGATGAAACCGAACTGATCTTTCGCAAGGCGCGGTGCTCGGTTCTGGTCATCAAGGACAGCGAACGTATAGATAAGATTTATGAAACATTACCCTGAAACAACCCGGATTTCACAAGGAGTGAAATAAAATGAGACTCTCTGCCATGCTCCGGCGCGAAGCGATTGTCGTGCCGCTTCAAAATACGGAAAAACAATTAGTCATAGAAGAACTTTTAGATGCCGCCCAACGGACCGGCCGGATCGTAGACCGTGAAAAAGCCATAGACGCTTTGCTCGAGCGCGAAAGACTGGGCAGCACCGGTTTGGAAAAAGGCCTGGCAATCCCGCACGCCCGCACGAATGCCGTTGACGGAATTGTTCTGGCACTCGGAGTTTCTCCGGCGGGAATCGATTTTCAATCGGCCGACTCGGAACCGTGTCACCTTTTCTTTTTACTGCTGGCCTCCGAGGCCGTGACCGGCAATTATGTACAGGTACTGGCCTTGATCGCACGGCTGAATCTGCAAAGCGGTTTCCGCCGCAAAATGATGGATGTCACCACGGCGGACGAAGCGCTGGAAATTATCCGGCAGGCCGAAGAGTAGGCCGGCTCCGGCAACATTCTCGCCGGAGAAAAAATGAAAGATAAGACATTCTCTGATATATCCGGAAAAAGATTCGGCGTTTCACCACTGATAATCGCCCTTTTGTGTGGCTTCTCCTGGCTGCAAACTACCGTTGCGGCCGAATCGCCCGGGCAGTCGATTTTCAGGATTAACACCCAACAGAAAGTTATTGCTCTGACATTTGATGACGGCCCTAATTCTGAATCCACCGGGCAAATTATCGAACTTCTGAAAAAGTACCAGGCCCGGGCAACTTTCTTCGTCAATGGTAAAAACGTCCGGAAATATCCGGAACTCGTTAAAACAACCTATCTGGCCGGCAACGAAATCGGCAATCACGCCGAGACACATCGCCGCCTCATCTTCAAAAGCCCAAACGAAATCACCCGGGAAATAACCGCAACGGATCAAATTATCCGGGAAACCGGTTATCAGGGAGCGATACCTTTCCGGGCGCCTTATGGCCGCAAATTATTGATTCTCACCCGGGTCTTACAAAAAATGCAGCGGAAACATATTTACTGGACTTTCAGCCTGCACGATTGGGACGGTCGGCCTCCGGAGGTAATGTTCAGGTGTTTTTGCAGAAAAATAAAGCCGGGCACAATCGTCCTCTTACACGACGGCTACGCCTTCAAACCCGCCAGCCGGGATAACACTGTCAAATTAGTCGCAATGATCCTGGAAAAATATTCGCAAGAGGGCTACTGGTTCGTCACTGTCAGCGAATTGTTGGCTATCGAAAAATAACCGTCACGGCAGAATCGCTTCATTTAAGCCTTTATTTAATAGTTACCGGAAACTTGCCCATGAAATGAGGTATCTGTAAAGTATTTGAGCCGGTTTCTTTACTTGAACCGTATCCCGGGCGCGATCGTAAAAAAGACTGGCGGCCCCGGGATCATGCCCAGCGAAAAATCAGGTTTGCCTGCCAGAGCGTAGTCATATTCAATTTCACCGGCGTACCAGAAAAACCGGTACTGCATATTTTTGGAATGTTTCAGCAATCCCTCATCAAAATAACCGGGCAAATCCTTCCAGTCCTGCCGGTAAAACAGGGTCGGCCCGTTGCCGATCGTGAAAGTATGCGGTCCGCTTTTCCCGCAAAGGCGCAGTCCCAGATGGGTAAAACCGGCCGGCAGAAAAGCGCAATCCAGCATGGCGGCCTGCGCAAATTTGACCGAGACGATTTCCTTATAGATGAAATATTCGGCTGACAGGACTATCCCCAGGTGAACGACCAGTTTGCCTTTTTTATCGAATTTGATCCGGTACAGGTGCGGATTTTGGTTCTTCTTCAAATGCCCTGATAATCCGATTACCTTTATGCTGAAGAGAACTCCGGCATTGCCGGTTTTTACCGGAATCATAACAATCGCCAGAAACAATAACAAGGGCAAAAATATTTTCCCGCGCCGGTATTTGTCAGGAATAGGTAGAATCGTTCTGAATGTTCGTGTCATAAACTGAATTATTTTCCTGCGGGCATGCTAAGAGTTCGGTGGTTTTCATCGGACTCTCAGTCAGATTTATCTTTGGCCAATAAAAGACCGAGTTCATTTAACTGTCGCTCATCGACTTCCGTCGGGCAACCATCCATCAGCGAAGCGCCGCTGGTCGTTTTTGGAAAGGCAATCACTTCACGCAGGTTGTCGGCCCCTGCCAGAATCATGACTAAGCGGTCATAACCCAGCGCGATTCCGCCGTGCGGCGGCGCGCCGTAGGTCAGGGCATCCAGCAGAAAGCCGAACTTGGCGATTGCGGACTCGCGACTGATCTGCAAGACATCAAACATCCGGCTCTGCATTTCCAGCGTGTGGTTGCGGATACTGCCGCCGCCGATCTCATGCCCGTTGATCACTACGTCGTAAGCCCGCGCATGAACTTTGGCTGGATCGCTGGCCAGCAGGTGAACTTCTTCCGGAACGGCTGACGTGAATGGATGATGCATGGCGACTAAGCGATTATCTTCGGCGCTCCATTCCAATAGCGGAAAGCGTGTCACCCAAAGCGGTTTAAAAATTCCGGCGGGGATTAATTGCAGACGGCGAGCGATCTCCAGCCGCAGGTTACCGAGTGCCGGTAAAGTTTTTTCAACCGTATCGGCGATGAAAAAGACTATGTCGCCATCGCGGGTGGTAAATTCCCCGACAATTTCATCGGCGACCGGCGCCAGAAAGCGGGCAATGCCGCCTTCCGGAATACCGGACACAATCTTTGTAAAGGCCAGCCCCTGAACGCCCCATTTTTTAACCAGTTCGGTCAATTCATCGATGATCTTGCGGGAAAAATACGCGGCTTGTGGGACGCAAATCCCGGCAACAGTTCCGCCCGTGGCGATCACTTTTTTGAAAACCTCAAAGTCACTGCGGCCGGCAATCTCGTTCAGGATGTGAATTTCATGGCCGAAACGCAGATCGGGTTTGTCACTGCCGAAGCGTCGCATGACCTCATCGTACTGCATCCGCGGAAAGGGTGTTTCGATCTCAACCCCGATGACCTCCCGGAAGACCCGCATGAGCATATTTTCCGTCATCTGCAGGATGTCTTCTTCATCGACGAAGGCCATTTCCACGTCGATCTGGGTAAATTCCGGCTGGCGATCGGCGCGCAAATCCTCATCGCGGAAACAGCGCACGATCTGGAAATAGCGGTCGAATCCGGCAATCATCAATATCTGCTTGTATTGCTGAGGGGATTGCGGCAAAGCATAAAAATGTCCTCTGCTTAGGCGGCTGGGCACCAGGAAATCCCGGGCGCCTTCAGGAGTGCTTTTCATCAGGCAGGGCGTTTCGATCTCATAAAAGTTATTTTCGTTATAAAAATTTCTGACGCTCTGGTAGGTTTTATGCCGGATCGCCAGATTGCGCTGGAGTTCCTTTGTCCGCAGATCGAGGTAGCGATATTTCAGGCGTAAATCCTCCAGGCCGGTCGAACGGTCGGTCACCAAGAAAGGCTGAGGACGCGATTCGTTCAGGATTTCCAGTTCTACGGCCAATAGTTCGACCGCACCGGTCGCCATTTCGGGATTGGCGGCATTGGCGGGGCGTTGACGCACCCGGCCGCGCACGGCAATGACATCTTCCAAACCGAGTTTGTGAGCGCTTTCGATCAATTCCGCGCCGGACTGTGGATCGAAAACCACCTGTGATAATCCGTAGCGGTCGCGTAAATCCACAAAAATCAGCCCGCCGTGGTCACGGCGACGATTGACCCAGCCGTTGAGCACGACGATTTGATCAACATGTTCCAGGCGCAGATCGCCGCAGGTCAGAGTACGTTTCAGCATTGAAATATTTCCATTAGTTAAACAGCTTTCACAACCAGCAAAATTAACTATTCCGGTCAGTTTTCACCAGTATAAAAACGATTTCCGCGAACCGAAAGTCAGCGAGAGATTCGGATCATAGAAAAAACACCCAGAGCAGAACCGTTGAAATCAGCAGGGTCACGACAGTGATACCGGCCCCGTACCTGGTGAATTCCATGAAGGAAATGCGATGTCCGCTCCTGCCGGAAATGCCCGCTGAAACGACATTGGCAGAAGCGCCGATCAGGGTACCGTTGCCGCCCAGACAGGCGCCCAGTGAAAGCGCCCACCAGAGAGGCAGGATTTTATCGGCACCGACGGTATTACCAATATCCCGGATCAACGGTACCATCGTGGCCACAAAGGGAATATTATCCAGGAACGAGGAAAATATACCGGAAATCCAGATGATCGCTACGGCAGTAACCGGGATATTGCCCTTGGTCAGGCCCATGATCGCGCGGGCTAATTTTTCGATGATCCCGAGATGCACGAGACCGCCGACAATAATGAACAAACCGATAAAGAAAAAAATCGTTTCCCATTCAACCTCGTGGAAAAACTCCTCGACAGTTTTGCGGTTGGTAATTATCATCAAAATCGACGCTCCCCCAAGTCCGACAGTCGCCGGTTCCAGCCCAAAATATCCGTGCAGTAAAAATCCGATAATAACCAATCCTAAAACAGCGATTGCTCTGAACAGCATGGCTTTATTGTGGATCGACCGTTTTTCATCGAAATCCATAATACGGGCCTTTAATTGGTTCGAAACCCACATTTTTTTATGCCAGATAAGATAAATAATGACCAAAAACACCAGCATATTAATTATGACGATTGGCGACAAGTTAATTACAAAATCCATGAATGACAGGTTGGCGGCGCTGCCGATCATGATATTGGGTGGATCGCCGATCAGGGTCGCGGTACCGCCGATGTTGGAAGCCATGGCTGTGCTAATAACAAACGGATTTGGGCTGAGCTCAAGTTCCCTGGCGATCAGGATACAGATCGGGGTCAGGATCATTACCGTCGTAACATTATCCAGAAAAGCGGATACGACCGCCGTGATTACGGCAAAGGAAAGCATGATTCTGATCGGTTCTCCTCTGGCAATTTTAGCGGCCCGAATAGCGATATATTCAAACAAGCCGGTCTTTTTGGTAATTCCGACAATAATCATCATGCTGATCAGCAGAAAGATCACATTCCAGTCGATATATTCAAAGGCCGATTTCTGATCTATTATTTTCAGTACCAGGAACAGAGATGCGCCCAGTAAAGCCGCAATGCTTTTATTGACCGTCTCCGTCGCCACAAAAACGAAAACGGCAATGAATATCGATAGCGCAAAAATGATCTGAAAGCCCATTTCAACCTCTCAAAATTTTAGTTAAAATGTCCATGAAGCTCAGGATGCCGACCAGTTTATTGCCGGTTACGACTGGCAAATGCCGCCGTTTATTGCGGGTCAGTTCAAAAGTCGCTTCGATGATTGAAGTATTCGGTTCCAGAAAAAGGGAGGCCTTGCGCATGACATCCTTAACCAGAATTTTATCTTCTTTCATAAGAAATTCCTCGAATGGCTCGAAGCGATTGAGAAAGCTGAGATTACTGAACATCATAGCATAATTCGGAATGCCCAGCTGGATCAGATCCAGCACATTCATTTCACCCTGCAATTCGTGATTTTCATCGACCACCGGCGCATAGCTGATCTGATTTTTATAAAAAATATCGGCAACTTCCCGCAAAGTCAGATCTTCGGAGAGCAGAACCAGATCGGTTGCCATAATGTCGCCGACGCATAGCTCTTTCTTGACTTCCATATCGGCCCGGCCGAGCAGACTTAAGAATTCATGGCTGGTATTTGCATCACAGATTTGTCCGAAAATTTCCGTTTTTTGGGACAATTTAATCAACGCGGCCAGGGTGTTCAGATAGAGAGTCGATTCGGTTTGGGACGTCAATATCAATGCAATCATTTTTACCGGATAGTTCTGCGTCCGGATGGGTTCGCCGGGTAAATAGATGCCGATTAAAATATCGTTGAAATTCTCCAGGCGGGCATGCGGAATAGCAATGCCGGTTTCAAAGATCGTACCGCCCAGGTTTTCGCGCATCCAGACCGCATCGCTGATTTTCGACAGATCGACTGTGAAACGATAGTGAGCATGCATATCTTCGATCAATTGATTGATGGCGGTCGGGTAATCCCAATCTTCCCGGCCGATGCGGATGAGATTATTATTGATCAGGCTGACTAATTTCATAGCGCCTCCCGTGTTAACATTTGTTGATTATGCCGGAGAGCAGGATAATTTTCCGATTTGAAATGGGTGCTGTCCGGCCGTTCGTATTTATTTTTATCGCGGAATAATATATAACTGCATTCACAGGTAATTCGGATTGGAGGAGAATTTCGATTAACGAATCATTTCTGGGCCAGTCGATCATCACCAACCGGTAATTGGGATTCGGTCAGCGGTGCCGGTTCCGATGGATGGGCAAAATGCATTTCACAGCGGCCTTCGAATACTGCTCCGTCTTCGATAACGATCTGAGCGGCTTTGATATCACCGCGTAAAAAAGCCCGGTCGCCGAGGGCGACTTTGCCGACGGCGTTGATATTGCCCTCGACGTGCCCGCCGATATTCAGATATGCGCCTTTCAGTTTGCCTTTGATCTCGGAGCCGGAGAAAATGGTGATCGTGCCATCGGTGTCGATATCGCCATTAATTTTGCCATAGATGATGATATCGCCTTCGAGATGCAGATTACCGGTTATGACCGTTTTTTCGCCGATGATGGTATTAATGGCTTGTTCTTTCTTCTTAATCACCGTAGTCATATCAATCGCCTCCTTCGCTTTTCAGGGAAATATCGGCTTTTTTATAGGAGTAAATTAAATCCTGCGGGTCGATTGGATTCCCTTCCCGCCAAATTTCCAGATGCAGATGCGGGCCTTCGCTTTTACCGGTATTGCCGAGATAGCCGATAACCGATCCGCGCGCGACATATTGGTGTTCGACGACACTGTTGCGCTGATTATGCCCGTAAATACTAAAGTAGCCGCCGGAATGATAGAGAATGATCATATTGCCCAGATTGTAGGTCCAGTTGGAAAAAACCACGACACCGGCCGCCGCAGCTTTGATCGGAGTGCCTTCGGCCGCCGCCACATCGACTCCATAGTGATTCTCACTGGTCAGAACTTTGTCGTCGATAAAACCACGTGTGATATAGCCGGTAACCGGTGGATAGATCGGAACGTTTTCCAGATAACTGATTTTGACAAAGCGTCCACGATCCGGATTGTTCTTCAGATAATTAACCGCCGCGGACGAATCGGCTGAGGGCAACACCAGGTCAGCGCCCAGCACCGAACGGATATATTGATCCATTTGCCTGATCTGGTTATAATCGCTGAGAATCTGGGATACTTTCAAACGATCCTGCACCAACTGGGCGTTTTCCAGGGTGACCTTCCGGTACTGAATTGCCTTGGGCAGGGTAACCAAAATGGTGATAATCAACAACGCCAGAAAAGTCGCCATACCGATAATTATCAGCCGGGCGGTCGCATGGCTGAAGGTTAAAATGAAGGGCTTTTCGCGGCTTTCCGATAATAAATGCAGGGTATATATTTTCTTTTTCACGATTTTTCTCCGATGCTTTCAAACATCTCAATCAGGCGCGTCAGGTCGTCTCGCGAATAGAATTCCACTTCGATGCTGCCCTTGGTTTCGGCGCCTTTGATTTTTACTTTGGTACCCAGGATATGCATCAGGCTTTCTTCGAGTGTTTTAATGGCCGGCGGCTTCGGAACCGGAGTTTTTTTGGACAAATCCGGGGTAGCCTGGAATTTTTTTGCGATCTTTTCGACCTCACGGACACTCAGGCCTTCGCGCCGGATCTTTTGCCAGAGATTGATCTGCTGCTGGGCATTGCCGACCGTTAAAAGCGGACGCGCGTGTCCGGCGCTGAGTTCTCCGGCCCGCAGATCGTTCAGAATCGCTTCGGGCAGGTTAAGCAGTCGCAGGGAATTAGTAATTGTCGGTCGCTCTTTGCCGACTTTTTGAGCAATTACCTCGTGTGACAAATCGAAGGTATTGGCCAGAATCTGGTAAGCCCGGGCTTCATCGACCGGATTCAGATCTTCGCGCTGGACATTTTCGATCAAGGCCAGTTCGAGCATTTCGACTTCACTGGTAACCGGCATGATATAGGCCGGGATAGTGGATTTACCCAGTTTCTGGCAAGCACGCAGGCGCCGTTCACCGGCAATCAGCTCGAAGCCGTTATCGATCTGGCGCACCGTGATCGGCTGAATCACGCCTTTTTCACGGATAGACATGATCAATTCCGTCATGGCCTGCGGTCCGAAGTCTTTGCGCGGCTGATGGGGATTAAATTTTATTTTGGCCACATCGATCTCGGCCGTTGTATAAACCTGCTCCACCCCTTCCGGAAATTCAGGGATGATCGCGCTGATGCCTTTACCCAATCGCTTGCTCATCATCTTTCAGCAGTTCTCCTACCAGATTCATATAATCCTGTGCGCCGGCCGAGGAGGCATCGTAGAGGATGATCGGCTTGCCAAAACTGGGCGATTCGCCCAACCGGACATTCCGCCGCACCTTGGTTTGATAGACCTTGCCCTTGAAATGACTGCGCACCTGTTCCGAGACTTCCTGAGAAAGACGCAGGCGGCCGTCATACATAGTAATCAGTACTCCTTCGATCGCCAGGCTGCGGTTCAAATTCCGCTGAATCAGACGAATGGTATGCAGTAATTGTCCGAGTCCTTCCATCGCATAATATTCGCACTGAATCGGAATCAGTACCGAATGGCAGGCGGCCAGGCTATTAATCGTCAGCAGGCCGAGCGACGGTGGGCAGTCAATAATTACATACTTATAATCCCGGCCCATCATCTCGAGCGCTTTCTTCAAAACCAACTCCCGCCCGATCAACGATACCATTTCAATTTCAGCGCCGACTAAACGCGGTGAGGCCGGTAAAATATCTAGATACGGAATTTCAGTAGCCGAGATTGCCGAATTAATGTCTATGCCTTCAATCAGAACTTCGTAGACTGTCTTTTCCAGACTGCGATAATCAATTCCGCACCCCAAAGTCGCATTGGATTGCGGATCCATATCAATCAACAGAGTTTCGACTTCGGATACGGCCAGTCCGGCGGCGACGTTGACCGCTGTGGTGGTTTTCCCGACTCCGCCCTTTTGATTGGCAATGGTGATTATCTTTTGCATATAATTTGGATTAAATTAAATAATATCAATATATTTTCAGATATTAAACGTTTTTAAAAAGCTTTGCAAATTTAAACCCCACCCACTCTAAAAAACAAGATTAAAAGGCCGTTTATCCGGGAAGCATCGTATGCCGATCGGATTCTAGCGGGCCCGACGCCATAATGCCGGAATAAAAACAACGAAGATCGAATAAAACTCCAGCCGGCCAAACAACATGCTGGCAATCAGGACTATTTTATTCAGAACAGTCAGCCCGGCAAAACTCTCGATTGGTCCAAACAGGCCGACGCCCGGTCCGACGCCGCCCAGGGTCGTAGCCACCGCCATGAGAGCTGCCTCCGGCGGCACGCCACCTATAGCCACTATCATACTTGCGATCAGCCAAAAGCCCAGATACATGCCGACATAGATGATAGCGTTTTGGATTGTTTTTTCATCCATCGTCCGGTTATTTAGCTGGATAGTCGTAACCACCCGCGGATGAATCAGCTGAATGATCTCGCGGTAAATTCCTTTAAAAAGCAGAATGATCCGCGAGTTTTTGATAGCCCCGCTCGTTGATCCGGGGCAGGCGCCGACCAACATTAAAACCAGCAAAACAAGGTGAGTCACCGGCAACCACTTGTCCCAGTCGGCCGTGACAAAACCGGTGGTTGTATTGATCGAGGCGACCTGAAACACGCCGTAGCGGATCGCTTCCAGCCAGGTGCCGTAAGTATGCAGACGCAGATCGATCACTACGATCAGGGACGCGCCAGCCATAATCAGCAGATAGATGTAAAACACCTCTGAATAAAAACGCCAGCTTTTTCCCGGGCGTAATAATTTCGGATATAATGTAAAATTGATCCCGGAAAGAACCATAAAAACCACGACGACGATTTCGACGTAAATGTTATTGTAGGCGGCAATGCTGGCATTCTTCGGTGAAAAACCACCGGTGGCAATTGTCGCCATTGCAGTAAGCGAGGCGTCGAAAAACGGCAGTCCCAGTATCAATAACAGCACTGTTTCGGCGGCGGTGAAAACAAAATAGACCGTCCAAAGCAACCGTGCCGTGTCTTTGATTTTAGGAGTGATTTGCTCATTGGCGAGCGATGATGATTCAAAGTTGTACAAATTGCGCCCGCTGACATTAATGGCCGGTAAAACCACGAGCGCCAATATGATGATTCCCATGCCGCCGATCCAATGTGTTAGGCTTCGCCAGACCAGCAGACTGGCCGGCAGGGCTTCGATATTATTCAGAATCGAAGCGCCCGTCGTTGTAAAACCGGAGACCGATTCGAATAGCGAATCCAGGAAACCGCTGAAATATCCTGAAAAGTAAAATGGCAGAGCACCGATCACGGAAGCCCCGACCCATCCGACAACCACGATCACCATTGCTTCCCAGCGCTGTATATTGAATCTTCGTGGCCTGCGAATTTGCATTAGCAGGCCGATACCCGTCGCTATGATTATGCTCGTCAAAAAAGCCGGCGCGGCCGTATCACGTTTAAAAAGACTGATTATCAGCGGCAGGATTAAAAACAGTCCCAGCACAACGAAAAGATTGCCAAGGATTACAATTATATTGCGGATTTTCACCGTCCGCTCCCGACTGACGACATTCACATACTCCTTTGTACCAAACAAATCCTGAATATTTTACTCTTTTTAAAAATAGGAAGCAAATCCGGTCATTTTCCGTTCTGGCATAATCTCATTAAAATTTCATTGTAAAAAGTAGCAAAATTTGGCAGATTAGCATCGTGAATCTGTACGGTGACTACTCCTGAACATGAAAAACCTGGTCTATATCGGACGCTGGATCATCGGATTCGTCTTTTTTTTACTGCTGGCCGCGACAATTTTCACCGGACTGATAATCTGGAGACCGGCCCAGGTCTATATTTTGATTCAGCCGATTTGCCGGCTCGCGTTGCGCTCGCTGGGCGTCCGGATCAAAATTACCGGCCTGAAACGCTTCGATCATCGCCATGCTTATCTGATTATCTGTAATCATGAAAGTCTGCTGGACGCCTTCATCTGCCCGGCTTATATTCCAATGTATTTCACGACGTTGGAACTGGCCGAACATTTTTCGTGGCCGCTCTGGGGCTGGCTGATCCGAAAATGGGGTCACATACCAATCACCAGAGGTAATCTGAACGCCTCTCTGGAAAGCCTGGACAAGGCCGCAGCCCTGCTGAAATCCGGCCGCTCAATCCTGATTTTTCCCGAGGGCACTCGCACTTTGAACGGCAAAATGCAGTCATTTAAAAAGGGGGCTTTTCATTTAGCGCAAAATGCCCGGGCTGATATCCTGCCCCTCGCTATCAACGGTTTGTGGCGTGCCAAAACCCGTGGTGATTGGCACCTGCGTTCGGCCAATGTCAGCTTATCTTTCGGGCATCCGATTCCCTATTCCCAATATGTGTATCTCTCAGCCGATGAATTGCGCGACCTCGGATTCCGTACGATTCAGGAGATGAAACGGACCAAATATCACGTTTCCCCGTCCTGAAATAACCAAATTCCAACTTGTGATTATCTTAAAATTTCTTATATTACGAGTATGAGAAAAACGAATTTTGCGCCCCTACCCGAGAGAAAACAATTGCTTTACGAACAAATGGCCCGTGGCTATCGCGTCCATGAACGTCCGAAAAACACCCCCTGGACAGTTTTTGATAAACGTCTGATAGAGAGTAAAATTGCCATCATTTCGATCGCCGGAGCTTATCTGGCTGACCAAAAGCCCTTTACCAATCGTGAGACCGAAAACGATTATAAATGCCGGGAAATTTCACTCAATTTCAAGCGTGAAGATCTGCGTTTCTTTGCGACGGATTGGGAGCCCGGGGAAGTACAGGAAGATTTCAATGTGGTTATACCGGTCGACCGGCTGGTGCTCTTACAAAAAGAAGGCATGATCGGAAAAATTCACGAGACAATTATCAGCATCGCCGGTTTCAGGCGGAGCGAGAAAATGTTCGGTAAATTTCTCGATAAAACCAGCGAATCCCTGAAGAAAGCCGAAGTGGACGGTGTCCTGATTCTGCCCTGCTCGGCCATGACCTCCGAAACCGGTTGTCAGATCGCCTTGTTCCTGGAAAAAAAAGGTTTCCCGACGGTGCTCCTGACACAGTTTTACGAACAGGTGCTCACCCTGGCTCCGCCGCGCTGTGCCTTCATCAATTTTCCGTTCGGGCGTCCTTTTGGCAAAGCCAGTCATGTCACTTTGCACACCGCCATTCTGCGAGACACCCTGCGCCTTTTTGAAAAAGCCAAGGCGCCCGGCGAAATACTCAGTCTGAATTTCGTTTGGTCGTTCGGCCCGGTGGCGAACTGGTAAACCGTCCGGGGGCAATCTGAATTATCTCGACAATGTGGTTTGGTTGGGACACTCGGCCATTCGTATCACTGGCGAAAAAACAATCTACATCGATCCTTTCCGGATCGCGCCCGGAATAGCGGCCGACATTATCCTGATCACTCACGGACATTACGACCACCTGGATACCGGCGACATTGACAAAGTCCGCCGGCCGCATACGGTCATCGTCGCACCGGTCGGCGCCCGTCAAAAGATTTCCGATCCGGTGCGAACGGTCCGGCCGGGCGATCAAATCGTGATCGACACAATAACCATTAAGGCTGTGCCCGCCTATAACATTAATAAAAATTTCCATCCACGTGAGCATCAAAACGTCGGTTATATAATCAATACCAACAATCTGACTTATTACCATGCCGGAGATAGCGACCATATTCCGGAAATGAAAACCTTCCATGCAGATGTGGCCTTCCTGCCGGTCAGCGGTATTTTCACGATGGATGCGGCCGAAGCCGCTCTGGCGGCCAAAGACATCCGGCCGCAGGTCGCCGTACCAATCCATTGGGGAACAGTCTGCGGCTCACGCAGCGATGCGGAGAAATTCAAACAGTTGGCGGAATGTGAAGTCCAAATTCTAAACAAAGGAAAGTAGTCTAATTATGTTGAAGAAAACTCTGGTTATTTTAATTCTGATTTCTGCGGTTTACGCTCAACCGAACAGCCCACGGTCAAATAATGTCAGGCAGGACAGCGTCGGTTTTTTTTACAAAATGAGCATCCAGGCTTACAGCACCCAGCAATACGACCAATATCTCACCTATACTCAGAAGGCCCTGCAAGTATATCCTGAAAATTATACTTTACTGTATAATCTGGCCAGCGCCTACGCCCTGAACAAGGATACTCTTAAGGCTATTGAAACCTTAAACTCTCTCGTGGATAAAGGCCTGGGATTGGTGGCGGAAAACGATCCCGACTTCACCGAATTGCAAAACACGCCAGAATTCCGCGCCCTGGTCAAGAAAATTATAAAAACCAAGGAACCAGTCAAATCCAGTAAAAAGGCTTTCATTGTCGCCGAAAAAGACCTCTTTCCGCGGGGTGTTGCCTGCGATCCGCAGACAAAATCTCTTTATCTGAGCAGTCTTTATAAATCCAAAATCGTTCGGATCGACCGCAAGGGTAAAGTCACAGATTTTATGACGGAAAAACAGGACGGTATCGGCCCCGTTACGGCTCTCCGTATTGACCCGAAACGGCGAATCCTTTGGGCATTAAGCTCGTTCGGCGCTCCGAATGAAAACACTCCGCGCGATATTGCCGGTACGTCTTATATTTACAAATACAATTTGAACGACGGTAAACTGATTAAAAAATATGATCTGCTCAAGCCGCGCGGGCACTTTCTTACCGAACTGGTCGACGATCAGGCCGGCAATCTTTATATTGCCGATGCCGGCTTGCGCATCATTTTCCGCCTTGACGCTCAAAAGGATTCTGTAGAAAAATTCATCAATATGCGCAATTATCCTCAGATCACCGGACTGACCATTTCGCCGGACGGAAAATTCCTGTTCGCCGCATACGGCAACGGCATTCTGAACATCGAACTCGCCACCCTGAAAATCAATCCACTGAATCACCCCGAAAATATTCTGCTCGCCGGTTGTGACGGACTCTATTTTTACAATAATTCTCTGATTGCCATTCAGAATTTCCTTAATCGGGTGGTGCGCCTCGAGTTGAACCCGGATTTCAGTGGCGTCACGGGGTACAAAATTGTCGAGTCCAACAATCCCGATTTCGACATGCCTACGACCGGTGTCATTGATGGGAAGACCTTTTATTATATTGCTAATAGCCAGATCAACAATCTGGATCGGGCCGGCAAGATTCAGTCCGCCGATCAGCTGAAAGATATTCTGATATTTAAAACCAAATTGTAACCGGCGAAGATCAACCGCCATTGATTAGCGACCTTATAAAGTTAGCCGAAGCGGCTGCGCTGGCCGGCGGTGAACTTATCCGCAATTATTTCCGGCAAGCATACACAATCGGCTCAAAAGGCCCGGACAACCCGGTCACCAGTGCGGATTTGGAAGCCGATGCTCTGCTAAAAACCATTTTACTGGACGCCTGCCCGGACTACGGCTGGCTTTCAGAAGAGAGCGCCGATTCGGTCGCCCGCCTGAACAAACGGCGGGTTTGGATCGTCGATCCGCTGGACGGAACCAAAGAATTCATCGCCGGGCGGGCGGAATTCGTGGTCTCAATCGGTTTAGTTGAAGACGGACTGCCAATTCTCGGCGTACTCTTTAATCCAATCACCAACGAGCTGTTCTCAGCCCAGACCGGACGGGGTGCATTTCTGAATGGTAAAAGAATTCATTGCACTCAGACCGCCAATCTCGCCGATGCAAAGTTGATCGTCAGCCGTACGGAGCTGGCCGACAATCTATGGCAAAAATATCGCCGTCATTTCGGAACACTGGAGCCCAGCGGCAGTGTCGCCTACAAACTTACCAAAGTCGCCACCGGCATCGCCGATCTGCACATCAGCCTGAAACCGAAAAACGAATGGGACATCTGCGCCGCGCATTGCCTGCTCAACGAGGCCGATGCTGAGCTGATCGGTCGCGACGGTCTGCCGGTAACCTACAACCGAAAAAAACCAATCATTCATAGCGGGCTGATTGCCGGAAACAGGAAACTCGTCGAAAAAGCATTGAATATCGACTAAAATCTGCTCCGTTGATTTACCTCACGAGATGAGTTAGGAAAAATTTATTATATTCTATTCGTAAATATTCATGTATGAAACCAGAAAATACAGGAGAGGCGGCCATGAGAAAGATTCGTAACGTTTTCTTATTAATCCTTTTGTTTGTTTCTTGTAATGTATTCGGACAGGTACATTATCCGGGGCGAGTCGAAGTAATTGGTGCTGAAGAGATCGTGTTTGATTATTCTGCCGATGCCTGTTATACTGAAGATATTCCCGACGGTCCCGCCCAGGCATTCCGCGATGCCGATGGGAAAATCCAGATGATCGCTGCTCATAAAATCGCATACCGGATGATCGGCAACGATTTTAATTCGCTGGTTCGCGATTGCAGCAACGGGCCGGTATTTACATCGGATGAAAGCAGTGTGGCCGGTTCCTATAATAACCAGGAATGGTTGGCCGGTGTCTATACTTCTGATGGTAAAACAATATATTCGATTGTCCATAATGAATATAAACCGCTTGGCGACGCCAACTGGCAAATTGCCTGGTATAATACGCTGACCTTCGCAACATCGATTGACACAGGACGAAATTATACGCATGCGACTCCACCGAATCACTTTTTAGCAGGGATTCCTTATCGTTATCAGGCCAGCGGGCCGATGGGAATATTTGGTGGCAGTCGGCCGATATATAATCCCAACGACGGTTATTATTATGCCATGGTTCACCTGGAAGCATACAACCTACAGAATTGGGGCGTTGGAATCATTCGCACCCAGACCCTGGATGACCCGGACAGCTGGCGCGGCTGGGACGGCGAGGGATATAATGTCCAATTCATTGACCCCTATAATGAAACCGTCGATAATCCGGCGAATCATATTCTTGCGCCGGTATCACGGGCGAACATCGGTAAAATGTGTGATAATCTTACCTACAACACCTATTTGAATAAGTTCATGGTCGTCGGATTCCATAACAAGAAAAATCTGAATACCAATGTAACTGTGTATGGTATTTATTATTCGCTTTCCGATGATTTAATCAACTGGAGCGCCCCGATTCTGGTTTATGAATCGCCGAAAACCGGCTGGGAGGTCGGCGGCATTTACTATCCGGCGATTATCGATCACAGTGACACGACCCGCAACTTTCAACGGCCCGGACGTGAAGCCTATCTGTATTTTACGCGGTGGAATTCCGGAAGCCTTGATCGCGATCTGATCCGCATTCCGATTCGTTTCAATGAGAATGTGGTCAGCGCGTTTACCGTGAACTCTACCGGTGATCTGGCGGGAGAAAATATCGGCGACGGAACCGCCAGTACCGGAGGAACAAATTCCGCCGGCGATCCGGAAGTGACCCTGCGCTCGGCCATGCATGAGGCTTTGGCCAGCCCCGATCCCGATTACGTTTTTACCATCAATTTCGACATTCCCGGCGAAGGACTGCACGTCATCGACGTCGGTTACTTTTTACCCGAACCGGATCGTCCGCTGATTATTGACGGTTATAGTCAACCCGGCGCCAGCGCGAACACCAATGCCTTCAACCAAGGCAATAATGCCGTTATAAAAATAGCCTTAGATGGAGCCAGTTCGGGCGGCGCTACGGCTCTGAATCTTTATGGCGGCCAGACAACCATTAAAGGATTGGCGATCTACGGCTTTGGCTCCGGAATCGGCATTAGCGATGAAGGCAACTGCGTGATTCAGGGTTGTTACCTCGGACTGGATGCAAGCGGAACGGCACAGGGCAATGATCTTGGAATTACCATCGCGGATGCTTCGGCCAATGTCATCGGCGGCCCCAATCCGGCCGACCAGAATGTGATCACCGGCCAGTTAATCGTTCAGGGAACAACTTCAACCGGGAATTACATCTATGGTAACTATATCGGAACCAATGCCACCGGGGCGACAACCGTCGGCTCCGGAACGGTGACCATTCAAAGCGGCGCCAATCAAAATTTCATTGGCACGACAACGGTTCCGAACGTCATTTCCGGTACTTATCGGGGAATCGAGATGATTGGCTCCGGTACAGATGGAAACTGGATTCATAATAATCTGCTCGGTGTTGATCTGACCGGTACCCAACACATGGATCAGGGATTGATCGGCATCTTCATTGAAAACGGCCCGAAATACAACGAGATCAAAGGCAATGTCATCGGATCGTGGGAAGGCGCCGGAATAATGCTTAAAGGCGCGGGTACGGAATCCAATTATATCAAAGATAATTTCATTGGAACCGATACGTCCGGCATGCTGGAATTGGCCAATGGTCAGCCGGCCATTCAGATTTTCGATGCGGCGGCCAATAATTTCATCGGCGGAACCAATCCCGGCGACGGCAATATCATCGCCTGGAATTCCGGCATCGCGGTCGGCCTGGAAGGAGACGCCGGGAATGGTAATGCCATCCTTGGCAATTCAATTTACGAAAACGGATTCGGCATCGATTTGTATCCCTGGTTAGTTACCGAGAATGATGCTGGCGATGTAGACACCGGTCCAAACAACCTGCAAAATTTTCCGGAATTGACCAGCGCTCAGAGCGATGAGGGGCAAACCCATATATTGGGTAGCCTGAACAGTACTGCCAGTACAACTTTTCGGGTCGAGTTTTTTAATAATGAGGTGGAAGACCAATTCGGCTTCGGGCAGGGGCAACATTTTCTTGGGTACCGGGATGTTACGACTAATGCGTCTAGAAACGCGTCGATTGACGTAACCCTGACTGTAGCGCTTGATCCTGGAACCTTTATCACGGCGACTGCAACCGATCCGGGTAACAATACATCGGAGTTTTCAAATATCGTGCGGGTAACCAGTCTGACTTATTATCCCGAGATTAATGTTTCGCCACTGACAATTGACTTTACATTAAATCCGACTCAAATGCTGTCAGAGGCGATCACGATCCAGAACACCGGGACATTTACCCTGAGATGGACGGCTTCAGTTTCCGAAACTTGGATGCGGATCGATGTAGAAAGCGACACGACCGGCGCCGGAAAATCCGATGTAATTAATGTGACAGTCGACCCGCAAGGCATGCTGGCAGGAACCTTTACCGGAACTGTCAGCATCGCTTCCGATGATACTGATGAACCAGTTGTAGATGTCTCGGTTAGCATGACCATCGTTGGTTCGGCCCGGGTTGCGGTCCAGCCGTCTGACATCTCGACTATGTTAAGTCCCGGCAGCACAAAGATCGAAACTCTTTATGTCGCCAATGCCGGAAATACATTGCTGGAATATTACCTGCACCGCAGTTCCGACTGGATTACCCTGACTCCTGACTGGGGCAGAGCCTTGTCCGGCGAGCGAGATACCATTCTCATTTCACTCGACGCCAGTAGTCTTGCAAACGGCACTTACTCGGAATGGGTACGGGTCGATCACAACGATCCCGACCAGTCAAGCATTACGATCCCATTGACGATCACGGTCGCCCCGGAAGGACCAGTACTGGAATATTCTCCCAATCAGATATCAGCAGTTATCGAACTAAATAGAAGCGAAACCTATGATTTAATTCTGGAAAATCCGGGATCGGAGCTATTGACCTGGTCAGCATCGTGTCCCGATGGTTGGGTGATTCCGGATCCGGATACCAGCGCCATCGTTTCCGGTGGGAAGGACACTATTGTTGTAACGCTTGACGTAACCGGGATTGCTATAGGTTCTTATTCAACGAATTTGTGGTTGCATACCAACGATCCGAATCATACCAGTGTTGGAATTCCTGTCTCAGTTGAAATCGTAGAACCCGGTCCGCGGATGAGTATATCGCCGGGATCCATTGCTGTTACCGTAAAAGCACACGAAGTAATTCAGGATACTATCCGGATAACCAACAATGGTACTAAAGATTTACACTGGGACGCCGCCCGATCAATAGATTGGATTGATCTCTCGGATACTATGGGAGTGACCCCGTCCAAATCGACGACAGTAATTATTTACACAATCGACGCCCGCCACAAGATGGGGCAATTATATAACGAGGAATTTGGTTTCACCTCTGATGCAATTGACAATCCAAGCATTACACTTCCCGTGTCCATTACAGTGGTTGAAGAGGCTGAAATCACCATCATTCCCGATTCCATTCACGTTACTCTGAATAAGGACCAAGCCGGTACGACCTCCTTTGTCATCCGTAATGACGGTTCGGCTAACTTGAACGGATTGAGCGTTGCGAACAGTTTCGAAAGCAACTGGCTGAATCCCAGTCCGCGTAATCCTTCCGACATTGCGCCCGGAGATTCGGTGATAGTTACGGTAACGATCTCCAATGTTCTCGATGTTGGCGATCATCCGGGTGTCTGCTTCGTCAATTCCAACGACCCTGACGAACCGTCGGTAAATATACCGATTCTGGTGACGATCATTAACGGGCCGGCCATTGTGATCAATTCGCCTGCAAACTATGCCGTTATAGATTCTGCTACCGTAGATGTTGTTTTCCAGGTTAATAATTTTATTACTGCCGTCCCACCGTCAGGCGATGGATACATAAAATTCAACATAGACACTCAGCCGGACAGTATTTTGTATAGCGTCACATCCTTGTCATTCGGCGATCTGCGCGACGGCCGGCATGTCGTTCGGCTCTGGTTAGTAGATAATGACGGCCAGAATCTCGATCCGGTTGCGATCGATTCCGTGGTCTTCACGATTGATTGGGAGATGCCCTGGGTGGAATTCGAGCCCGGATACTATGATGATTCCCTTTTCGTTGGTCAAATCATCAACGACACGGTACTGGTGACAAACACCGGCAATGTCGATCTCGAACTGACTTTTTCGACTAACGAAACCTACCTGTTCTGCAATAGGATCGATACAATCCTGTCGGTGGGAGAATCACTGAAATTGCCTTATCACATCGACCTGACCGGCTTCGCAATTGGATGGTATGATGATACCTTGAAATTCACTACCAATCATCCCGATCTACCAGAAGGTGGAATGACTTTCCATATTTCCGTCATTCCCAATGTCGGTATTGATCCATCGGAGTTTCGCCCGGATCAGTTCCTGCTGACTCAGAACTATCCCAATCCATTCAACCCGACTACGAAAATGTTCTATTACCTGCCAGAACAAAGTAAGGTTTCGATCAAAGTTTATAACTATCTCGGGCAGGACGTGCGCACTTTAGTGGAAGGAGTCATTGCTTCCAACGCTTATCAATTAGTCTGGGATGGACTCGATAACCGCGGCGGTTCTGTCGCCAGCGGCATTTATTTTATCCGCATGACCGCTGAATCGGCCAGCCATAACTTTGTCAAAACCCGGAAGATGGTTCTCATGCGATAAAAATTTCATTGCCAATTGATTCTGATAAAAGGGGGCGGGTGCCCCCTTTTTATCTTATATGTTACAAACTGACATTCATGCCAAAATTAAAAATGGTTACTTATTATATCATCCCCTACTTCCTGTTTGCAATTATTGTCCGGCTGTTCTATATTTGCCAGTCAATTATGGTAGAGCATAGTCAGTCAGAATAAAGTATATGCCGAACGGAGTCTCCCCGGAAAATATTACCAAAAACCTTTCCCGCCACGAAAAGGAGATGGGCATCCAGATTGCGGAGATGGAAAAATACAAGTGGATCTGCAGTCAAAATCAGGGGTACGACATCGGTAAAATCGCCTATTTCGAGTGGACTCAAAAGTACGGCCGGAAGGTGCGCGAATGGCTTGAGTCTCTGCCTGATAACGAGATCGACCGTCTTTTTCAGACAATATCCGACCGAATTAAAAATTATATTCAGGAAAAAGCACATTAGCCGGGCGATCTTTCATTCGGCTTGCCAGCTTTGTTTACCGGAAGACCCTATAACCAATCACTAAAACCTGCGGAGGAAGACTAATGGAATCAACGCACTCTGCCACCACTAAATTACCGGAAAATGCCTATCGCCAGCTCAAGTCGGGCGAGGAGTACATTCCCGTCATACCCGATGCGAAGATCGTTCCGGAAGTCACCCCCTATTCTCTCGGATGGGGTCTCTTTTATGCCGTACTGTTCTCGATGGCCGCGGCCTATCTGGGTTTAAAGATCGGCCAGGTCTTCGAAGCCGCAATTCCGATTGCCATCCTGGCGGCCGGAATGTCGGTTTTAGTGAAGCGCAAGAACGCCCTGCAGGAAAATGTCATCATTCAGTCGATCGGTTCCAGTTCGGGCGTGATCGTGGCCGGCGCCATTTTCACGATTCCGGGGCTTTATATTCTCGGTCTGAATGCCAATTACATCCAGATATTTCTGGCCTCTCTGCTGGGCGGATTCCTGGGCATCCTGTTCCTGATCCCTTTCCGCAAATATTTCGTCAAGGATATGCACGGCGAATTTCCCTTCCCGGAAGCCACGGCCACCACCGAAGTATTGATCGCGGGTGAGGGCGGCGGCGACCAGGCCCGGGTGTTGGTCTCGGCGGCGCTGGTCGGCGGATTGTATGATTTCTGCGTGGCCGGGTTCGGATTCTGGAAGGAAGTCGTTTCAACCTCGGTTTTCCATTGGGGCGCTTTTCTTTCCGATAAATTCAAATGGGTGCTCAAGATCAATATTGGTGCGGCTGTGACCGGCCTCGGTTATATTATCGGCCTGCGCTATTCTGCGATCATCGCCAGCGGTTCATTTTTAGCCTGGTGGGTAATTGTGCCGGTGGTGAGTTACGTAGCCGGTCTGGGCGCTCAAACACCGGATGCGATCTTCTTCGCTTATGTCCGGCCGGTCGGCATCGGCGCGATCGCGGCGGCCGGAATCATTGGAATTTTGAAATCATCCAAAATTATCGGCGGCGCTTTCAAATTGGCCGGCAAAGAGTTATTCGGCGGATCCAAAGGAGTTGTTTCGGCCGAAAATTCCCGCACTCAAAAAGACATTCCGATGAAATGGGTAACCATTATTCTGGCGCTGACGCTTGTCGTGATCTTTTTATTTTTCCTGTTCGGCGTTCAGGTAACGTTGAAACAGGCTGTAGTCGGACTGCTGATCGTTACCGTAATTTCATTTCTGTTTACGACCGTCGCCGCGCGGGCAATCGCGATAGTCGGCAGCAATCCGGTCTCAGGGATGACGCTGATGACACTTCTGCTATCATCCGCCATCCTGGTAAAAGTCGGTCTGAACGGCGATCATGGAATGCTGGCGGCTCTGCTGATCGGCGGTGTGGTTTGCACGGCCCTGTCAATGGCCGGCGGTTTTATCTCGGATCTGAAAACCGGCTACTGGTTGGGAACGACGCCCATAAAACAGGAGGGATACAAGTTCCTGGGTTCAATTTTTTCGGCGGCCTCGGTCGGATTGGTAATTTTACTTTTAAATAAAACCTTCGGCTTCGGCGGCAACTCTCCGCTTCAGGCGCCGCAGGCCTCGGCCATGGCGGCGGTCATTAAACCGTTAATGACCGGAGCTCAGGCGCCCTGGCCGCTTTACTTAGCCGGAGTATTCATCGCCATTATCCTCGAAATCATCCACGTTCCGCCTTTAGCATTCGCCCTTGGTATTTACCTGCCGATCCAGATGAACACTCCTTTACTGTTCGGTGGACTCATTGCTCATTTTGTCTCGAAAAGCACCAAAAACGAAACGCTTGCCAAAGAACGAAGCGAGCGGGGAACCCTGATCGCGTCCGGATTTATCGCCGGCGGAGCGATAATGGGCGTCATTTCGGCATTTATCATCTTCATCGGACAAAAGTTCTTCGGCGATGGCTGGACGCTGGCGCAAGGTATTGGAACAATGCATTGGGTTGAATCATCCGGTGGTGAAATTCTCGGGTTTGCGATGTTCGCGGTGCTGTGCGCCTATCTCTACTGGGATGCTCTGCGGGTAAAGAAATAGACCAAAACGACGCAATTTTATCCGATCTGATTTGGATCACTTTATTGTAACAAATATAATCGTTATATTCTGGAAAACAATTTATACTTGGAGGAAAATATGAACGTGAAATTATTGGGAACAATCGGTTTGGCGGTCATGCTGACTTTTTCGGCCTGTTTAGAAAACCTTTTTAACTCAACAGAAGAGGAAAAGCCCGATACTACCGACAACTCATTTGTTGGACAATGGTACATGGTTACCCAAACCGTAAATGGCATCAAGGCCACTTATGGTACGATCATCACCATGAATGAAGACGGGACCGGCATACACCAAACGAGTGGAGAGAGTGACTCTTTTACTTGGAACACAGAAGACAGCGCCCTGAATGTAATAACCGGCGAAAACAACAGTTTCTCCGCATCCTACCAGTTTAGTGGCAATACCGTGACTCTGTCTTATGTAGATAACGGCGAGACCTATGTCGAGAAATATGCCAAATACACCGGCGACCGCAATGCCAGTCTTGTCGGCAAATGGGTCGGCGTTCGGTCAACGTTAGACGGTGTCGATAAGGTTCCCGCCCAGACCGTGACGTTCGGAGCGGATGGCGCAGCGATTGCCTATTATACCGATTCTACGACAATCATACCGCAGGCTTTTACCTGGACGACTTCCGGCAATTATCTCCTAAACAGCCTGATAACCGGCGACATGTGGACGGGGCTCGAATACACTCTTACGGCGCCGTTGGTGGCAGTCAAAGAGTATTATGATGACGGCAAAGAATACATCTCTACTTTTATCAAGGACAGTGGAGAGAAAGACGACGCCTTGACCGGAACGTGGAATCTCACCGGTTTGACAGTCAACAGTTTTCCCCTTCCATCGCAGTTAATTCCACAGGGTGCGTCTTTTACATTAAACGCCGCCACCGGCACGGGTTCATTCGTACTGGACGCGACGCCGGTAACGTATTCATGGACGACTAATTCCGGTTATTTATTACTTTACCCGACAGTAGCGCTGCAACAAATCGGAATAGGTCAGACTTATACTATTTCCGGAAGCACGCTGACATTCTCGATGGCTTTCAACGCCAAAGCACTCGGATACTTTTTCGGATCATCGCCATTACTTGCCACCTATGCGGCATCAGTAGAATACGTTAAGGCGATTTTCACTTTCACGAAACAGTAATTAGCAAAAACTATTTCGGCCGTCCACCGGGACATTTGACGCGGTAAAATGCTCTGCTGGTTTTTTCCGGCAGGAAGTTTTACCGCGTTTTAATTATCCTTGACGCCCTGGTTAATCCGGTCTTCAATTAGACTGATCAGGGTAATGACAATATATTTCGGCTACTTTGGCGGTACTCCGATTACTTCGAAGGAGGTTTTTAACAAATCTTCCGAACTTCCGCCGACCATGATGTCAAAAACACCCGGTTCGATTACATATTTCAATGCCTGATTGTAAAAACCCATTTCCCGAACCGGAATTTCGAAAGTAATCGTTTTTTTCTCACCCGGTTGAAGATCGACCCGCTTAAACCCCTTGAGTTCCTTTACCGGACGGGTCACCGAGGCAACCGGATCACGCAGATAAACCTGGGCGACTTCCGTCCCGGACCGCTTATCGGTATTTTCCAGGTTGACCTGAACTTTCAGAACATCGTTCGGTAGCAGTTTGTTATTGACCACCTTCAAATCGGAATACTTAAAAGTCGTATAGCTCAGGCCGTATCCAAAAGGATAAAGCGGTTCAAGCGGCAGGTCGCGATACTTCGAAGTAAATTTGATATTGACATCGCCCGGCCGGCCGGTGTTTTTATGATTGTAATAAATCGGAACCTGCCCGACCACCAGCGGGAAAGTGACCGGCAGTTTGCCGCTCGGATTATAATCCCCAAAAATGACATCGGCAATCGCTCTTCCGCCCTGAATTCCCGGCGCCCAACATTCCAGGATCGCCGAAGCGTTCTTGTGCAAATCAGCGATCATAAGAGGTCTGCCGTCAATTAAGACGACAACCGTCGGTTTGCCGGCAGCGATGACCGACCGGGCGAGTTCGTTCTGCATTCCGGGCAAATCCAGGTTGGAGCGCGAGGCGGCTTCACCACTCATCTCGCGGCTTTCGCCAAGCACCAGGATAACGGCATCGGCGCCCCTGGCGGCGGCCACAGCTTCTTCAATACCGGAAGATTTATCCGAATCGATTTCACAGCCTTTCCGATAAACGACTTTCGTGTTTTTATCGACAGCCGCTTGTACGCCCTTCAAAACAGAGATTACGTCACCGGCCTGGCCTTCGCACGACCAGGTGCCCAGCAGGGCATCCTGATCATCTGCCAGCGGACCGATGACCGCCAGTGTTTTCAGATTCTTGTCTAATGGCAGAACGTTTTTACTATTTTTCAATAACACGATGGATTCACGGGCCATCTGGAGCGCCAGGGCTATATTTTGCTCGCTTAAAATAATTTTCCCGGCCAGGGTTTCATCGATATACGGATGTTCAAACAGGCCGAGGCAATATTTCATTCGCAGAATCCGGCGCACGGCTTCATCTACCAAAGCGACCGGAACTTTTCCCTCTTTCACCAGGACTTCCAGTTCCGAGCCGTAAGCATAACCTTCCATATCCATATCGACCCCGGCTTTCAGGGCGGCGACTCCGGCCTCGACATTGTTACCGGCAATTCCGTGACTAATCAATTCGGCAATCGAGCTCCAGTCGCTAACCACGAAACCCTGGAAGCGCCATTCACTTTTCAGAACCTCACGCAACGTAAAAGAATTAGCTGAAGCCGGGATGCCGTTTAGATCGTTGAACGCACTCATTATCGAACCGGCACCGGCATTGATGGCGGCCTTGAACGGCGGCAAATATATTTCCCGTAAAGTCCGTTCCGAAACCTCGGTGGTATTGTAGTCGCGACCACCTTCCGCTGCGCCATAGGCGACGTAATGTTTCGGACAGGCCAGAATCGTCAGCGGGTCGGCCAGATTTTTACCCTGGAAACCGTTTACCGCCGAATGCGCAATCGCCGAACCCAGAAACGGGTCTTCGCCATTACCTTCGGCAATCCGCCCCCAGCGCGGATCGCGCGCTATATCGACCATCGGCGCAAATGTCCAGTGTGTTCCCGCCGCCGCGGCTTCCCCGGCGGCCATTTCCGACACCTGGCGAATCAGCATTGTATCCCAGCTGGCGGCACATCCCAGCGGTATCGGATAAACCGTCCGATAACCATGAATGACATCGTTGCCGATAATCAGCGGAATGCCGAGCCGTGTTTCCTGCACTGCGATGCGTTGCAGGCGGTTGACTTCGCTCGCGCCCCGAATATTCAGCAGTGAACCGATCTTTCCACCCCTAACCAAACCTTCAATATGCGGTCCGGCGCCGCTCAATTGCGTCATCTGGCCAATCTTCTCATCTATTCTCATCCTGCCGAGCATGTCGTCGATTTTTTGCTCGATATCGGGATTGACCGGAATGTTCTGACTAAAACAGACGGCCGTAATTCCGGCGATAAAATAACAAATCACATAAACGGCGGATTTTTTCATCCTGGTCCCTTTCTCTCGCATTTCTACTTTATTAATTACGTACCGTCCGATTAACCATCGGCGAAATTTGAAAGTGCGCCATAGTCTTCAGTGAATTACCAGATAGATTTATCTTTACGCGGTTATATATGAAATCTTCTATTGAATCAATACAACCAGCAAAAAAGGTGGACACCGGTTCGGGAGCAAAATTACAAAACCCGACCAGCATCGGTTCAACCGGAATCAGTTATCCTTGGCGCCCTGGTTAATCCAATCTTCAATCAGGCTGATCTCAGTCGAGGTCATGCGGGTACCACCCTGGGGCATACGCTCTCCGGTTGGAGGCGTGTCTGTGGAAATTTTCTGATACAGCAGGCTGTTGTCGGCATCTCCGGCTATTACAACCACGCCGTTATCACTCCCGCGCATCAAACCATCATAAGTAGTCAGATCGAGATGCACCGTACTGGCACTCGTATGACAGAATTTGCAGTTGTACCTGCCAGTACCGAAAAGCGGATCGATATCGCTGGCGTAACTGGGCTGAGAGGCCTCATTTCCGTCACAGTTCATCAGAACGGGCGTTAAAACAGCTGCGATTATTAACATCAGGGTAATTACCATTAACTTTTTCATGATTACTCCTTGCTTAAATATTTTGAGCAATGCTAAAGGCAAAAATACTACCGGCGTGCCCGAGACTCAACCAGGTCAGGTCGATTTGCATCTGCTTGATTATCAGGCCGCCGCCGACCGACGATGAGCGGAAAAAATTGGTCATAGTCTCCCGGGTGCCAATCTCAAAGCGCCGGCTCGAGGTTCCCCAGCGGATAAAATAATTCTCCCGAAAAATGAATTCACCGCCAATTTTCAGGATATAATCACCGGCGGAATAATGCATCAGATCGGCCGCGATCACCATCGGTAAATGGTCTAATTTCTTTGAGACGCCGGCCATTATCTGCGGCTGAATCGGCTCATCATCATTTAAATAACCGGAAATCAGCTTGCCGAAATTCGTGTATGCTAAACCAATCGAAAGAGTCGAAGCCGCGTCATAATACAGCAATCCGAGTGAGCCGAGCAAGGCCTGTGAACGATATTCCGCCAGATCGGAACTCACCATTGTCGCCATAAAACCAGCGCTGAGTTTGCGGGTCACCGGTACTCCGTAACCCAGGCGAAGCGCCAGATCGCTGACGGTGAATTCACCCAGATCGTTTCGGTTTTCGTCCAGCTCGTTGAACCGGCCATAATCCAGATAGCCGACCATGGCCGCCAGATTACCCTTCCAGGGCGCCGGCCAGACGATCAAACCGTTGGTCGCCTGAATATCCAGAACGTAGCGCGTATAACTCAACTGCCATTTTCCGGGAACAAGCGGTAGAATTGCCGGATTATAGGCCACACCGGACGAACTGCGGGTCTGGGCCACGATTGCCGCACCCATTCCCCACCCGCGAGCGTCGATCGGCTGGCTCAGGCCCTGATACAATCCCTGAGATCGCGCCGGAACATAAATTGCTATTCCGATCAAAATCAAACTAATTATTTTCTTCATCCATTCCTGCTTGCGTTTCTTCATCATTCCACTGTCTGATAGTTCGTTTGTTCCGCCGCCGAATACTCACAAAAGCCAAAAAGGCCAATCCGGGTATAATTAACCACAAAATATTCTGAATGTCCAGAAGAAATATCCAGTTATACTTGTGAGCCAAATATGTTCGCCAGTGATCCTGAAAATCGGCATATTCGCTGCCGGTGGTCTGCTCCAGAGCTTTCCCGAAATCCGATCCGTCGCGCATTCCTCTCAAAATTGCCCGGATCGTCTCTGTACCGTAAACATCGATCAGAAATTCCACTGCGGCGGCGCTCTCGGCATAAGCCAGTTCGGCCCGCGGGTGGCTGAATGTCAACACTCGCTCGAGATTATTGAGCGGGATCAACCTTCGCCGGAAAAGCGCCCGGGATAATACGACCCGCTCGGAGTAATCGAATTCACCGGCGTAAAATTCCGCCAACCCTTCATTAAGCCAGACCGGCGTCAGATTCAACGGCACGCTCTGTCCTTGTAATAAATGAACGAGTTCATGTATGACGGTCGTGCGGTAATCGCGCAGAGTCGTACGACTCAGGTCGGGCGTTTGAATGACCACCAGCTTTTGCGGAAAAAGTGTCACGGCATTGGCCCAATGTGGCAATCCGGCGCCGACTGCCGACCGGAAACCGGCCTGGCTCGAGACTATTTTATACCGGATATGGATCGTGTCTGACAATACCAGGTTTTTCAAATCCGGCAGGGCATTCGATATTGTTGTTCTCGTAAAATCATTTAACCTGTGATAATCTGGCGGAGATTCGATCTCGATGAGCGCATAGCCGGCCGTCAGCGCCTGTGCCAGAACCAACGACCCGATCAGCAGCCGGATGCCCATTACAACAAATCAAGCGGATCGATGTCAATCACGATCCGCGCCTGCCGGCTGAGCGTTTGATACTCGCGGGAATTCAGAAAAGTGTTCAACAGGCGGTGCAAATTACTGCCGTGCGGATCGTGATCGCGCCGGGATTTCAGAACGATCTGGAACCGGTAACGATTGACCAAGCGGGCCAGGGGCGCCGCGGCCGGGCCAAGCAGATCGATCTTTCCACGCCGGGAATTCAGAAAATCCGCGGCCGCACCAGCCACTTGATTGGCGCGCTGGTTATTCAGATCTGAAATCTGAATCATTGCCAGGCGGCTGAATGGCGGATAATTGAGCGGATTGCGTTCATTTAGTTCAAAATTGGAAAACCCAACCAGATTCTGCTGAAGAGCGCACCGGATAGTAAAATCCTGTGGATTATAGGTCTGAATAATGATTTCGCCCTGAACATCACCGCGTCCGGCGCGCCCGGAAACCTGATAAAGCAGCTGAAAAACCCGTTCGCGGGCCCGGAAATCCGGCATGTACAAACCGAGATCGGCGTTGATTACACCGACTAAGGTGACGTTCGGGAAATCCAGTCCTTTGGCAATCATTTGAGTGCCGAGCAGTACCTGGATTTGATTGTCTTCAAACTGTTGCAATATTTGCGATGTCCGGTCTTTGATTCGACTGGAATCCATGTCCAAGCGTTCGAACCGGTAATCCGGAAAGGACGCTTTTAAATAGAATTCGACTTTTTGTGTACCGACTCCCGGATATAAAAAATTAGTTCCGCTACAGCGCGGACAGATCGCCGGCGGGGTTTCGTGGAGATTGCAATAATGGCATTGCAGGGTTCCGGACTTTTTATGAAAGGTCAGCGAGATATCGCAATTACGGCATTCCGGCACCCAGCCGCAATCCGGGCAAAGCAGAACGGGCGAATAGCCGCGCCGGTTTTGAAGGAGGAGCACCTGTTGTCCTGCGTTGACTTTGGCCCTGATCTTTTCCGCCAGCAGTCTCGAGATCGGATTTTGAACATCACCGGTTTCCTTAATTTCGGTTTTCATATCGACGACCTGGATAATCGCGGTCGGGGCCTTGGAATAACGGCGCGTCAGGGTCAGTTTGGTCAGTTTACCGATGACAGCATTGTACTGACTTTCCAGGCTGGGCGTAGCCGAGCCGAGGACAACGGTGGCTTTGCTTTCCACGCCCCGTAAAAGCGCGGCGTCCCGGGCGTGGTAGCGCGGCTCCGGGCTTTTTTGCTTGTAGGAATTATCCTGCTCTTCATCGACAATAATCAGTCCGAGGTTCGGCAAAGGTAAAAGCACCGCACTGCGGGCCCCGATGACCACCGGAAATTCACCACGCAGAACCGCTCCCCAGATAACACTGCGCTGAGCCGGTGTCAGGGTGCTGTGCCAGATCGCGATCTGATCCGGAAATTCGCCGCGAAATCGTGCGGCCAGATGAGTCGTCAATGTAATCTCAGGAACCAGCACCAAAGCCGTACGGCCGAGACTCAGCGTATCCCTGATCGCCTGAAGATAAATTTCCGTCTTGCCACTCCCGGTGACGCCTTCCAATAAATAGGGCGCAAAAACTGCTTCACGGAGCGAGGCGCCGATTTTATCGTTGACTAAATTCTGATCGTCGTTAAAGGTGACTACCTTCCGGCGCTCGCCGAATTCCCGCCACAAATCCGATAACGTCCGGTCGGTTGCTTCAACCGTGATCAACCCCTTTTGTTTTAAGGCCGCCACGACCGCCGGCGAAAAACTTTGCGAATCTGCACAACTCAGCATACCGCCGGCCGCGCGTAATGCCGTTAAAATTTCTTCCTGGCGCGGCGCCTTGTGTTTTGCAGTCGGAGCATCGCTGTCGTTTTCGGGAACGAGCCGGATCGTGTGTTCAACACGTCCCCTGAAGCGCAGCGGCTTGAATTCCGGTCGCTCGGTGATGAAATCTTCTTTTTTAAGGAACATCAGCCCTTTTTGCAGATAGACGGTGTCAAACTTACTCTTTAACCTGTTAAAAGGCATCTCGCCTTTGATGGCGACCGCCGCGAAAATATCCGCATAGCCGGAAGGTTCATCTTGCGCCGGGCGGACGCTGACCAGCTTCCGGGATTTAACGAAACGAAATTCCGGTGGAATCGCCGCGCTCAGGACTTTGCCAAAAGGAGTCAGATAATAATCGGCCAGTTTCTGCAGGAAAATTAGTAACTCTGCCGGGAAAATCGGTTGCATGTCGATGATTTCCTGAATCTCGCGCAGCTCAATGTTTTTCGGCGGTTCCGGATTCACCCTGACTATAAAACCGACGGCGGAGCTTGATTTCAGTGGGGCGACCACCCGCTGGCCGGGCATTAACGGGTCGGCATAATCGTAAGGTACGCGGTAGGTGAAACTCCTCCGGAGAGTGGCCGGAAAAACGACATCGACGAATTTGGTATCAGCAGACATATCTTCGGTATCAAGATTATCCAAAAGAAAAGAAAAAGACAAGACGAAACAACAATGTTTCGTCTTTCAATAATCGATAATGCTTAAAATGCCTGTCAGGCTTTAATCACCCAGAGCTTGACCGTGGCGGTCACTTCCTGGTGGATTTTCACCGGAATCTCAAAAATACCAAGGGCTTTGATCGGTTCGTCGAGCAGGATGTGCCGCTTGTCGATCTCATAGCCTTTTTCGATTAACTGGTCGGCGATCATCTGAGCCGTGACGGCGCCAAAAACGCGGTCTTCCTCGCCAACCTGTACCGGAACGGTAATGGAGAGCGAGTTAATTTTTTCAGCCATTTCCTGTGATTTTTGCAGGGCCTTTTTATGCCGGAGTTCTTTCAGGCGAATCTGTTCCTGGATTTTCTTCAGACCGGCGCTGTTAGCAACAAGGGCAATGCCTTGCGGCACGAGGTAATTGCGGACATAGCCACTTTTAACATCGACAGTATCACCGGTTTTACCCAGGTTTTCGAAATCTTTAATTAAAATAACGCGCACGTTAGCCTCCTGAATTATTTATAGCTCTGGGTTACATCGTAGCTGTAGGGCAGTAAAGCGATGTTGCGGGCCCGCTTGATCGCTTTGGTCAGCTCACGCTGATGCCTGGAGCAGGTGCCGGTGATGCGGCTCGGGATAATTTTACCCTGTTCGGTGACGAATCTTCTTAAAACCTTGTAGTTCTTATAGTCGACTTTTTCTTCATGATTTTCGCAAAACTTACAAATCTTGCGTTTGCTTAATAATGCCATGGTATTTCCTTTCTTTTAAAAATCTTGCGGAACGTTCTATCCAAAACACGGTTTTGAATTAACCGGTTCCCGACTCACGTCATTCGCTTCTTATTCCGGGGCAACCTGGCTGGCGACAACGGATTGATCGGTGGGTTTTTCATCCAGCACCACGGTCATATAGGCCAGAATGCCCTGGTTTAAACGCATCCAGCCTTCCAGTTCTTTCACCAGACTGATATTCTCGGATTCCAATTGAATCAAAATATATGATCCGTAACGATGTTTCTTAATCGGGTAGGCCAAACGTCTTTTACCCCAATCTTCAAAATTCAGGATAGCGCCATTCAGGCGGGCAATTTCCCCCTTGACGGCTTGGATCAACTGCATGAACTTTTCCTGTTCAATATTGGGATTTACGACAAATAAAGTCTCATAGTACCTCAAGTCCGAACTCCTTATGTTAAAATGATTGGTTTTGTGATCGTGTCAGAGCGGATTGGCTCGGCGGGCGCTTTGCCCGATTGCAGGTCGCTCCGGTTAAAGCGCTCCATTGCCGGACGGATTCCGCTTTCTAAAATGGTCATGACGCATTTGAAACCCTCGGCCAGGACAGCCGAAACTAAGGTTTTTTCCACCGGGCGGAAATTGGCCAGCACGTAATCCTCTGACGGTACTCCCTCGTCCTGCGGACCGATACCGAGCCGCAAACGCGGAATTTCGTTAGTGGCAAGCATTTCGATGACCGAACGCAGTCCGCGATGTCCGCCGGCCGAGCCTTTTTCGCGCAGGCGGATTTTGCCGAGTGGCAGGTCGATGTCATCATATACGACCAGCATTTCAGCGGCAGAATGATTTAACTTGGTCAGCATCTGACGGGCAGCCAAACCGCTGTTATTCATAAAAGTCGCATTTTTGCACAGGAATACCGTCCGGTCAGCGAGTGTGGCTTCAGCATAAGTGAAGGCGCTCCGGCCCTTACCCGGTTTTAACGTCAGATTGAGCCGGTCAATCGCCTGGTCGATCAACATATGGCCGAAATTGTGCCGGTTGTGCTGATATTGCCGGCCGGGATTTCCCAAACCGACGACCGTCCTGATCATTCTCTGCCCACGATTGTTTGCATTGATTATTTTTTCTCGCCTTTGACTTTGGTTTCTTCAACCGGTGCGACAGCTTCGACTTCTTCTTCCTTGGCCGCTTCAGCCTCTTCTTCAGCCTTTGTACCGGACGGTTTGACCACCGAGACGATCGAGGCCGACATTGACGTAATAATTTCGACCTCTTCGATCTTGACATTGCTCGCGAAGATCGAATCACCGAGATTCAGATTGGTCACATCCAATGTAATGCCATCCGGTATTTTTGAAGCCTGGCATTTGACGGTCAATTCCCAGAGATGCTGTTCAAGAATGCCGCCAAAAGTTTTGACGCCAACGGCCGTTCCGGTGATATGGATCGGGATATTGACAGTGACCAGTTCTTCCAGGCTGACGCCCATGAAATCGGCGTGAATGACTTCTTCGCTGATCGGATCGAACTGAAGGCCGCGCACGATGCACTTATGGCTCTTCTTGTTAATCATCAGGTCATAAATATGAGCGCTGGAGCGCAAGCCCACCAGTAATTCTTTCAAATTCAGGGACAGCACTACCGGTTTTTCTTTATGATGGTAATAGATAGCAGGAATCTGGCCTGCCCGGCGCATGCGTTTTGTGGCGCCTTTTTGCAGATCGGTGCGTAACTCCGCATTTAATTTGTACTCGACCATCTAAATTCTCCTTTAATTAAAATTCAAACAGGGAACTAATTGATTCTTCATTGTGAATTCTCTTGATTGCCTCGGCCAGCATTGGCGCGGCTGAGAGGACTTTCAACTTCGGAAAGTATTTCTCTTCCGGAATCGCAATCGAGTCCGTGATTATCACGAGGTCGATCGGCGAATCGGTCAGACGCTGAATGCAATTGCCTGAAAACAAAGCGTGCGTGGCGACCACCGTGATCGTCTCTGCGCCATGTTTTTTCAGCAGGGTGGCGGCTTCTGTAATACTGCCGCCGGTATCGATCATATCATCAATAATCAGTGCATTTTTGGTATCGGCATTGCCGATAACGTTCATGACTTCCGATTTGTTCGGTTTGGGACGGCGTTTATCAATAATGGTCAATGGCAGACCAAGAATTTTCGCATAGGAGCGGGCGATTTTTATCCCGCCAACATCCGGCGTGACGATTGCAAAATCCCGTCTCCTGATCAATTCCTTGAGCGGTTCGACAAAAATGGATTTGGCATAGAGGTGATCGAACGGAATGTTGACAAATCCCTGAATCTGGGTTGAATGCAAATCCATTGCCATGATTCGGTCAACCCCGGCGGTGACGATGGTATCCATGACCAGACGCGCAGAAATCGGGACGCGGGGCTGATCCTTGCGATCCTGCCGGGCATAACCATAATATGGAATGACGGCCGTGATCCGGCGGGCAGAGGCGCGGCGGGCAGCATCAATAATCAACAGCAATTCGAGCAGATTCTCGGCTGGCGGATTGGTCGATTGTACGATGAAAACATCCTGTCCGCGGATATTGTCTTCGAGTTTGATCGAAATTTCGCCGTCGCTAAAATTCGCGATCGAAATCGCCCCGGGAGTCAGGCCGAGGATTTTGTTGATCTGGCGCCCCAATTCGGGGTTGGATCTTCCGGAAAAAATTATTGCTTTGTCGTCCATTTTCATTCTTTCCTATTACTTGCTCGGGGACCAGGATTCGAACCTAGATTAACGACTCCAAAGGCCGTGGTCCTGCCATTGGACGATCCCCGAATATGGTAAGTTGTTTTCTGCCTGCCCGGGCGAGCCAGCCAGGGGTTCTGGAAAGGGAAAAACAATCTGTGTTTGGCAATCGGCCGGATGCACTTGCGCAGCGGCCACCATCTTACTGTTGGCAAAGATTCCAAACACAGTCGAGCGTTCCCCGACAAGTCGATCATCAAATCAACTCCCGGATATGCTGGAAAAACAACAGATTTTCGATAATTTTCAAACAGCCAACTTTCAATCTTAAAAGGCGGCTAAATTTAGGTTCGGAAGATATTTTTACCAAGAAAATTATCGAGAGTGCCGGCTTCATTTAAGCGGAGCGACAATCGCGGTGCGGCATTCCGGTAATTGCCCGGCGGCTTTTTGAGCGGATGGCCGGTCCTTAAATATGCCAAACAGGGCCGATCCGCTTCCCGACAAGCCGGCATACAGAGCATCGGTCTGCCGGATGCGCTCTTTTATTTGATTTAATTGCGGATAGACCGGAAAAACAATATCCTCAAATTGATTTTCGAACAATTCCCAGTGAATCCGGCCATCCCGCACCAAATCCGCAAAACAATAATCCGGCTTGGCATTTTGTGGATTGAATTGCCGGTAAGCCCAGGCGGTCGAAATATTGATTTCCGGTAAAACCAGCAGAATAAAAAAATCCTGCGGCAAATTCAACGAGACGAGCACTTCGCCGACCCCGGTCGCCCCCTGAGTTTTGCCATTGATATAAAAGGGCACATCGCTGCCGATCTCGCGAGCCAGCCGGATCAGATTAGCATCGTTCAGGTTGATTTGCCAGGTCTTGTTCAAAAACTTCAGCACGACGGCCGCGTTGGAACTGCCGCCGCCCAGCCCGGCTCCGATCGGAATGTTTTTTTGCAATGTAATCTGCCAGGGTTGCAAACGCGGGGCAATCTGTTCCATTCTCCGATAGGCTCTGGTGCAGAGATTGTCCGCACCGACCGCCAGATCGGGATGCGCCGAGTAAAAGCCGTAAATCTCCGCTGGTGTGAATTCCAGGGTATCGTACAGATCGATTTCCTGGAAAACGGTACTGAGGTTATGATAGCCGTCGGGGCGACGGCTGGTCAGGCGTAAGGCCAGATTGACCTTGGCATAAGATTTAATTTTAACCGACGTGGCTTTTCGCATATTTCAGGGCAGATTCCAGTCGCACCAGGCAGGTTTCCCGATCGATAACGCCCGCTATCTGATGAATTTCCGGTCCATGCGATGCGCCGGTCAGCGCGGCCCGCACCGTCATCCAGAGCGGCTTACCCTTGATCCCGGTTTCTTTCTGGACGGTTTTAATGGCGGCCACGAACGTATCGCCGTCAAAATTCAGTTCTGCCTGAACCAGCGGCATCAAAGCCGCCAGAACCGCCACCGTCGAAGGAGTGGTCAAATATTCCTGAATTTCGGACGCTTCATACGAGAGTGACCGGGCAAAATAAAAAGCCGTTTTCCCGGGAATTTCCGAAAATGAAGATAATCCGTCTTTAATTGTGTTCAGGGCTGCTGAAAGTTTTGAATCACTCTGGCCGGGACACTCGCCTAAATATGGCCGGGCGGTATTCCAAAAGTGTTCCGGCGGCAGATTGCGGATATAAATTCCGTTCATCCAGTTAAGCTTTTCGATATTGAAAATGGCGCCGCTTTTACTGATGCGCTCCAGTGAAAATTCGCGGATCAATTCTTCCATCGTGAAAATCTCGCGGTCATCGCCCGGGTTCCAGCCCAGCAAGGCCAGAAAATTGATCAGCGCTTCCGGCAGGTACCCTTTCTGCCGGTAATCTTCGACCGCCACATCGCCCTGGCGTTTTGACAGCTTGCTTTTGTCCGGATTTAATAATAGCGAAAGATGCGCGAACTGCGGCAAATCCCAGCCAAAATAGCGATACAACAGAACATGTTTGGGCGTGCTCGGTAACCATTCCTCGCCGCGAATCACGTGACTGATTTCCATCAGATGATCGTCGACCACATTCGCCAGATGATAGGTCGGAAAACCGTCCGACTTTATCAACACCTGATCGTCGATCTGATCGACCGGAAAAGAGACTGTGCCGCGAATCAGGTCGCTGACTTCTACCCCGCCTGCGGCCGGAACTTTCATGCGGATGATATGGGCTTCACCGGCCGCCAAACGCCGGCTGACCTCGCTCACCGCTAAATTACGGCAATGATTATCATAGCGCGGTGGAATATGATGGGCCGCCTGCCAATCTTTTAATTGCTGAAGTCGCTCAACTGAACAGAAACAGGGATAAGCGTGACCGTTTTCGACCAACTCGACGGCATATTTCCGGTAAAGCTCCAGTCGTTCCGATTGAACGTACGGCCCGAAGTTACCGCCGATCCGCGGTCCCTCATCGGGTTTTATACCGGCCCAATCAAGCGTGGCGAGCAGGTTTTCGACCGCACCGGCGACTTTGCGGCGCTGGTCTGTGTCTTCGATCCGCAATACGAATTGCCCCCGGTTTTGCCGCGCGAAGAGATAATTATAGAGCGCGGTGCGCAGACCGCCGACGTGCAGAAATCCGGTTGGGCTGGGCGCGAAGCGGGTTTTAATCACTACTTTGATTCTCCGCGATTTTGGATTTTTTATTAACGCGCCAGGCGATAAAGATCGCGATTAAAATCAGGGCCGCGATATTTACCACATTACTGTATTCTGACAACGCTGCCCAAATGACATCCCAGTTTTCTCCCAGCAGGCGCCCCAGCTGGAAGATCAGCATATTCCACAGGACAATGCTGACGGCGGTATAAAGGATCGCCGGTGTAATTTTCAGGCGCGTAAACCCGGCCATAAATGCAATGATGAAACGTGTTCCCGGAATAAACCGGCCGATTGCCAGGACCCAATAGCCAAAACGGTGAAAATGTCCGTCTATTTTTGCGATTTTGCGTGGCGACAAAGACTTGAATTTCCTTTTTTCCAGAAATGTCCGCCCCCAGAAATGGGCAACTATAAAAATGAACAGAAAGCCGCTCAATGCCGCTAAAACGGTCAACATATATGTAAAATATGGCCGCAGTGACCCGAGTCCCACCAGGTATGCCGAAAAGGCCAAAATGAAGTCGCCGGGCACCAGCGGCACCGAATTCTCCAGAAACACCAGAATGAACAGAATCGAATAAAGCAACCAGCCGGATTCAGTCGTTAAAAAGTGAACTATCGAATTCATAATGCAATCAGGGTTGCGGTCGCCAGCACCAGAATTCCTTCTCCCCGACCGGTAAATCCCATCCCTTCCGTCGTTTTGGCCTTGACGGAAACATCCGTAATCGCCAGGCGCAAATGCTCCGCCAGATTTTGGCGAATGGCCGGTACAAATGGTTTTATTTTAGGCGCTTGGGTTACGATTGTAGCGTCGACCTGACCGATTGTATATCCGGCGGTGGAAATTATTTCCAGTGTTCTATCCAGGAGAATTATACTTGAAATATTTTTATAGCGGTTGTCAGTATCGGGAAAATGCGTACCGATATCATCCAGCGCGGCGGCCCCCAGTAATGCATCGATGATCGCATGCGTCAAAACATCCGCGTCGGAATGTCCCAGCAAGCCTTGTGGGAACGGGACGGTCACGCCGCCCAGAATCAACGGTCGTCCTTCACAAAAGCGATGAGCGTCTATTCCATTGCCAAACCGGTATTTCTGCATATTATGACTCCCAATGTCTTAGGATGGATTTTGCAATTTCCAGATCATTTTGGCAAGTGATTTTTATATTGTCGGCGCTGTTCTCAACGATCGCGATCTTTCCGCCTATTAACTCGACCAAAGTAGCATCATCGGTGGCATTGACAGCATTGGCCCGGGCATTGGCGTATGCCCGCTCCAGAATAGTCCGACGAAAGGCTTGCGGTGTCTGCGCCCGCCAGATTTTGGTGCGATCAAGAGTCTTCAGAACAATGTTACCGGCGACTTCTTTGAGAGTTTCCACGGCCGGTGTGGCCGGGATGGCGCCATCGAATTCTGCGCAGAGCCGTACAATTTCGTCAATCAGCGCCGGTTTAATGAAAGGCCGGACGCCATCATGAATTACAACAATTTCAGTCTGCGGATCAAGTAATTTCAGGCCGTTATATACCGAGTCCTGACGTCGTTCGCCTCCGACAACGATCTTAATCGGGACGACACTTTCTGAAGGTAAGCAGGCTTCGAGCTCCGGCGCGTCGATTTGATCGGCGGCCACGACCAGAATAATTTCGCGCAGGCCCATAGTTTTTAAAATATTGGCGATGGCAAAGGCCAGGATCGGTCGGCCGTCCAGCAGTAAAAATTGCTTGGGAATCGCCGAATGCATTCGGCGGCCAACCCCGGCTGCTACGATAATCGCACTGAAAATAGAACTATCGGCCAAAACGAGCCTATATAATAATCATTGCATCGCCGTAGCTAAAAAAGCGATATTTTTTCTTAACGGCTTCCTGATAAGCTTTCATTATCAGTTCGTGACCGCAAAAGGCAGATACCTGCATTATCAGGGTCGACTTGGGTTGGTGAAAATTAGTGATCAGTACGTCAGCCATTTTAAATTCGTACGGCGGGTGAATAAATTTGTCGGTCCAGCCGCGCCGGGGCGTAATCTGAAATCCCGAAACGGTGACAGTTTCGAGTGTGCGGACGACTGATGTCCCGACCGTGATTATCTTTTTCCCTTTAGCACGCGCCTCATTAATAGCCAATGCGGTTTCAGCTGAAACCTCGAAATACTCGGAATCCATCCGGTGGCGGGATAAATCCTCAACGGTCACCGGCCGAAATGTTCCCAGGCCGATATGCAGTATAATGGGATAAATTTTGACGCCCTTGTCTCTGATTTTCTGTATCAGGTCCTTTGTAAAATGCAGACCGGCGGTTGGGGCGGCCACCGCGCCCCGTTTGCGGGCATAAACCGTCTGATATTTTTCCTTATCCTCTTCGGTCGGTTCACGGTCGATATATGGTGGCAGGGGCGACTGTCCAACCTCATCGATCAACTTATAAAGTGGTTCCTGGGCGATATTATTGAATCTTACGACCCGCCCGCCGGAAACGGTATTGTCGATCACATCGCACTGGACGCCTTCCGAAATTGTCAGTTTGTTGCCGATCCTGACTTTGCGGGCCGGTTTGACCATGACTTCCCAGAGGTTATTTTCCAATTCCCGCAGAAGGAAGACTTCCACTTTGGCTTCCGTGCGGTCTTTGACCGCCCATAACCGGGCCGGATAAACCTTGGTCTCGTTCACGATCATCAGATCCCCGGGATTAAGATAATCAATAATATCATAAAATCGCTTGTGAGTAATGGTTTTTTGCTTCCGGTTAATGACCATCAGGCGGGAGTGATCGCGCTGTTTGATCGGAAACTTGGCAATTAATTCCTCGGGTATATTATAATCAAAATCGGAAAGACGCATTTTTACTCCTCCTAAATAAACAGCTTTTGCTGAGTAGTCGTTATGTTTTTTTTAAAATACTGATAAGTAGCAGGGGTTGCCTGCCGTCCGCGGGCGGTGCGCTGAATAAGCCCCTGCTGGATCAGGAACGGCTCATAAACATCCTCGATCGTTTCGGCTTCCTCGCTGACCGCTACCGAGAGATTGTTAAGACCAACCGGCCCGCCGGAAAATTTATCTATGATTGTCGAGAGAATCAGACGATCCATGTTATCTAAGCCCAGTTCATCGATATCGAGCATTTTGAGAGACTGATCGGCGACCTGTTTGTCGATCACGCCGGCGGCTTTAACCTGGGCATAATCCCGCGTACGCCGCAGAATCCGGTTGGCAACCCGTGGTGTGCCCCGGCTCCGCCGAGCGATTTCGGAAGCACCGTCCGGTTTAAGATCAATTCCAAATATATTGGCAGTGCGCATCAATATCCGGAAAAGGTCTTCCGGATTATAATAATCCATCCGCAGGATAACGCCGAAGCGGTCGCGCAGTGGCGAGGTCAGGTGCCCCAGGCGGGTCGTGGCGCCAACCAAAGTAAATTTCTCCAGATTAAGCTGGATACTGCGGGCACTCGGCCCCTTGTCGATCATGATATCAATGTGATAATCTTCCATGGCTGAGTAAAGATACTCTTCCACGACGCTGTTCAGGCGGTGAATTTCATCAATGAAAAAGACATCCCGCGCCGCGAGATTTGTCAGGAGACCGGCCAGATCGCCGGCTTTTTCGACGACCGGTCCGGAACTGGTGCGAATGTTGACGCCTAATTCTTTGGCCACAATGTAGGCCAATGTGGTTTTACCGAGTCCGGGCGGTCCGAACAATAGGACATGATCAAGCGCCTCGCCTCTTTCCAGCGCAGCGGAAATGTATAGTTTCAGATTATCGACGACATTTTTCTGCCCGATAAATTCTGCGAAAGCCGACGGCCGCAGAGTTTTTTCATACTCTAAGTCTTCAACCAGCTTTTGGGGATCGGTTAACTCAGAGCGCATACGGTTTGCCTGCTGTATAATTCAAAGAAATTCTACCAATGCCGGGACAAAACGGGCGGATGATTGCGGTTGGATATGCGCGAATCAAAGCCGGAAATATTTCTAAATAACTAACGATATGCAACAATTCAATCCCAAAAAATTCCGCCTAATTTACGAAAAAATAGACGGTAAATCAATGCCCGTCTTCCGGGTTGTCTGACAAATTTTGGTAATTGCGTCTTACAGGGAGATAATCTGACGCCGCTCTTTTCCGATTGAGATATGTGAAATTTTCACTGCCAGCAAGTCTTCAATGGTGTTTAAGTAACGCCGAGCGGACGCTGGCAGGTCGGACAGATTGCGGGCACCGGCGGTCGATGTTTGCCAGCCGGGCAGTGTCAAATAGACCGGTCGGGCATCAGCCAAATCCAGCGCCGGGAACGCTCCGTCTTCATAATGCGTACAGATTTTGATCTCGTCAAGTTCATCCAGTACATCGAGTTTGGTCAACGCAATTGACGTAAAACCGTTAATCAGCGCCGAATATTTGCCCAGGGCGGCGTCGAACCAACCGCAACGTCTTTTTCGCCGGGTGGTGGCTCCGAATTCATTCCCGTGGGTTTGCAAATGTTCGCCGATCTGATCGTCCAGCTCCGTCGGGAAGGGTCCGTATCCGACCCGGGTCGTATAACTTTTAAAAACCCCGATAATTTCATCGATCTGGCGCGGCCCGATTCCCAGTCCGGTGGCAATATTACCGGCAGTCGTGTTGGAGGCCGTCACAAAAGGATATGAGCCAAAGTCAATGTCCAGCATGACGCCCTGCGCCCCTTCAGCCAGCACATTGCGCCCATCTTTCAAATAGGAATGAATCAGGAGTATCGTATCATCGACAAACGGCAATATGCGGCGGACAGATTGAAAGAATGTCTCCAAATCCCGTTCGATCGTTTGCTTTTCCGTTTCAGTGAATTCAACTAATTGCTGCAGAGAAAGAGTCTTCGCCGTAACTGTCGCTCGCAAATTCGCTTCATCAAAAAGGTCGCGGACGCGAATGCCGCACCGTCCGATTTTATCCGCGTAACATGGACCGATACCGCGCTTGGTCGTGCCGATGGCATTGGCGCCGCTTTCTTTTTCATTGTAAGCGTCACGAATCTTATGCAGGGGCGTCACGACATGCGCCAGTAAAGAGATATGCAGGCGACCGATGACGTCAATTCCTTTCCGGGCGATTTCATCGATCTCGTTAACCAGGCCGACCGGATCGAAAGCCATCCCGTTGCCCAGCACGCAATGGGTCTTTGGGCGCAGAATTCCGCTTGGTATCTGGTGCAGGATCGTCTCTTCGGCACCAATCTGGATCGTATGCCCGGCGTTCGAACCGCCCTGAAAACGCGCTACCAGATCGGCCGATTCGCTTAATGTATCTACGATTTTACCCTTACCTTCGTCGCCCCATTGTGCGCCGATAACAGCCGTTAATGCCATTCTATGCTCCTAAAAATAAAATGCTCCCATCGGGAGCATTTTCAGATAATTTTTCTAAACAAATCATTTGTTGGGACGCTTAAACCTGCGCGACCAGAAAACAACCACCGGACCGGCTATATAAATCGTCGAATAGGTTCCGGCGATACTGCCAACCGTCATAGCGATTGCAAAGATGCGTATCTCGCCAGGCACAATCAGCAGACACAAGACCACAAAAAACACCGTCATATCGGTAATGATTGTTCGGCTCAGGGTTTCATTGATGCTGATGTCCATGATTCGCTCATAGGTTTCATTCCGATACAATTTCAGATTCTCACGCACCCGGTCAAACACGACGATTGTATCGTTCAACGAATAGCCGATAATCGTCAGAAATGCCGCGATCGTCGACAATGACACCTCCAGCTGAAATATCGTGAATACGGTTAAAGTAATCAAAACATCATGCACCAACGACAGAATAGCGCCAATGGAATACTGAAACTGAAACCGCATGGCGATGTATATCCCAATCACAATGAAAGAAAAGAAAATCGCAATCAAGGCCGCTCCGCGTAGTTCTTTGCCGATTTTCGGCCCGACTTGCTCCAGGCGTAAAATATTCTGGTCGGTGATATTAAGGCTAGATTTGACTACATCAACAAGATTACCACTGTTTTCACCTTGTGGCACCCGGATTATATATTCGTTGTCACCGGATTTCTGAATGATGCTGTTCTCGAGCTTGACTGTCACCAATACTGCCCGAATGTCTTCGATAGTCCTGGGCTGATTAAACTTTACCTGAATCAGCGTTCCTCCAGTAAAATCGATGCCAAAACTCAACCCGCGGAAAATAAGCGAGATCACTCCGATCGCAATTATCACCAACGAGATCGTAATAGCGGTTTTGCTAAACTTGATAAAGGGGAAATCGGTTTTTTTAATAATTCTTATCATATCAATTGATTCCGATCTTATATACTAAGTGTTTTAATTGCATGTTTTTCGATTCTCCAGTTGTAGAATGTACGGGTCACGAAAATCGCAGTGAACATACTGGAGGTAATACCCCAGAACAGGGTAATGGCAAAACCCTTGATCGGGCCGGTTCCGGTTTGCATCAATATCAGGGCGGTCAACAAGGTCGTGATATTGGAGTCCAGAATCGCTGATAGGGCCCGGGCATACCCGGTACTGATCGCCGCGCTGACGGTCTTACCACGCTCTAATTCCTCTCGAATGCGTTCGAAAATCAGCACATTAGCGTCGACCGCCATACCGATTGTCAGTACCAAACCGGCAATACCGGGCAGGGTCAATGTCGCTCTGAGCATTGCCAGGATAGCCAGAGTAAAAATCGTGTTTAGAATCAATGCCATGTCGGCCAGCAATCCGGAACGACGATAGTAGAAAACCATGAAAACCATCACCACCATCATTGCCAGGATACCGACCTTTATGCCGACCGCAATGGAATCCTTACCGAGCGATGGGCCGACCGTTCTTTCCTCGACAATGGTCAGTGGAGCGGGTAGAGCGCCGGCGCGAAGCACGATTGCGATGTCCTTGGCCTCATCCATATCGCCCATACCTTCAATGTAGGCCGAGCCATCCGGAATTTTCACCTTGATGAAGGGCGCTGTCCAGACTTTGTCATCGAGTACCACGGCCAATTGTTTACCGATATTGGCGCCGGTCAGTTTGGAGAAAATCCGGGCGCCATCGCTGTTCATACTCATATTAACGATTGGCTGACCACTGCTCTGCGAGCCGGAGCCACCCAGGGAAGCCGAGGCTTTCGAGACATATTTGCCCAAAAGGCCGGGTTCATTGTTCACGTGGTAAAGAATATAGAAAGATTCCGTTGTGCCGTCTTGCAGGGTGCGGCGTTCGGTCCTGGCCGACCAAAGAAATTTGGAGTCGAACGGTATCAGTTTTTTAATTTCCGGATTATCCAGAATTTTTTTAACAGCGTAGACATTACGCATCGGAACGCCGATCTGATTATCGACATTTCTGAGCAATGAGGAAAGTGGCCGGTCTTTGTAAATTTCTTCGTCCACGACGAGGCCCGTATCGGCGGCGGTACCCGCTGCCTCAGAGTCGGTGCCCCCGAGCAGTTCCTTGACACTCATGGCCTTATCTTTGGATTCTTTTAAGGCCACGGTTGAATCTTTTTGAGTGGTCTCTGCATCGGCTTTGATTTCATCGATCTTGCCGGTTTTTAGATAATTATCGGCCGCTGCGATGAAAGATTGAGTAATCGCCGGGTCTTTCAGCAGGATAAATTCCAGCAAAGCCGTATTCTGGATCAGGTCTCTGGCTCTGGCAATGTCCTTGATACCGGCTAATTCGACGATGATCCGGTATTTGCCGGCTTTTTGAATGGAGGGTTCGGAAACACCGAATTGGTCGACACGGTTACGGATAACCTCCATTGCCCGGTTGACGGCGTCCTTGGCCTCGTCTTCGATACCATCCAGGATTTCGCTATTTTTAAATCCCCGGCCGTTGAAATGGCGCACCAGTTTCAAGTCCGAATCGTTGACTTTCCGCCGGAATACGTCGAAAAAATCTTCTTCATTAGCGACAGCCTCACTGGCCGCAGCATTCAAAATAGCCATAAACTGGGGCGTTTTATTGGAAGCCAGCGTTTCGACTAACTTCGGCAAGTCCAGTTCCATTACAATATGCATACCGCCCTGCAAATCAAGGCCGAGCCGGATAATCCGGCTTTCATATTTACCCAGCGCGCCTTTCGTTCGCAACTCTTCCTGTTTCTGATCTGAGAAAGAGTGATAAGCGATCGTCCAATATAAAGAGTAGCCTGCCAGGACAAGGGTCAGTCCAATAATAATAAATCGGACAACATTCTTCTTAAACATTCGGAATCACCTCAAAATGTATCTTCGCATTAATTAATAAAAAAGCGAGTGAATTTAACTGCGCCGGTCACTTAATGTCAACCAAAAACCCGAACATGCTCATTAAACGCAATGAAACACTCAATCCTGAATATAAATAAAAGCGCGGGTCAGCTCCTGATCGCCACGGGTTACGACAATCGGGTATTTTTTACCCTCGCCATTTACGGAATACTTGTTCCAATAAAGCCCGCGGGTATCGATCAGGCTGTTGCGGTCCTCACCATCATTATAAGTGTTTCGCGGGGCATAGCCTTTTAAATTGACTTTCAGGTTGGAACTGTTAATGCCCGGAATCGAAACGTCGATGATTTTGATTTTATCTCCGCGGTGAACGGTCAGCGTCTGATCGCTGTTAATTTTCTTCTGATTGCCGTTGACCTCGATCAGGAAAGCGATCCTTTCGTCTGGCTGCCCGATGGTTTCCACCCGCACTTCGCCGATTACCTGATTATCACGCCGCACGACGATCGAGGTCGGTCTTTGAATTAATATCGGCTTCTGAAAATCCTGCTCCGTTCCGGCGCCGATGACATCGCAGGTAATACCGCGATTATAATTGGATTCAATATGAGTTATCCGCAGCATATCGCCGGAATTGAGTTGCACGGAACTGTTATTTTCGACAATTTTGATTTCAGCGTCATTGATTGAAACCAGCAGGTAAATCAGTTTCGGCGGTTCAAATAAAACGGCCGGGTGCTCCGGTTCGATGCCCATCAGTTTAAAAAATTCATTGATGGCATAATTGTGATAGCGGATTTTCAATTCAATATCTTTTAGATCCTTTGACGATTCAATGCCGAATGCCGGAATATGGAAGATCGTCAGGGCATAATATGTGGCTGATTTTTTCTGCTCCGGGTATTTCGTATCGGAGGCCAGGGTATTGGTATTCAGAAAATGAAAACGATGTCCCGGAATATCAACCCGGTAATTAATCCGCTCAATCACTTTCTTGGCCATCTCTTCGAGCTTCAAAGTATCGCGCCCAAAGATGGGCTGGCTGGCATCGGCAATGATCGATTGGCCAAACTTTTGCGGATTACGATTATCATCAATATAATTGTCGCTGTAATAACCGCTACCGTCATGCAGATTCAGGAAAAGGTCGCTTTCGGACATCAATTGCTTGATTATTTCGACGATCTGGTCGTCAATGTCGCCCGGCGCATTGTGATCGAAACGCCGGTTCATATCACCATTGACGCCTCTTTTATTCAGTATAATTGAATGAAAATTGGCGCGTGGAATAATGATCAGATTGCCCTTATCCAGCACGAGATCAGGATACAGATCGGCCGAAAGATAGCCGCCCGGTTCGTCACCCTGGATCCCGCCCAGAATAAAAATGGTCTTGCCATCGAAACGGCCGTACAATTTATAAACGTGCAGCTCGTTGGGAGTATTTTCGAAATATACCTGATAGTCACGCGAGGGCCGTTGAACTCCGGCTGGCAGGCCTGGTAAGGTCAGCAACAGTATCATCGCTCCGATAACGAAAATTGTTCTTGTGGAATTATTTATCTTCAATCCATTCTTCCCTGACAATCTTCATATTACCGGGAACGCCCCTTATCGTCATTGTTTTCATCCCGCTGTCACGATAACCGTCTGCCTGATAACTCTGGCGTAAAGTTACATTCCAGACTTGCTTTTCGGTTGTCTGAACTTTCAACGCGCTCCGCTCTATGCTGGCCTTTTTCAGCGACTGAAACATTTCCGATTTATACTGACGCCAACCGGTTAAATTATAATCGCCGCTGACGAAATCCTGAGCATAAAAGGCCAGATAGGCTTCGAGATCCTGTTTTTCCCAGGCATTTTCCCAGTTTTTCAAAAATTGCTCAATCATTTCATTGGTTGAAATACGCGGCGAATCCGGTTTAAAAGTCTCCCGTATGATCTTCCATTGCGATTTGACCGGTACAAGAATTAATTGTTTCTGGCCTTCACTATAAAAGGTCGGGCTGAGATAACGTTGACGAAACTTCAAATGAGTTTCCTGATCGGAAACCAGAACACTGACTTTGTCGATCAGCACCGTCTTCCACTGATACATTTTTTCCAGCCCGCTTTTATATTCCCTGAACCGCTTCAGGTTGCGACCGCCTTCATCTATAAAAGTCGGGGCGTAGTAATCGCAATAGGCCGATATTGCGCCGCTGTCCCAGCTATTTGCCCAGTCGTTTGTGAAATCCGTCCACCGGGTTACGGCCGATTGATATGCCGGTTGATCGACCGTATATTCGGCCAAATCGTACAGAATTATAATCGGCGTCTGATTAATAGTGATATATTTCCTCAGGCCCAGGATCTGGTTGTTCTCGAGTGAAACACAACCTTCCGTAATAAAATCTTTGATGGCTTCATCGCGCCCGTGAATCCAGATATTCGAGCCGTTTCTCTTCTGCAGACGATCGATAAAGTTCGGGTAATCAAGACTAAAGGCCAGCGGGCCGAATTTCGCGCTCAGCTTGCTGTCCGGCACGCGTCCGTTGATATAATAAATCCCTTCCGGCGTCTTGAAATCGCCTTCGCGCTCTTTATCACCACTCCGGCGGCCGGTCGTGATTTTATATTCATTTATGATTTTTAAATTGTCCGGAGCGTCACTTCTGACCATGAACATCTTCTGGTGGATTTTATCCACCACCAAAACATAGCCGGTCGAATCGGCAGAAATATTTATGACATTCGAAATCAGGTTCTCTGCAAAAACCGTAAACGGCAGGGTGGTTAATATTAATAAAGCCAGTATTTGTCGGAACATCGTCAACTTTCGGGATTTCATCATCGCGTCAATTCTACCTATAATTAAAGCGTGCCGAAGTTAGGAAATAAAAAGGTTTTTTGAAATAGTTCTTCCTGAACATGATAAAAGTCCCTGAATTGAAAAATATCTTTTCATGCAATATAAGGCAAGTCTAAACGCGAGCCAATCCGCGTAGAAGCGCCGATGCCAGCAAGCCTCTTACAAGATAATTTGAGAGTGGGTAAGGCATTATCTCATAAATAAACCATAGCACACCAAAGACCCAATCCGAGCGCCAGAACCGCCCGATCCAAAAGCGGTAATTCGCTGAACCTCCGGAACGCGGCTTGAGATAGCGCCAGCCGTACTGCCCAGCGATCTGCGGATGCTTCTCCGCCAGGTACGGCACGACTTGCCGCCCGAAATTTTCCACTAATTGTAAAACCCGCGAAAAGGGACGATAATGATGATGCATGACCACAATATCGGGAGCGTAAAATAATCCATCCGGATATTTCTGCCAGAGCCGGTAGGCCGTTTCGGTGTCTTCGCCGCCGTAATGACGAATGTGAGCATCAAATTTGCCAGATGCTTCAAGCGCCGACCGTTTTATCGACGTCAATCCAAAAATGAAATATTTATATGATAATGGTTTGTTCGCACCGATCACACGTGCCCCGCGTTTACTTTCATACAAATAACGCTGATATTTATCATAAGGATTTTCCGGCGCCGGTTTTAGTTCACTTACAATTCCAACCACTTCCGGCCGGGCATACTGAGCAACATGGCGGGAGATAAAATCGCTGGCGACTTCCATATCGGCATCCAGAAAGATCAGTATTTCACCGACTGCATTTTGGATTCCGGTATTCCGCGCAGCGGCCAGACCACGATTTTCGGTGTGTCCGATCAGGATGAAATTCTCCGGCAGTTCGATATGACCGAAGAGCGTACCGGTGCCATCAGTCGAACCATCATCAATGACAATAACCCGATATTTCTCCTGCGGATAATCCTGCCGTATAAGCGACGTCAGGCAACCCCGTAATGTTCGTTCGGCATTATATGCCGGGATAATTATCGTGACCATTGGTAAGTATGATTTCAATCTACCGGCTCTATCAAATATTTTTCAAGGTGATCGGTACATTCTGTCCAGATATATCTTTGGACAGTTTTCAATCCATTAACGACCAATTCCGCTCGTAGTTGATCCGATTCCAGTAGTTTTACTACTTGCTGGGCCAGGCATTCAACGTCATCAATTGGGCTGAGCAGGGCGTTTTCTTGGTCGGTTAAATATTCCAGCACTCCGCGATTGGCGGTCGCTACTACCGCACAGCCACAAGCCATGGCTTCCATCGGCGGCAGGGGCCAGCCCTCCCAACAGCTCGTATGCAAAAATATTCTGCTGGAGTTGTAAAAATGACGCAGATCGCTGATCGACGGACGCACGACGACTTCGACCCACGACGGAATCCGATGAACCGGTTGACGCGGTGCGACGATTACAGCCGTCAGATCGGGAAATCGTTTTTTCACCGTTCTCAACACATCGAGGCCTTCTTTTGCGCCTTTGATCTTATGGGGATGATAAACCATCATCACATCGTTGGTACGCTCGGACTGCGGAGATTCAATGTAAAATTCCTCCGCGTGAACCGCATTTTCGAGCGGGCCGTAACTTTGCTCGCCGATCTTTTCCATTTCGGCCATGATCCATCCGGAAACAGCAATCTTTTTTAACGGCAGGTGATATGTCGCCAGAATCCGTTTTTTCCGGGAAAAATAGGTCTCGAAGCTTTGCAACAGGTAAAATTTCTGCCCGTGCTCCGATGGTAAAAAAGCCACCGCGTCGGCCGTTTGCCAGCCGACCGCAATCACCGCATCGCCAAGCGGAATATATTTTGATATGATTCGTCGAACGACTAAGACATTGACGGATGGCTTCGGAATGTAGTATAGGTTATCGGATACATGCTGAATCCGGTCGAAGAGAGATAGAATTTTCTTTCGCAGAAAATATATGGGATTACCGGTTCTGATTTCAAGCGGATAAACTAATGTCACGGTATGCCCGCGTTCAGCAAGACGGTTGGCATATTCATTGATGACCTTGACGCCACCAACCGGGATTTTAATGAAACCGGGTAAAATGAAGACGATCTTCATTTTAAACTCGGACTCCAAGGGATTCATAATATCGATACAATTCTTTCACGGCATTTCTAAAATCGTGGTGCTTTTCCACCCAGTTGCGGCTGGTCGTCATGCGGATCGGTAGGCGGTCTGGCCTTTCGATAAGTTCCAGCAATGTGTCTTTCAAATTTGTTATCCCGGCATTCACGAACGGATGGTCGGGAATAAATTTCTCGTAGGTTGGATTCAGGTACGTGACGCACACCAAGCCCAGCGAAAGCGCCTCCAGCGAGTTCATTCCGTAGCCCCAGGCATGGTCGGTAATCTGATCGATGTAAATATCCGCCTGCTTTTTCAATTCGATGACTTTGGCGTGCGGCTGATTCTCGATGAAAATGAAACGGATGCCGTAACTTTTTTCGAGTTCTGTGCAAACCCGGATGATTTCGTCGGAACCTTTGACCCGGCGATTAGTCGTCGCATGGCAAACAGTCAGCGGACTGCCGGGCGTCGATTTCGGCGCGAAGGCCAGCACATCGTACGGTAAAAAAAGATATTTCAGGTTCGGATGACGAAAGGTCAGATCGAGCTCGCTGGTTACGTTCAGGTCGCTGAGTTTGTCCATTTCCGGAATGACGCCGCGATTGCGCATGTCCTGTCCGTGATAGGCGCAGACAATCTTCTTACCGCGCGCTTTCAGTCGTTTGGCAAAGCGGGCATCGCGGAAAAAATCCGTTCCCCATTCAAAATGGTAAACATCGAAATCGTCCAGACCGTTTTCATGGATCGCACGGTCAATGATCGGTTCCCAGAGTTTTTCGCGCAGGCGAAAAAGTTTCTTCTGCCAGTTGGGCGGATTCCAGATCGGCGGATAGCCGGGCAAATCGGCATACGGATCGCGACGATCCACCTGCCGGATAAATGCCACGCGCGGCCGGATAAACCACGGCTTTGATGCGATCAGCGGCAGATCCAGGCAAATATCTTCCGCGAAACCGCCTGAACTGCGGTAAAATGTCACATACCGGCAATAGTGACCGTTCAATTCATGGGCGCGTTGCCAGTAAGACAGCGTACCGACAGTATTTTCGGGGGAAATGTAAAGAATTTTCAACACGGTCGAAAAATAAGAAATTCGCGCCTAATTGTGAACCGAAAAAAGTACCATTGCCTGATTCCAGTTGAATTCCCCGAAATCCTGAAATAACATACAGTCGTCATTTAATAGCATTAGTACGAATATTTAACGTCCCAACTTGATGTCCGTCACCGATTAATCCGACTCAGCTACGAAATCGGTTTAGTTCCTTATAGATTTGTGCTAAAACCGGCTCCATCTTTGACCAATTAAATTGCGTCTGCACTACCAGACGTCCCTGCTGTCCAAGTTTTAACCTTAGAGTCGGATTACTCAGTAAATTGCAGATTTGGGTACCGAGATTGGCAGGTGTCAGCGGATCAATGATTATCCCAGCTCCAGTTTTCTCTACATAAGTTTCGATAGATGGCACCCGACAACCGAGCACCGGGATGCCCATCGCCATAAATTCAAACGGTTTGACCTGGATCGACCGCTTATACGACTCGTTCGGCATCATAGATGATAATCCAATACTCGCCGTACTAATGAGCATCGGCACCTGTTCATGCCGAATCGCCGGTTGGAATTCAACTGCATTGCGGAGATTTAGTTTGGTGACAAGTGATTCTAATTGTTGACGATACCAATCAGAGATATGGCCGACAATAACAAGGCGCGCGTTCGGAACTTGCGGATTGACGTGCGCCATTGCCTTGATCATTAATTCGATATTACGTCCCGGGACAATTTGCCCGTGGAATAAAATAATTGGACGTTCTGTGTTAGTATTTCGAGACAGATTAAAAACATCTGTCAAGGGATAATTATAGATTAAAGTGATTCTTTTCTGAAAAAACTTAAAACCCTCAGCCACCCGGGGAGTGACAGCAATGACCCAATCTAAGAATCCGGCGCCCAGCCACTCCAACATCTGCGCGATTATCGCGAGTGGAAGTTTAATTAGCAGAGACCTCTTAGAAAAATCTATGAAATACCAAAAAATAGTCTCGTGTGCATCATAAATAACCTTGCGCCGATATTTATATTTCAACCATATTCCAAATGGTATCAATTCGAATTCGTGCAGGTGATAAATATCCGCCCGCAATTCTCGTGCGGCTCGATAAGCGCTTAATAGATTTCGCCAATAATTTGTCTCCTTATATCGCACGAAACGCACGCCGTCTTTTTCAGTTACCTGTTCGCGATCCGGCGCTACTATCGTTACCTGGTAGCCCATTTTTACCAGAGATCGTGCTTCCTTGAAAAATATACGATCATCGGTCGGATTATGTCCGAGGGCAATATGTACAATCCGGCTGACGCCCTTCATGTTCTATTCCTAAATGGGAATAAAGCCTTCAGGGCGGCAATTTCATCCTTGCGGAAAAAGCCCAGTATGGCAAGAAATACCGGATAAATCAGCAGTATCAGAATGCGAACCGCGAGACCGGGATGTCCAAAATAAATCGGAACGCCAGCCCCCAACGTCAATAAAAAGAGCAGTCCGACCCGCTTAAATTCATACGGCACCCTGAAAAGGCGCTGAGACACAAAATAGCCGCTGACTGCCAGAGTAATGTATCCAATCAGCGACGAGTAGGCCGAGCCGACAATTCCCAGGCCGGGAACCAGAATAAAGTTGGCGCCGACATTCATAGTGGCCGCCAGAAAAGTCAGATACGCCAGAAAGCGGGTTTTCTTCTCGAAGTATATACCCGGTAAAAAAGTTTGATTAATACCTAAAAATACATATCCCAACAGGATAATCGGCACCATTGGCTCGCACGATTGGTATTCTTTACCGATTAAATAAATCCGGCCGATGTGAAGGCGCACGATTTCCGGCATCAGAGCTGTCAGTACTAACCAAAAAGTCAGTTCCACCAGCACGAAATAGGTAAAAATCCGGGCAAATAACGGGCGTGAGGATTCCTGCGGTCCGGCCTTCATAAAAAAGGGTTGCCAGGCATAATAAAAGGCCGTGGTTAGCAGAAGCATAAAAATTCCCAGTTTGAATCCGGCGCTGAAAACGCCGACGGCCCCCAAACCCATCAGATGCTCCAGAATATAACGATTGAGCATTTCCATGCAGACTGTTGCCAGTCCCGCCGGAATAAACGGCAGGCCGAATAGTGCCAGATTTTTAGCGATAGAGCCGGAAAATCGCAGACGGACTTTGCTTAAAGTGACCGTGAATAGAATCAGGGCTGTTATTGCTGAAGTAATTAAATTACTCTGGAAAATACCATCCACACCGCGATTCAACTTGCCGACTAAATAAAAATTAAGACTGAAAACGACCACAACGTTAACTATCCGGATACCGATGAACTGAAAGGGTTTGTCTTCGAGCCTTAAAATGGCAAAAGGCACATGACTGATAGCGTCAAAAAAAAGAATCATGGCACTGTATCTAATCAGGTTCGCATGAGCGGGACCGTTTAGCAAGATGCGTCCCAAATAGTCGTCAAGACTATAAACGATTGCCCCCAGAGCCAAACTGGAAATTATCGTTAACCATATGGCTGTTGATAATAGTTGGGTTTTCCCCTCTCGATCGGCGCTTTCGCTGTAGTACCGCATCACGGCCGAGTCCAACCCATAATTGAAAATGATAGTCATGAAGCCGATAAAGGCGAAAACTAAGGCGGCCAGGCCGTAGTCCGCCGTTGGCAGAATATTCGTATATAACGGCAAAAGTAAAAAGGTCACAAACCGTGCCAGGATGGTTCCGACACCATAAATCAGGGTTTGTTTCGTGAGACTACGAATACTTGCGGTCATACCAATTGCTTATTAAAACGTTTCAATGTAATAGATTTTCGATATGAAACATCTGTGTGCCGTGTGGCGCCTGTCCTATAAATCAAGATAAAATGTATCGCGTAAAATGCCGCTCGAACCAAAACCTTCCTTGAAACGCGCCAGTCCGAAATTGGGCTCCATATTGACGGTAAAGATACCGAAATCCATATACCGGAAACCCTTCGCGATACAGCGCCTGATAATCTCGTAAAACAGGAGGTTGACCCCGCGATATTCCTGCCGCTCTTCGTTGTGGCTGATATAGAATGCCAGTGAAACTTCAGGATTACAGTCGAACATCACGACGCCGGCGACCATCTCTTCTGCGACAAATGCGCCGAATAAAAATATTCGTTCGGGAAAAAGTTGTTTCAGCACAACCAACTCCGCCAGAGTATGCGTCGGCTGAACGCCGTGCCGGATTTTCAGATTCTTCTTCAAAATTTCATAAAATGAAGCAAAATCCTGCGATTCCCGTACGGTGACGCCCAGCTTCTGTGCGCGCCGGAAAGCTGTGCGGTTGGTTTGTTTGAACTTGGCAATGTTCAGGTCAATATTTTCTTCCAGCGAAACGATGCTCGAGACTTCGCGCTTCAGATATTGGAAACCGTGCTGAATCAGGGCAAAATCGATATAATTCGACAGGCGGCGGGTATAAATGATCGGCGGTAAAGTCAGTACGATGCGCTGAATGTTGTTACGGCGGGAGTAATCGACCAATTGTTCGACCAGCTCGTAGGCATTGTTGATTCCGAGCCCTTCGCGGTAGACGAAACCGCCGTAACTCGCGCCGCGGTGTGACCAGAGCGTATCGCGACCGTCCCATACGCCACGCACTGCCGGAAAAAGAGCAAACAATTCGGTATCCCGCCGGAAAGCCAGCGATGCATCCTGAAAACGACCGGCCGGGTGATACGATAAAAACCGGCGGGTATGAAAAATCGTGCCGTTCACGCTTTCGCCAACAAAATTATCCCACTGGTTGTCCGGCAAATCCGTTGAAAAACTAACTGAGATCGACATTATTCTCCTCTAAAAAGCAAGACTGAATTTAATTTGATCGGTCGGGTAAATCAAATTTTATTCACGCAACGGATTTCAATGACAGTAACTCCTTTGACTTTCTGGATTCCGAATCCGCAAAATAACACCCTTTTCAGGTTGCCAGACCGCCAAACAAAAATCTTTCTATAATAAGTAGCAGAGCTTTTGTTGACAAATATCCGGGGGCTGTTTAAATTGACGGTGCACTATGAACATTGTCAACCGTATTTAAAATACCAAAGAGGAGTTATTAAATGAGCACTATTATTGAAGTAAACGCCCGTGAAATTCTGGATTCGCGCGGCAATCCGACTATTGAAGTTGAAGTTTTGACTGAAAGCGGTTATTATGGCACCGCCGCCGTTCCGTCCGGCGCATCCACCGGCGAACACGAAGCCGTTGAATTACGCGACGGTGACAAAGAACGTTATATGGGCAAAGGTACCCTGAAAGCCGTCCAAAACGTCAATGAAATCATCGCCCCGGAAATTATCGGCGAAGACATCCTGAACCAAACTTATATAGACGAATTGATGGTCGATATCGACGGAACTCCCAACAAAGCCAAACTCGGCGCCAACGCCACGCTCGGCGTTTCGCTGGCCGTAGCCCGCGCCGGAGCCAATTTCGTCGGCCTGCCGTTTTATAAATATATCGGCGGCGTCAATGCCCGCGTTCTGCCGGTTCCGATGATGAACATCCTGAACGGCGGCAAGCACGCCGACAACAATGTCGATTTACAGGAATTTATGATTTTCCCGGTCGGCGCCTGCTGTTTTGCCGATGCTCTGCGCATGGGCGTGGAAACTTTTCATCAATTAAAGGGTGTCTTGAAGAAAAAAGGCCTCAACACTTCCGTCGGCGATGAAGGCGGATTCGCACCCAATCTGCGCTCGAATGAAGAGGCCGTTGAAGTGATTCTGGAAGCCGCCGCCAAAACCGGTTATAAAATCGGCACTGAATTATTCATTGCGCTCGATCCGGCTTCATCCTCATTCTACAATATCAAAACGAAAAAATATGAACTAAAATCCGAAAACCGCGATCTTACCTCCGAAGAGATGGTCGATTACTACAAGAATCTTGTTGAGAAATACCCGATTATTTCGATCGAAGACGGCATGGCGGAAGATGATTGGTCCGGTTGGAAATTAATGGTCAAGAAGCTCGGCTCGAAAATCCAGATCGTCGGCGACGACCTGACCGTAACAAACGTGGAACGGCTTTCACGCGCCATAAAGGAAAAAGCCATCAATTCAATCCTGATCAAACTCAATCAGATCGGCACGCTGACTGAAACCCTGAACGCCATTGAACTGGCGCACCGCAGTGGCTTTACCACCGTCATTTCGCACCGCAGCGGCGAAACCGAAGACACGACCATCGCCGACCTGGCGGTAGCCGTCAATTCCGGTCAGATCAAAACCGGTTCGGCCTGCCGTACCGACCGCGTATGTAAATATAACCAGCTCCTCCGGATTGAAGAGGAACTGGCCGACGACGCCATTTTTGGAGGCACGCGTATATTTAAATGAGAAAAGGCCAGCCTACATCCGCCGCGCGGAATAAAGCCGGATCGGGTTATATCAGCAACCTGTACTGGATCCTGGGATTGCTCTGCGCCGTCACGCTTTTCATCATTGTTTTCGTGATCGGTGACTATGGGCTGTACCAGGTGCATTTGCTGAAAAAGCAAAAAACCCAGATCGAAAACCACCTGGTGGATTTAAAAGCCGAGCAGGACTCGCTTCTGGCCGAAAAAGTACGCCTGGAGAGTGACCTGCAATATATCGAAAAGTTAGCGCGGGAACGTTACCGGATGGCCAAAAAAGGCGAAAAAGTCTTTCGCGTGATTGAAAAGCCGACCGAACGTATAAATTGACACAAGGCGGAGCCACGTCTCTGCTAAACAGCGTCTGTAACGCAGGAAAAAACGAGGCCTTATGGATATTGCCACTCTTTTCGGGATGATTTCGGGCATAGCTTTAATCGTTTACTCCATCGCTGGTAAACAGGGAGAGGTATCTTATTTTTGGGATTTCTCTTCTCTCCTCCTGGTGCTCGGCGGAACGATCGCCGCTACCTTCATCAATTATCCAATGAAAAACCTGTGGAGCGTTTTCAGAGTCGTAAAGAATGCCTTCAAGCGTACAGATTACAGTTACCAGAACACTATCGACCAGTTTTCAGATCTGGCAAATAAAGGTCGTAAAGCCGGCCTGATTGCCCTCGAACCCGATTTACCGAAAATTCAGGACAATTTCATGCGCAAGGGCATCGAACTGGCGATTAACGAGAAAGATCAGGAGCGTTTGCGTAATTACCTGAACCTTGAATTATCCAATATTCATAAACGGCATATAATCGGGCAGGAAATTTTCTTTTACATGGGAACTTATGCTCCGGCCTTCGGCATGGTCGGAACGATTGTCGGTTTGATAATCATGATGAAAAATTTTACGATGCAAGGGTCCGGCGGTTCGGTAAGTGCCGTTGCCAACGCCTTTCAGTTCGATATGGCATCGCAGTTCAAGACCCTTTTAAGCGGAATGGGTCTGGCCCTTTTAACCACTTTCTACGGCCTTTTGCTGGCCAATCTGTTGTTTATTCCGCTGGGTGGCAAACTTAAGCGGCGCTCAGAGGAAGAGATCATGCTTAAAGAAATCATGATCGAAGGTATTCTATGTCTGCACAATCGGGATCATCCTTTAGTCGTCCGCGAAAAACTGAACACATTCGTACCGCTGAAAGAACGCAAGGAAGAAAAGATGAAAGCGCCGGCCAAAAAGTAGCTGCTCTGCCGGCAGATTTGTTAACGTAAAGACCGCTTTCCGATCGCGGTCTGCCTCTTAAAGGAAGGGTTTGATGTTACAACGTTTGATTTTCTGTTGTCTGTCATTTATTTATGCAGCGCAGGCGGCATTCGAAATTCAGAGCGTCGCCCCGGCTGTCATCGCCCGCGGCGGAATCGTCTCCCTATATCCCGGGGCATCGAATCCGGCCGCGCTCGTCGAAAACCGCGGTTTTTATTGTGGCCTGGATTATTCCAATCTCTATGGCATTAAAAACCTGAAAGCCTGGGATTTATTGCTCCTGCATACCAATCGCTCGCAGACCGGAGTCGCTTTCCAGATCAATGTTCTGGGTAATACGATTTACCAGGAAAAAACCTTCGGCTTGTCGTACGGTCGGCAGCTTACCAAAGTGCTGGCATGCGGCCTGACCGGCAATTACTATGACCTGACGATCAGCAACTACCGCCACACCGGCGCCTGGGGCCTCAACTGCGGCGCCCAATTCTTTCCGGATTCGACGCTCAGCTTCGCGCTTCTGTTTCAAAACGTCAATGCTCCTCAGATTTGCGGTGGGCGTGAGACTCTGCCCCAAGTATTCGCATTCGGCTGGCGCTGGTTGCCGCTGAAACGCGGCGAATTGAGCGGTGAAATCTTTAAAGACACCCGCCGACCTTTCATTTATAGAACCGGAATCCGGATCGAATTTTTGCAGTGCTTGTATCTGCTTGGCGGAGTTCAATTCAATCCCGACCGGCTCTCTGGCGGCCTGGAATTAAATCTTAGCAAAATCCGGCTGGCGCTGGCTATTCAGCATCACACCACTTTGCCATATACTCTTTATTGCGGATGCAGTATCAGCATTTAACGGTATTGGGCGTCGTCGTTCTGCCACTGTTTTTCCGGACGGTTCCGTTAGCCGCCCAGGACTATTCTTCAGCAGAAATTTCGGATGTTTATTTCACCGACGATGCTCTCGATATTGACGAACTTCAGGAAATGATCGATACTTACCGGCAAAATCCGCTCGTCTGGGATAATTGCCGCATCAAAGACCTGAAGGCCCTGCCGCTCAACGATCGCCTCAAATCGACTCTAATCAACCTGAAACAAAACCGGAAAAAATATTCCGACTGGAAGCAACTTGCTACAGACGCGAACTTAGCTGCTGCCGAAGTCGCAGCCATCCGTAGTTTTATCGTCCTTTCCAGGTCATCCGTCGCGACCGGCCAGATTCTTAGTGCGCTTTCACTGAAATCACGCGACGGCGAGACAACCCTGGGCAAAAATCTGCAAAGAGTTCGCTATCATTCCCGGCAAAACTGGTTCGCGGGAACTGTTCTGGAGAGTGACGCCGATGAACCGGACGTTTGGGATTACCGGAATTTTAGTCTGCGTTCGCCTAAAATACACGACCGGTTTGAATTGCTGGGCGGCGCTTTTCGCCTGAACTGGGGTCAGGGTTTGCTCTTTGCCTCAAACCTGATGAGCGGGCGCGGCACCGATGTGACCGGCAACCTGAGTTCCGGCCGGCAGGGTTTTAAAAATTATCTCGGAGCCGACGAGAATCGCTATCTTTTCGGAGTCGCGGGACAATTTTATTTAAAGCCTCTTAATGTCTACTCATTTTTATCGCGTCATAAATTGGATGCCAGCGTCGATGGAAACATCGTCACCAACCTGCGTTCGGACGGAATTCATATCAGTGCGGCCCAGATTGAGGCAAAAGACGCTCTGTCCGAAACGCTTGGCGGGCTTGGCCTGACTTATGACTGGAACGGCGGAACGGTCGGTGTGCTTGGTTACGGTACAGACTACTCGCTTCCTATTCGGGCTATTGATAATCGGCAGAATATCGGCGGGCTGACTGTTTTTCATGTTGTAGAAAATGACGGCTTTTCTATGTCCGGCGAAGGTGCGTTTCTAAGTAATCACGGCCTGGGGCTGATCGAAAATATCGGCCTTGACCTGGATAAATTCGCCGTGAGCGCCGGCTGGCGCTATTTTTCACCACAATTCTTTGCGCCAATGGGTAGTCCGTTTAAAAAATTCAGCGGTGCGCCGAATAATGAAAGTGGGTTTTATGCCGGGCTCAAGGTCAAACTTCCGCGACGTTGGTGGTGGTCCGGTTATGTGGACTTTTATCGCGAAATCGAAAGTTCCGTCGCCGGAGAAATGCCCCGGAATGGATTGGATTTGTTGACCGGTGTTTGTCGCCAAACCGCATCCGGCAACCTGATCGAAGTCTGGTATAAACACACTAAATCTTACACTGCCGGAGCGGATGATCGCCAGTTAAAACTGCATATTCGGCAAAGTTACTGCCCAAATCTTTCCTTTGAAATCAGGGCCGTGACGCACTGGAATGCCCAGACGCCAATTTCGGTTGGC
>Ga0074199_1000140_pt1 | contig 149007 bp, 156 predicted proteins | sample EPASupsiteSAE347_FD_64528 | JGI IMG/M metagenome (GOLD analysis project Ga0074199, IMG submission 64528) | Bioremediated contaminated groundwater from EPA Superfund site, New Mexico - Sample SAE3-47 | ecosystem: Environmental > Aquatic > Deep subsurface > Groundwater > Contaminated ... | reverse complement strand
GCATCTTCCATTCGGGGTGGAAGGCGGAAAAATGCAGCGGCACGTCCGGGCCCAGTTCGCGCGCGATCCAGTGCGCCAGTTTGCCGATTTCGGCCGGGCTGTCGTTGTGGCCGGGGATCAGCAGGGTGGTGATTTCCAGCCAGCAGGCGGTTTCGTGGTGGACGTATGCAAGCAGGTCGAGCACCGGTTGCAGGTGGCCGCCGCACAGCTGGTGATAGAAATCGTCGGTGAAGGCCTTGAGATCGACGTTGGCGGCATCCATCACGGCAAAGAACTCGCGCGCCGGCGCCGGGTGGATGTAGCCGGCAGTCACTGCGACATTGCGGATGCCGCGGGCGCGGCAGGCGAGTGCGGTGTCGATGGCGTATTCGGCAAAGATCACCGGGTCGTTGTAGGTGTAGGCGACCGCGTCTGCGCCATGCGCGACGGCGGCTTCGGCAATTGCCTGCGGGCTGGCGCTGGCGAGCAGGCGGTCCATGTCCTTCGAACGCGAGATGTCCCAGTTCTGGCAGAACTTGCAGGTCAGGTTGCAGCCGGCGGTGCCGAAGGACAGGATGCTGCTGCCCGGGTAATAGTGGTTGAGCGGCTTTTTCTCGATCGGGTCGATGCAGAAGCCGGACGAGCGGCCATAGGTCGTCAGCTGCATGCCGCCATCCTGCATCTGGCGCACGAAGCAGGCACCGCGCTGGCCTTCGTGCAACTGGCAATCGCGCGGGCAAAGGTCGCACTGGATGCGGCCGTCGGGCAGGGCGTGCCACCAGCGGGCGGGGTGATTCATGGCGTGTTTTCCTGCCACTTCATCACGGCGTAGCGTTCGAGCCGGACATCGTCGCCCCAGTAAGCGGCGGGCAAGCCGGCTTTCTGCTTGAGGTGGGCCATGAAGTCGGCGGGGGCGGGCAGTTGTTCCCAGACTTGCGGCAGGAAGGTCGAACGGCGGCCGCCGGCGGTGAAGATGATGCCGTCGCGGCCCGGCTGCAACTGGGCAAGCGCGTCGGCCTCGCTGGTGAACTGGATAGGCGTGGCTGGCGTCAGCAGCGAGACTTCGACGCGGGTGCGGCCGAGTTCGTCGACGCTGAGTGGCTTGAAGCGCGGATCGCGAAAGGCGGCGGCGCGGGCGTTTTCCTGGACGTCCTGGAGCAGCGGGCGCCAGGCTTCCAGGCTGCCGATGCAGCCGCGCAACTGGCCGCGCTGGCTGAGCGTGACGAAAGTGGCGCCCATTTTGTGCAATTCCGGCAGGTCGACCGTGCCGGCCGGGAGTCCGGGCTGATGCGCGAGCAAGCCGGATTCGACGAAGCGGCTGGTGATCGCATGCCGGGCCAGGGCCAGCAGACTGCTGCCGAGATCAGACATGGCCGGCCTCGCGCAGGGCAAAGGCGGCGTAGCCGACGACGCGGTTGCGATCGCCGGCGGTATCGCCGGAGTTGCACAGGTCGAGCAGCTCAGGCTGCAGGCCGCGCTGACGCGCGGTGAGCAGCAGGCCGTTGAGCGGGAAGGCGCCGCAGGCCTGCTCCGGGCGGATGGCGCTGGTGAAATCGAGGATCTGCCGGCAGGTTGCGCCATCGCTCAGTTGGGCGGCGGCATAAGGCAGGAAATGCGACAGGTCGGTGCTGATCACGATTAGCGTTTCCGGGTCGCCCCACAGGATGTCGAGCACTTCGGCCACGGCTTCCGGTGCGGCGTTGCCGACCGCAAGCGGCAGCAGCTTGAAGTCGGCCAGCGTGCGCTGCAGGAAGGGTAGGTGCACTTCGAGCGAGTGTTCCTGCGCATGCACGCGTTCGCTGGCCAGTACCTGCGGCAGGTGTTGCAGGTCGGCGACGGCTTCCTGGTCGATTTCGATATTGCCGAGCGGCGTCGCAAAAAAGCCGGATTCGGGCAATGCCAGGCCGTTGACCGCAACGCGGTGGGTTGGCCCGAGCAGCACGACGCGATGGATCTGCCGGCGCAGCGGCGCCAGCAGCGCATAGGCGCGCGCCGCGCTCGAGCCGGAGTAGATGTAGCCGGCATGCGGCACGATCAGGACCTTGGGGGGCAGACCGGACGGCGTCCCGGCATCGGCGAGCAAACGATCAAGCGTGGCGGCCAGCAGCGCCGGGTCGGCGGGGTAGAAGCTGCCGGCGACGGCCGGCGGGCGGGTGCTGGACACGGTGGACCTCTCAGATCAGCAACAAACCGCCGGCCATGCCGCAACCGATCGCGAACAGGCCGGGCAGGGCGTAGCGGGCGAGTTTGGCGCCGCCGATGCTGATCACCAGGCCGATCTTGAAAATCAGGTTGGCCATCAGGGCGAGCGTCACGGCGATCACCGCTTCGCCGCTGGAAATTTTTTCCAGGTTGAACATGCGCAGCGTCGACAGCACGCTGGCGTCGGCATCGGTCAGGCCGGATGCGAGTGCGACGATGTAGAGGCCGCTGTTGCCGGCGATGTCCTGCAGCCAGGCCGAGGCGAGCAGCACGATGGCGTAGAGCAGGCCGAAGGAAATCGCGGTGCGCAGCTCGGTCGGGTTCTTGACCTCGGGCATCGGCAGGTCGCCTGCGGCGTTGAGGATCTTCCAGCCGTAAAGCGCCATGACGATGCCGGGCACGATGCCGCAGGCAAACACCGTGGCGATCGGCATTACCAGGTTGGGGGCGACGACGCCGGAAACCAGGCCGAGGCGGATCATCACCATGACGTTGGCGATCAGGATGACGATTGCCGACATGCGTACCAGGTGCGCGTGATCGCGGGCGTGGCGCGAGAACATCATGGTCGTGGCGGTCGACGAGGCCAGACCGCCGAAAATGCCGAGCAGCGCCGCGCCGTGCCGGGCGCCGATGATACGCAGGGCGAGGTAGCCGGAGAGCGCCAGGCCGGAGATCAGCACCACCATCCACCACACCTGGCGCGGGTTGATCGCGTTGTAGGGGCCGAAGTCGGCACTCGGCAGGATGGGCAGGATGACCAGCGAGAGCACGGCAAACTGCAGGATGGAATTGATGTCCTTGGGCGTCGTGCGTTCGCTGAACTGGCGCAGTTCCGCCTTGAAATAGAGAAGCACGGTGGTGGTGATGGCGAGCATCACGGCCAGCGTCGCGTAACCGAACCAGACGGCAGCGCCGAGGCCGTAGGTAACGATGATTGCCGCCTCCGAGGTGAAGCCGCGGTATTGCTCTTCCTGTTGGGTCGAGAAATTGGACGCGATCATCGAACCCGAGATGACGAGCAGGCCGGCGACCAGTAGCCACGGCCCGCCACTTTTTTCGCCGAGCAGCGCGAACAGGCAGCCGAGCATGGCGACCAGGGCAAAGGTGCGCAGGCCGGCTGCCGAGTCCGGGCGGCGTTCGCGTTCGAGGCCGACCAGCAGGCCGATGCCGAGTGCCGTCGCAAAAGCTTCGACCGGTGCGGCAAGTTCGGGAACGACAAAGCTCATGAGGATTCTCTTCTTATGATCGTTATTCAGTAAAATTAAGCCATGCCACGTTATTTCGCAATCGTTCCCGCTGCTGGCAGCGGTTCCCGCTTCGGCGCCGAGAAACCCAAACAGTACCTGAGTCTGCTCGGCCGGCCGCTGATTCATCATACGCTGGCGGCGCTGGTCGCCTGCCCGGAAATCGAACGCGTCTGGGTCGTGCTTTCGCCGGACGACGCGGAATGGAGCCGGCACGACTGGTCCGATCTTGGCGCCAAGCTAGAAACCGTGCGCTGCGGCGGGGCGACCCGTGCCGACAGCGTCGGCAACGGCCTGCGCGCCGCAGCGATGGTGGCGGCCGACGACGACTGGGTGCTGGTACATGATGCTGCGCGGCCCTGCCTGAGCGCCGACATGCTCGCCGCGCTGTTGCGCGAACTGGCCGACGATCCGGTTGGCGGCATTCTTGCCGTGCCGGTTGCCGATACCCTGAAACGCGCCGACGCGGATCAGCGCGTCGCCGCCACCGAGCCGCGCGACGGCCTGTGGCAGGCGCAGACGCCGCAGATGTTCCGTTACGGTCGACTCGCCGAATCACTCGAAAATTGCCGCGCCGTGACCGACGAAGCGGGAGCGATCGAGGCAATGGGCCTCAAGCCGAAGCTGGTCAAGGGCGATTCGACCAATCTGAAAGTCACATTTCCGGCCGACCTGGCGCTGGCGGCGATGATCCTGAGGGGACGCAAATGAATATCCGGGTCGGGCAGGGTTACGACGTTCATCGACTGGTCGAAGGCCGCAAGCTGATTCTCGGCGGCGTCGAGATTCCCCACGCCACCGGCCTGCTCGGGCATTCCGACGCCGATGCGCTGTTGCACGCGATCACCGATGCGCTGCTCGGTGCCGTGGCGCTCGGCGACATCGGGCGCCACTTTCCCGATACCGATCCGCGCTACAAGGGCGCCGACAGTCGCGTCCTGCTGCGCGGCGCGGTGGCCTTGCTCGCCGAGCGCGGCTGGCGGCCGGTCAATGTCGATGCGACGCTGATCGCGCAGCAGCCCAAGCTCGCGCCGCACGCCGCGGCGATGGTCGCCAATGTCGCGGCCGATCTCGGTATTGCCGTCGATTGCGTCAATATCAAGGGCAAGACCAACGAGAAACTCGGCTATCTCGGTCGTGAAGAGGCGATCGAGGCACAGGCCGTGGTGCTGGTCGAACGTGCCGGCTGAGTCCGGATCGTCAGCCATCGAGGCGGGCGCAACGCGCCGCGTTTTCTTCGCCTTGTGGCCGCCTGCCACCGTTGCTGCCAGCCTGGCCGGTGTTGCCGCCGATTGTGCCGGGCAGTTCGGCGGCCGGGCCACCCGGCAGGAAACCATCCATCTGACCCTGGCTTTCCTCGGTAATGTGCCAGTACAGCGCCTGCCGGAATTGTGCCGGGCTGCTTCCGGCGTCAGCGGCCAGTCCTTTCAGCTGCAACTGGACAGCCTGGCGTACTGGCCGCACAAGCGCCTGGCTTGGGCCGGCTGCAGCCAGCGGGTGCCGGCACTGGATGAACTGGTGCTCGCCTTGCGCCAGGCATTGGTGGTGGATGGCTTTGCCTTTGATGCCAGTCACCCCGATTTTGTGCCGCATGTGACCCTGCTGCGCCGCATGCCTGCTGACGCGGCGCCCGTGCTGCCGGATCTGCCGGTGATCGATTGGCAATGCGAGCATTTTGTGCTGGCGGCTTCGCAAGCTACGGAGGCTGGCGCCAGTTACCGGATTCTGGCGGAGTTCCCCTTGTCGTCGCAATCTGCGAAAAGTTGGGAGGCTTGATCACGGTATTGGTAAATGCATTTCGCATCTGCTGACGGCGGCATGGCCTGTGATGTAGGATGCGAGGCAATGAGTCGGCCGCAAATGACCGACTGGATTCCCATAACAGGATGTTGATACGAGGAGATAGCAGGTGGAGGAACTGGCGCTGCCCGATTCGTCGAACCTGTTGCGGATACTGATTGTCGATGCCAATGAGCAGGACGGCCAGCATCTGCTCGATGCCCTGCGCGGCGGTGGCTACGATGTCTACGCCCGCCGGATGTGTGACGGCGAAGAGGTTGCCGAAGCCTTGCGGGTCGAGGACTGGGACATCGTGCTGCTCGACTGTGCTGTGCCGGACTTGAGCGCGGCCGAGGCGATCGACCTGATCCGTCCGCTGGCGGCCGATTTGCCCATCGTGCTGACGATTGCTCCCGGTTGCCGCAATGTGCCGGTCGAACTGCTGGAAAACGGTGCCAGCGATCTGGTTTTCAAAAGCAATCCGTCGCGCCTGCTCGCCGTTGTCGAACGCGAGTGCTCCCGTCTGCGCCTGCTGCGCGAACAGCAAACTGCGCCGGGTCTGCCCCCGCGGGTTTCGGGGATCGACGAGGGCGAGGCGCGCTTCCTGCAACTGGCCAGCAATACCCCCGAATGCTACTGGCTGGTCGAGGCCGAAACCCAGCGTGTCACCTATGTCAGCAAGGGTTACGAGCAGATCTGGGGGCGTTATGTTGAAGCGCTCTATGCCGATCGTCGCGACTGGCTGAAGCATGTGCATGAAGATGACAGAGCCAGCCTGCTGCGTGCGGCGCAGCAGCATCGCCTGGGCGGGCTCGATGCGAAGTTTCGTATCCGGCGGCCGGGCGGCAGTATCCGCTGGCTGCATGCACGCACTTTCCCGGTTCATAACGAGAACGGCCTGATTGTCAGTGTCGGTGGCGTGGCCAGCGACATTACCAGCCTGGTGACCGAGCAGGGGCAGTCGCCCTTTTTTGCCCATTTTGATGCGTTGACCGCACTGCCCAACCAACTGATGTTCTACGACCAGGCGCGGCGCCTGATTGCACTGGCCAAGCGCAAGAGTTTGCCGGTTGGGGTCATGGTGGTCGATATTGATCATTTTCGTGAGGTTAACCAGACCCTCGGCCACATGTCGGGCGACGAGCTGCTGCGCCAGGTTGCCGGTCGGCTCTCCGGCCTGCTGCGCGAGTCCGACATTCTCGGTCGCCTGGGCGGCGATGTCTTTGCGGTGTTGCTGCCCGATGTCGAGGACACTTCGCAGGCCGCCATCGTGGCGCGCCGGGTGATCGATGCCTTGCTGCAGCCGGTGCGGGTCGAGGGCCAGGACATCTTCGTCACGGCCAGCCTGGGCCTGGTCTTCCATCCGCAGGATGGCAGCGACGCGCACGAACTGGTATCGAATGCCGAAATCGCCGTGCGCCATGCCAAGATGAACGGGCGCAACAATTACCAGTTCTACTCGGCCCTGATGCACGACGACGTGCGTGACCGCCTCTTCCTCGAAACCGACCTGCGCAACGCCATCGTGCATGGCGAGTTCATGCTTTATTACCAGGCCAAGGTGAGTTGCGAAAACGGCCGGGTGACCGGCGCCGAGGCACTGCTGCGCTGGAACCATCCGCGACGAGGCGTGGTGCCGCCCGACCAGTTCATTCCGCTGCTCGAAGAGACCGGACTGATCATCCAGGTCGGGCGCTGGGTGCTGCAGGAGGCCTGCCGTCAGGCGGTGATCTGGCAGCAGAACGGACTGGACATACCGAGCGTGTCGGTCAACCTTTCGGCGCGCCAGTTGCAGTCCGAAACCCTGCTCGCCGATATTGCCGAGACGCTCAAGCTGAGCGGTCTGGCGCCGGCCTGCCTCGATCTCGAAATTACCGAGAGCATGCTGATGCAGAACCCGGATGCGGCCGTGCATATGCTGCGGGCGCTCAAGGAAATGGGCGTGACCCTGTCGCTTGATGATTTCGGTACCGGCTATTCCAGCCTGGCTTACCTCAAGCGCTTCCCGCTTGATGCGCTCAAGGTCGATCGTTCCTTCGTCCAGGATATCGCGGCCGATGCCGACGATGCTTCGATTACCCGCGCCGTGATCACCATGGCGCACCATCTCAAGCTCAAGGTGGTCGCGGAGGGCGTCGAAACGGTCGAGCAGCTGGCACTGCTCATCTCGCACCAGTGCGACATCATCCAGGGCTATTACTTCTCGCGTCCGCTCGGCCAGACGGCAATGGGCGAACTGCTCGGCGCCGACAAGCGCTTGCCGGCCAATCTACTGCGTTCCCGCACGCGCCAGCCGATGGCCTTGCTGGTAGCGGTCGACGCCGCCGAAGAGGCCATTTCCCTGCTGGAAGCGGATGGTCACCGGGTCTGCGTTGTCGCGGATTACGCCAGCGCAACGGCCTGGCTGGCCGGTAACGGGGTCGACGTGCTGGTTTGCGGTCCATCGACCGGGAGTTTTGACGCGGCGGCGGTGATCCGACAGGTGGCGCACGTGCAGCCGCAATGCGAGCGCATCCTGCTCAGCGATGAACGGGCGAAAAGTCGTCGCCAGGTTGCCGAGCTGGGGGCCGCCGGTCTGCTGCATCGGGTGATTCCGTTGCCGCTTGCGGCCGGGGTTTTGCGCCAGGCGATCGAGACGGCGCTGGAGCGGCGTCGGGTTGCCGACGATTACGGCCGTCTGGCGCAGGAGGTCGAAGTGGCCGGGCGCGAGTTGCTGCGTATCGAAGAGGAACGCCGGCATTTGCTGCAGGAAAACGAGGCCCTGCGCGAAACCGGTGGCCAGGGCTACCTGATCCTGCAGGAACTGCTCTCCCAGTTGCCCTGGCCGGTCATCGGCATTGATAACGATGGCATGCTGGTCCTGGTCAACGAAGCGGCGCATGCCCTTTTCCCCGGGCGCGGTTTGTTGCTGGGGGCAAGTCTGGGCGATGTTCTGCCGGAAATACCGCTGTTTGGCGAAGAGCATTGTGTTGCAATCGCCGGTCGGGAATTTGTTTGCCGTTGGCGCCAGATCAGGCCGAGTGGCTCGATCAGCGGGCGTTTCCTGCTGCTGGAGGAGAAATAACATGAAAGAGATCGTGTCCCTGCCCTTGGGTGAGGTGACTGCTGGCATGCAGGTGGCCGAAGCGGTGATGGATGCCGGCGGGCATGTGCTGGTGCCGGCGGCTGCGGAAGTGAGCGAAAGCATGTTGCACGGGCTGGCGCGGCGTGAAATTGCCGAGATCCGCGTCGTGCGCGAAGTCGTCGAGGATGCGGCGGCCAGTGAGGCCAGGCGGGCCCGCCTGGCCAGGCAACTCGACCAGTTGTTCCGCAAGGCCGGCGACGGGGCGGAAACGCGTCTGCTCTATCAGGCCATACTCGATTACCGGATGGAGAGTGGCACATGAGCAAACTGACCCGCGAGCAGGTCGCCGCCCGTCTCAAGCAATTGCCTTCGCTGCCGGCGGCAGTGACTGAATTGCTTGCCTCGTTTGATAACGAAGATATCGACGTGACGCGCATCGCCCATCAGATTGCCCACGATCAGGGGCTGACGGCGCGTGTGCTGCGCGTTGCCAATTCCTCTTTCTACGGCCTGCAGAGCCGGGTCGGCACGATCAATGAGGCAGTCGTCGTGCTCGGTTTTCGTGCCGTGCGCAGCATGGTGCTGGCGGTGGGCATGAGCGGTGCCTTCCGCATTGATCAATGCCCCGGCTTCGATGCCCGGGCCTACCTCCGGCATTGTGCTGCGGTGGGCCTGCTGGCCCGGGGGCTGGCCGGCGGTGTCGGGCAGAATCCGGAACTGGCCTTTACCGGCGGCATTCTGCACGACATCGGTCAACTGGTGCTGGCTGCCAATTTTCCGGTGCAGTATGCCGAGGCGCTGGCCTATCGTCACAAGCACGACTGCTTCCTCGTCGTTGCCGAGCGTGATGTGCTCGGGCTCGATCACACCGAGGTCGGCGGCATGCTGTCCGATGCCTGGCGCTTCCCGCCGGCCTTGCATGCGGCGGTTGCCGAGCACCATCAGCCGGCGGCTGCCGAGTGTGGTTCGCTGGCGGATCTGATCCACGTTGCCGATACCCTGGCACATGGCCTGGGGCTGGCGCATTCGGCCGATGAAATGGTCATGCCGCTTGAGCGTACGGCCTGGTTGCGGCTGGGCCTGGATGGCGACAAGATTATCGCCGCGCTGGGTGGTATCGAGAGCGAACTGGAAGAAACCTGCCAGGCACTTAACGCCTGAGCGGCAAGGCCAGGCAGGCGAGCAGGCCGCCGCCCGGGTTCGCCAGCAGGTCGAGACGGCCACCGTGCAGGCGGGCGATGCGTTCGACGATGGCCAGCCCGAGGCCGGTGCCACCAGCATTGGTGCGGGCTGTCTCAAGGCGGGCGAAGGGCCGCTTCAGGCGCTCGGTTTCGGTTGCCGGAATGCCCGGGCCGCGATCGCTGATTTGGATGTGAATTTCGTTGTCGACCGTTGCGGCCTTGAGGCGGACATCGCCGCCGCCGTATTTCCAGGCATTGTCGATCAGGTTGGTCAGGGCGCGCCGGATGGCTTTCGGGCGCAGGCTGATTTCCGGTAAGGGTCCGATCTCGGCCGGCAGCGCGCGTCCGACACACCCCTGGTGGTCGACGATGCCGGCAAGCAGGGTCGCCAGATCGACCGGCACGGCATCTTCGCCACTCTCGGTGCGCGCGTAGTCCATGAATTGCGAGATTACCGCTTCCATCTGCTCGATGTCGGCGACCACGGCCAGGCGGGCTGATTCGTCGGCAACGCTGAGTTCGGCTTCGAGGCGCAGGCGGGTCAGCGGCGTGCGCAGGTCGTGTGAAATGCCGGCGAGGACTTCCGAGCGGTCCTTTTCATGTCGTTCCAGATCGCTCGCCATGGTGTTGAAGGCGCCGGCCAGGCGACGCAGTTCTTCGGCGCCATCTTCCGGCAGCGGAGGCGGCGTCTGGCCGCGGCCGACCGCTTCGACCGAGCGCGCCATGGCTTTCAGCGGCCGGCTGATGCGCGAAGCGATCAGCCAGGCAACGGCGAGTGCCAGCGCAATGGCGAGCAGGCCCCAGCTCAGCCAGTGCATGGTGAAATTGCGGGCCGCCCGTTCGCGCGGCAGGACCAGCCAGTATTCCTCGTCGTCGTCATTTTCGTCGAGCCGGAAGCTGATCCAGAAGCCGGGTTCGCCATCGACACTAGCGGCAACGCGGGTATGTTCGCCGAGGCGGCTACTCAGTTCGCGTTCGAGCAGTCGGTGAAAGCGACTGTCGGGCATGGCTTCGATGCGGTCTTCCGGCTCGGCCGGCAGGAGCCGGATGCCTTCGCGCGAAGCGAATTCGGCAAACAGCCCGAGGCGCTTTTCCGGCGCCGCAGCGAAAAGCGAGGCGCGGATCAGGTTGACCGCCGAGGCGGCCAGCTGGGCGCTTTCACGGGCGCGTGGCTCGGCATCGACGTGACGGAACAGGCTGAGCCAGGCTGCCGTGGTCAGCAGCACGAGCAGGGCGAGCAGCAGGAAGGTGCGCGCCAGCAGCGAACGGGGGATCATGCGTCGCGGGCGGTGCCGTCCGGGACAAAGACGTAGCCGAAGCCCCAGACCGTCTGCAGGTAGCGTGGTTGCGCCGGATCGGCTTCGATCAGCTTGCGCAGGCGCGATACCTGGACGTCGATGGCGCGATCGAACGGTCCCTGTTCGCGGCCGCGCGCCAGCGACATCAGCTTGTCGCGCGACAGCGGCTGGCGCGGGTGGTGCAGCAGCACCTTGAGCACGGCGAACTCGCCGGTGGTCAGCGGCAGCAGTTCGTCGCCGCGTTTGAGGGTGCGTGCGGCGAGGTCGACTTCGATATTGCCGAACTGAATTATCTCGGCTTCCTCGCCCGGTGCGCCGGGCGGGCGGTTGCCCTGGCGGCGCAGCACGGCATGGATGCGGGCGAGCAGTTCGCGCGGATTGAAGGGTTTGGGCAGGTAATCGTCGGCGCCCATTTCGAGGCCGACGATGCGGTCTACCTCGTCGCCCTTGGCGGTGAGCATGATGATCGGCGTCAGGTCGCCGCTGCCGCGCAGGCGGCGGCAGATGGTCAGGCCGTCTTCGCCGGGCAGCATCAGGTCGAGCACGATCAGGTTGAAATGTTCGCGGCTGCGCAGCTTGTCCATCTGCTGACCATCGCCGGCGGCCTTGACCTCGAAGCCCTGTTCGCCGAGGTAACGGGTCAGCAGGTCGCGCAGGCGGGCGTCGTCGTCGACGACAAGAATATGGGTGTGTTGTTGTTCGCTCATGTGGGCAAGGATAATTGCTGACGGTGAATGAAGCGCAATCAATGGTAACAAGGAATTGCGGCCGTCCTGCGGGAAACATATTTTTACAACTGGGTAGGCTTGCCCTGCGGGGGCGGATGGACAATGATCATGTCGAAATATCCAAGCAGCTCCCGCCATCATGAAACGCCGTCTTTTGCTCTCCCTGCTCTTGCTGCTCAGCCTTGCCGGCTCGGCGGGCAGCGTCTGGGCGCAGGCTCGCTGGCGCGATCTGCCGCCGGACGAGCGGCGCCAGATGCGGCAGCAGATGCGCGAGCACTGGCAGCAGGAGCGCGAGATCCGGCGCGACGACGGGCCACGCCGCTGGAACGAAGTGCCGCCGGAAGACAGACGGCGCATGCGTGAGGAAATGCGCGAGCAGCGCGGCGGCAACTTCGAGCGCGAACCGCGTCCGGAGCGCGGCTGGCGGCGCGACTGATTCCTTGCCGGGGCGGTAATTAAGCTTCCATTCCCTGGTCGCAGCCGGGCATGCCTCCGGTAAAATGTCGCCCCATGCTGATCCTCGCTCTCGAAACCTCAACCGAACTCGGTTCCTGTGCCCTTTGGCGTGACGGCGAACTGAGCGAACGCATTTGTCCGCCGGGACGCTCTCATTCGGAAACCCTGCTGCCGCTCGTGCGCGACTTGCTTGCCGAGGCGGGTGTCGCGGTTGCTCAGCTTGACGCGATCGCCTTCGGCGTTGGTCCCGGCGCCTTTACCGGCTTGCGCGTCGCCTGCGGCGCTGCGCAGGGCCTGGCCGTGGCGAGCGATATTCCGCTGCTGCCGCTGACCAGTCTTGAAGCGATGGCGGCCGCAACCGGTGCGGAGCAGGTTCTGGCGTTGCTCGATGCGCGCATGGGGGAAGTCTATGTCGGCGCCTATCGGCGTACTGCTGACGGCTATGCCTTGCAGGGCGAGATTCGCGTTTGCGCACCGGTCGACGTGCAAATTCCGGCCGAATCCGGCTGGCTGGCCTGCGGCAATGCGCCGGCCGCTTATCCATTACTTGCCCAGCGTCTGGCCGAGGCCGGGCTGCCCGTGCGCAGCGATATCCTGCCCACGGCGGCGGTGCTGGCACAGCTTGCCGTGCCGCGCTTGCTGCGTGGCGAAGGCATCGATGCCGCGCTGGCGGCGCCGCTTTACGTTCGCGACAAGGTCGCCAAGACGGTCGCCGAGCGGTTGAGCGAAGGGGGCAGGGCGTGAGCGAGTTCCATCTGGCGGCCGAGTTTTTTCCGATGAACGAGCGCGATCTCGATCAGGTGGCCGCGCTGGAAGCCTCGCTGCAGCCCTTTCCCTGGTCGCGCGGCAATTTCGCTGATTCGCTGACGGCCGGCTACAGCGTCTGGGTTTGCCGCCTGGGTGGCGAGCTGATCGGCTTTTCGGTGGTCATGTCGGTGATCGACGAGGCGCACCTGCTCAATATCGGTGTGGCGGCGCGTCATCACGGCCAGGGCTATGGTGCCCGCCTGCTGCGCAATGCCATGCAGGCCGCCCGGCAAGGTGGCGCGACCAAGCTCTTTCTTGAGGTGCGTCCGTCGAACGAGCGGGCGGTCGAGCTCTATCGCCATTTTGGTTTTCGCCAGATCGGTTTGCGCAAGGGCTATTACCCGGCCGCCATCGGGCGCGAGGATGCGCTGATTTTTGACAAGGAACTAATAGATTAATGTACATAGTCAAGAATTGGAAGTAGGCCCGCCCATTAGGCGGGCTTTTTATTGCCGATGCTAGAAAAACGATAGATGTAGTTTGCTAAATACTTCGGCAATACTGTTCGCGGTGGCTGACTGCCGGCAGTTAAGTTGCTGTTTCTGGGTAGGTTGGTTATGTATAAAACAAGTGTGTATTCCAAAAATCTTGCGCGGAATGTTGCCGTGGCAGTTAACGGTGTGGCAATTCCTGGGGAAGATAGATCGCGGATTGCAGGGGCGGAATTTGACATCGTCCATGAACATCATCTGGCCGTTTTACTTTTGATAGATAAATCCCTACACGGCTCGGCAGTAACCTTGTTACGGGGGGGGGGTGAGTCGTATGTCCGGGGTGTGTGGTTTATGAAGTATGCGAGTAAGAAGGATGTAGAGGATTTCCAAGGGGACAAGTTTAAGAGTGGGACATTCGGGGAAAGGCTCCGAGATATTGAAAAAATCGACGGCAGTGGGCATGGCGGGTTGATTGCACTAAAGAGTAAAGGATGGGAAGCACTTAATAGCTACGCGCATGCGGGCTTCCGCCCGGTTGCTAGAAGGTTTAAGGGGGAGGATTTAGTTGCTAACTATTCCGACGAGGAACTTTTCGAAGTTGAACGGATGGCCAATGCATTCGCAATCCTAGCCGTGTTTCAGATCGCTGAATTGGCCGTGAATGCGCCTCTTTGCGAAGAAGCCGAGAGATTAGGGCGAGAGTTCATCGGACATTACTCGCCGCGGATTGGCTGAAATTAATATGACCATCTAAAGTGGACTACGCTTTAGATGGTCCTTTGAATAACTGTATGGCATTCTTTGGCTTGTCTGGAAGTGACATGCAAAGAAAGCGCGCAGTTATGAAATCGATACTTTTAGTCCTCGCCGCAGTCAGCCTTTCCGCCTATGGCCAAGAGCCCCACAAATGCAAGGTAGGCGGCGGGTTCGTGTACCAGGACTCCCCTTGCAAGGTGCAGGTACTCCCGCCAGCGACCAGCCGAACGGAGGCGCCTACAGTGGCCGCGACTGCCGACAGCCAAACCAAGCTAGAGAGGGATAAAGCCTACCTGGCAGATCGGGCCTATGCCCGTCAGAAAACGGAATCCGCGGATGCCGTGAAAGCCTGCGATGCCGAGGCGCAGAGTATCCAATATGAACTGGATTCGGTTGCCACCGAGCCGGATTTAGACCGGGGAGGGAGTATTCGCGGAATTGCAGCTATGCAACTTGACCAAGAGCGGAAGCAATCCAGAATGGTTGGGTTACAGTCTCGCGTTACGGCCAAGCGGCATGAGTGCGATACCCTGCGGCAAGCGCACTCAGCCAAGTACAAATAGGGGCTACTTGCTCTCCAGCCGCAGGATTGTCTCCATGTGGCCGTATCCTTTCCAGAAATTGTCGTAAGCCGATAGCGCCGACTCAAAAACGGCCTTACCAACGGCCGGTCCGCACTGCAGAACGCGACCGGACTCGTCGACTACTGCCAGGGTGAGCGGGCGGCCGTCTTGGGCTGTCAGCGTTAGCTCCTGATCGATTTTTGCGCGAATGGTTACGGTGTCCATGTCAGCCCGCCACGTATCGCGCTAGCGCGTCGATTTCAGCGGCCCGTAAGGCGCGCTCTAATGCCGGGATGGCCGCATAACGGAAACCACGGTCAACGCCAGGGCTGGAGGCGTCGGCGGCTATTGCAGAGGCCAGCGCGGCGCGTGCTGCGCAAACTCGCGGGCATATACTCAGTGCAGCGGTAATCATTCCTTATTCCCTGTTTTGTGTTTCGGCAGGGGTAGATTACCGGCCGCGGCATGGTGTGCGCCAATTGTATTGTTTGATAATTAACCGTTTAAAACATCGGTTTACTATTAGCTAAAAACAAATTTCTAATTGCTAAAACTCACCCGTTGCATGGGGGGAGGCACATAATTTTTAACATTGTGTGTTTTGCGCTAAACGCTCAAGTCGGCCAGCAAGGGCCATTCACCGGTGTGTCTCGACCGCAGACCCTTCCAAAGGTTTTCCAGGTGTGGATAAAAACAAAAAACGCGTATGGCATATTCGGTTGTTATGCTGGCATATACTTCTATTGCACCCCCTATGGATAGCCCGAATCCACTCTCTAAACTTGCGCTTGACTAGCCACCTTAACAACCTATTACGACATGCCCACACTCTCCGAAAATCTCATTCTTGATCGGTGCCCCCATTGCTCGGTTGCCAACCCCAACCTTCATCGCCGGCATCACTTGCAAACAAATAATCACATTGGGAACATGCCGCGTATCTGGAGTGTGTACTCTTGCAGCACGTGTGGAGCCTTAGTTACAGCGTGGTCTGTTGCTCATAACGCCGAAGTCATTCAGCACTTTCCCGAAACTACACAGGTTGACGCCGACGTACCCGACAGACCCCGCGCCTACCTGCAACAAGCCCAAGAGAGCTTGCACGCCCCTGCTGGCGCCGTAATGCTTGCGGCCAGCGCTGTCGACTCTATGCTCAAATTGAAGGGGTTTGCAGAGGGGAGCCTATACACGCGGATTGAAAAAGCCGTTAGTGATAACGCGATTACACCCGAAATGGCGAAATGGGCTCACGCGGTGCGTCTCGACGCCAACGATCAACGACATGCAGACGAAGTGGCTACTTTGCCCACTGAGTCGGACGCAAAGAGAGTAATTGAATTTGCAAAGGCGCTTGCCGAATTCATGTTTGTACTTCCTACTCGGATTGCACGAGGTATCAATGCGAAGGTGGACTAACGTGGGGGGGCTGCAGTTCGTTGTGCTGCTTGCCTTAGGCGCTCTGTCAGTCTGTTAGACACAGACTGCTATTGGCCCGTAGCTTGTCGCTAATTCACTGATGGCGGCCAAGGCGGCTTTCATGAGTAGTGCAAGGAGGCTCTCGGCCTGTTTCTATAATTCTTCACCATAAACATTCAACGTCTCGTTTCATCTGCCCTTGCTAGGCGACGGGCAGATGAAACAGGATGGGTTTGTCAGCTTGCCTGCTGCCTGTGTTACCCATCGAAACAGACACAATGATTGCCTTGGGAGAGGGTTAGGGTGATTCAATCATCCTCATCGCATTCTTCTTTCTGAATAATCGCCAACTTTTCCATTAGCTCGTCAAACAAACTTTCTAAATGACTTCCGCATTCCTGTAGTTGGTTAAATGCATCTTCGGTATTACTTTGCCAGTCGTCGTTGGATATTTCAGTGTTCCTGTCGGGGCCCGGACCAAAGTCAAAGGAGAATTCTATCTCCCCCAATCCATATTCGCAGCACTTAGCATTTGCGTGCTTGACGGGTACTGAATCGTTCGATGAGCGGATTTTTGTCTCGGCCTCTTTTTTTAATGAATCATAGGTTCTCAGCGCATCGGCTCGTGCGATAGCAATAGCTGCACGTCGCAGAAAACTCTCCTCCCCAAATGGAGCATACTCATACATTTTTCCGGTAGTGCTATTTATTTTTTGCGTGACATCAACACTCCAGCGCCATATCGTCATTTGTAGGGTGTAAATCTGGTCATTAAGCTTTTTAAGATAAGCAGCCTGGCCTTCCTGAACGGAGTTTGAGGCATTGATACGGCTGTCGATATGTTCTTGCAGACACTCAGCAATAATTTTTATCTTGGGCGTTACTGTGTCACCTAGCCACTTTATTGAAGTGTCATTTATGGTGATTGATTTTTTTTCTTCGTCGACCTGAATGGTATGAATATTCTGAATTGAAAATGAATGCAGGTTTTCGAATAATTCTTTTCCGTGGATATAATTTTCGGTAATATAAAACCCCTCAGCCACAGATCCCCATACGGTGGAGTCAATCACGACCAAAGGCTCTTCGCCATTGTTATCAGCAAGGTTTGATCGCCCTTTTTTTGCCTTTTCCAAACCTTTTCCACGTTTTAGAGCCTCTCCTGCATATACATCGGCTCCATCGTTTAGTGCATTTTCAAAAGCAAGTAAACGATCAGCTAGTTTTTTGGTACTTGACATATAATTTCCTATTAGGCTGGGTTGGGTTCAAGTTGTATTATTAGTTTTTCCGTAGCTGCGGCCAATTTCTTTTTGGATGGACGAAATATTGGAGGACGATTGGTTACCACTCTTTCAATAAAAGGTAGTATTAATCCACGGGTGTATTCTTCTCGATTTTCTGCAGCATGGATAGCGCGGACCGTTTTTTCCATATCGAGAATACGAAAGGCGGCAATTGCAGCATCTGCCTCTATCTGGGACAGCAAATAGTCGTTGGCCAAGTACCCAAAAGTGTGCTCCATCAACTTTCCGATATCGATTGAATCATCATCAATAGTGGCATCTAGACCCGCTCCCACCACCTTAGAGGCCCCCAAACCCCCGGCTACACCACCGATGATCCCACCAAGTGTTGAGCCAATGGCAATGCCTGCTGCACCTCCTGCGGCCCCAATTTTGGCACCTGCTGCAGCGCCGCCCCACATTCCTCCCGCACTACCTGCGACACCTGAGGCGGTCTTACAAATTTTCTTGAATGCCTGCTTCCCCGATATTTCCTTGGAAAATAGGGCGATGAAGTCATCTACGGAAAGCACTGTTGTCACAATGATGGTAACAGCGACATGCCCTCTCAACATTTTGCTGACGTGATTGGCTGCAGAAGCGCCATAAATATTGTTGCCGTTGCGGAACGCATTGGCTAGTGCATTAACAATTTTTGGACTCATCTGTTTGACTGCCCAATCCGAACCTGCTCGCAGCGTACCCTCAACACCAGTTCTACCAACTTGTGCTGTCATGATGCTGGTGACCCAGGCAATTCCGCCTACACAGATGCCATCGAAACAAGCCGCATCCAGAGCATCAGATTTTGATTTTCCTTGCCAGATACTGGTTGCAAATGACAGCAATGCTGTCAGTCCCATGGCGGTCCCTGCTAGTTTGATGCCGTTGACGGCATCGTAGGTCAGACTTTCTACTGTGCCTACCTTGGCAATGTTTCGTGCCTGTTCATATGTGAAGCGGCCTTTTCGTACGATTTCCTTGGCGACCTCGGGATCAGTTACGCCAGGAATCTGGCCTTTTTTTATGCGTTCCTGCATTGCTTTTACGGCGGCGTCGTACATATCCGATGGCACTTCAATTTGCATCGGCTTTCCTGTCCCGTCCATATAGCGGAAAGAACCATTGTCATCGAATGTTTCGGCGATGCATTTGGAGCCGCTTGCGCAGTACTTGGTCTGTATTAACTGACCATCTACCAGCCTGTCTGCGCCATTCTTTGCATTATCTCCTCCGACAATTTTTGCATCTTTTCCGGTAAATTCATCGTAAAGATGGTTTGCCTTTTCTGCAGCAAATCCATGTCCTCTGCTGGCACGAAAGGGAACGTTGTCCGCATAGTTAGTTGCACTACCCTGTACCCCTGCAGCATGACCTGTTTTTTTGGAAACATCTTTATTCTCATCGTTCTGCTTACCCATGGTTTCCTTTATTATTTCTGAATGAGGTAAAAGTTTGGCTGAGCAAGCGGGGCGTTAAGATAACCCTTCTGTTCCCCACGTTGCATCGCTTCATCTTGCTAGGTACCCATCGGATGGATGAGCTACTACTTTTCGAACTCTACCGCAGAAACGTCATTCGCATAACGCTCGTTGCTCATGCCAAGGGCTTGCGCTAGAAATTCCTCAGTGCCAAATTCTGGAACGCAGAATGTCGGCTTTCAAGGTTGGGAGACTGAAGGGTTACAAATTTCTGCTCGATTTTGCACGTAAGGCAAACGGGTGTTATGGCCTTATTCGCTCTGAGGGAACTCGCTTCGAATGCCTAACAGACCGTTCTGTTCAGTAACCGTCTTTTGCCTCCGACTGCATGACCGTCGGCATGGCGCGCGATATAGCCAGTAGCGTATTGATCTGTGCGATGTATGGCTTCGTTAAGGTGGGTTTTGGCATCCGGTAGTTTCCCCTCAAATATCTATTTGCGATTCAAGTTAAATCGCTGATTTCCTGTGCCGTGAACAGGTCCGCGTAGACGTCTTTCCAATGTGTCCGCGTGTCGAATAGTTCACGGCACAGGCAGCGGCAAATCTGTTCGCGCATATCGAACTCGCTGGTTTCCGGAAACTCTCGGACAACCATCTGAGCGAACTTCCGGGATAGGCGAATGATTTTTTCTGCTTCGATTTGGGCCGCTATTCGGGCCTCGTTCTCAGTCACCGTATATGCTCCGTTTTGCTTTCCGTGCGCAGCTATGCCGGCGGGGCTTCGCCTTGCGGGTGGGGCGCTTTAATCATGGTCGCCCCCTTCGCTATCCGTTTCGACTGCCTCGTCGACCTGCAGTGTGTTTCCCAAGTCGGAAAACCCATCCTGGCGGAGTTGGGCGCGGATTGCCTGTACGCTGCGAACGTTGATGCCGACAGCCTGTGCAATGTCACCAACGGGTACGCGCTTACCTGCTTGCCAAGCTCGGGCGGCGCGTAGCAGGGCATCGCTAACCCGCTTGCTCTTTGTCTCGCTTTCCTCATGGGCGCGGATCATAACGAGCAGCGAGTACACTAGGTCCATGGGGTTAGCCTTGAGTGTTTCCCGGTTGTATTGCTTGCCGTCGCTGGCAGTAACCACCGTGATACCCGCGTTCACGATTTGGGCCAGTTGCGCTTGTGCTAGTATCGGCTCCGCGCGGGAAAGGCGGTCTAGCCCCTCGACAATGAGCACTGACCCTGTAGGGATTTTTCCGGTATTGATTGCTTCGAGAAATACCCCTAGCTGCCCCGTCTGTATGTGCTTCTGGTGATAGGCGGATAGACCCTCATCGCGCATGTTCAACGATTCGTCTAAAACTAAATTGTTCTCATCTGCCCACTTCTTCGCATATTCGGTTTGGCGCGCGGTGCTTGCACCGTCTGCCTGCTTTGCTGCGCTGAATCGTAGGTATGAATAAACTCGGCTCATGGTGTCCACCCTTTGACGTGTACGTATTATATGTTTGACAAGGAACTGGCATGAGCCTGAGCCGCGAACAGATGCTGGTCGAGATGGGCGTGGCCCCGCTCTGGGTGCTGCGTGACCAGGCCAAGCAGCAGTCGGCAAGTGTTGCGGAGGAAGTGCCGGCTGCAGCCGTTCCGGAGATCGCCAACGAGCCGCCGGCACGGGCGCCCGTCCAGGTGCCGCCTGTGGCGGCAACGGAAGCCCCGCGCCCGCGTCCGGTCATGGTGCCCGGCTCCGCTGTAACGGTCGACGGCCTGGATTGGCCCGAATTGAAAACGCAGGTGGCCGGCTGTCGTGCCTGCGGCCTGTGCGAGCAGCGCCGTCAGGCGGTGTTTGGCGTCGGCGACGAGAATCCGGACTGGCTGTTCATCGGCGAAGGCCCCGGTGCCGACGAGGATGTGCAGGGCGAGCCTTTCGTCGGCCAGGCCGGCAAGTTGCTCGACAACATGCTGGCGGCGCTCGACATCAGTCGCGGCAACAAGGTTTATATCGCCAATGCGGTGAAATGCCGGCCGCCCGGCAACCGGACGCCGGAGGCAGCCGAGATGGCGGCCTGCTGGCCTTACCTGGAGCGGCAGATCGCGCTGCTCAAACCGAAGATCATCGTCCTGCTCGGCAAGGCGGCGGTGCATGCGGTGCTGCATGACGACAAGTCGCTCGCCTCGATGCGCGGCAAGCCGTTCGAGTATGCCGGCATCCCGGTCGTGGTGACCTATCACCCGGCTTACTTGCTGCGCAACCTGCCGGACAAGTCGAAAGCCTGGGAAGACCTGCTCTTCGCGCGGCGTACGCTGCGTGAGCGGATGGCGCCGGAATTGCCCTTCTAGAAGAGGTCGACCGGTCGGGACTGCCCCGGCCGGCCTGCATCAGGCTTGCTCAGCAGTGATGCGTCGTGTCGTCCAGGTGCGCCACGTCGTCCTGTTGCGCCTGATTGATGATGTGGCGCTGACGGATCAGGTACATGATGCCGCTGACGAACAGGCCGAACAGCGTGACCACCCAGTAGATCGACATGTCTACCTTGATCATCACGTAGTAGATGCCGGTCATGATCAGGATGGAGAGATTTTCGTTGAAGTTCTGCACGGCGATCGAATGGCCGGCGCCCATCAGGATGTGGCCGCGATGCTGCAGCAGCGCGTTCATCGGCACGACGAAGAAGCCGGACAGGCCACCGATCAGGATCAGTAGCGGCACGGCAAACCACAGGCTGGTGACGAAATTCATGACCAGCACGATGAGGCCCATCGCGATGCCGAGCGGTATGACCCGCACCGACTTGCGCAAGGTGATGAACTTGGCGGCGAAGACCGCGCCGGAAGCGACGCCGACCGCAACCACGCCTTGCAGCATCGAGGATTTCGACAGGTCGAGATGGAGGGCGACTTCGGACCACTTGATGACGATGAACTGCAGCGTTGAAGCCGCGCCCCAGAACAGCGTGGTGACCGCCAGCGAGATCTGGCCGAGACGGTCGCGCCAGAGCAGGGCGAGACAGTGGTTGAACTCGTGGATGAGATAGAAGGGGTTGCGCTTGAGCGGCTTGTGATCGACCCCGGTATCCGGCACGTAAAGATTGAACAGCGAGGCCAGGATGTAGAGCACGGCCACGACGGAAAGCGCCATTTCACCGACCGTATCGACGCCGGTGTCGATCAGCGGAAAGTCGAAGGCCAGCATGCTGGCGGCGACGTCGGGCTTGATCAGTGTGCCGCCGATGACGACGCCAAGAATGATGGCGCCGACAGTCAGGCCCTCGATCCAGCCGTTGGCGACGACGAGCAGGCGATGCGGCAGGTATTCGGTGAGGATGCCGTACTTGGCCGGCGAATAGGCGGCAGCGCCAAGACCGACGACGGCGTAGGCAAGCAGCGGGTGGGCGCCGAAGAACATCAGGCTGCAGCCGAAAATCTTGATCGTGTTGCTGATGAACATGACCCGCCACTTAGGCATCGAATCGGCAAAGGCGCCGACGAAAGCGGCGAGCAGGACGTAGGACACCGTGAAAAAGGTTTTCAGCAGCGGCTCGTATTCGGCAGGCGCCTGCATCTCGCGCAGAGCGGCGATGGCGGCGATGAGCAGGGCGTTGTCGGCCAGCGCGGAAAAGAACTGCGCGGCCATGATGATGTAGAAGCCAAACGGCACTTGGTATCTTCTCTTGTCTCTTATATAACTTTGGTCGAGGGTTATACCACGCTCAGCGTCGCGCGCAAGGCTTGCGCGGCCCTTGGAGTTGTGCATGTTCGGGCCTGGTCGTTGCCGTGTGTCGAAAAGACTACATTAAGACTTTGCCGTTAAAGCGGCGTGACAGCGGCGCGTCAATGGGGGGAAAATGCCTGATTTTTCGGGTTGACCGGTGGCCGGCTCCCGGAATGTGATTGAATATCGGCCGCGTATCTTCCAGGGAGAATAATCATGGCTGACCGGCGTCTGCAGGTGTTTCATGCCGTAGCCAAACATCTCAGCTTCACCCGCGCGGCCGACGCCCTGTTCATGACGCAGCCCGCCGTTACCTTCCAGATCAAGCAACTGGAAGAGCAATACAGTACCCGCCTGTTCGAACGCCGCCACGGTGGCATCTCGCTGACCCCGGCCGGCGAACTGGTGCTTGGCTACGCCGAGCGCATCCTCGCGCTCTCCGACGAGATGGAAACCCGTCTATCGGAAATGACCGGCGAAATGCGCGGGCCGTTGCTGGTCGGCGCCTCGACGACGATTGCCGAGTTCATGCTGCCGCGCGTGCTCGGCGAATTCAACGCGCTCTACCCGCAGGTGCGGGCCCGCCTGATCGTCGCCAACTCGGAAAGCATCGAAAGCCGGGTGGCCGAACACACGCTTGACGTCGGCCTCATCGAAACGCCCGCCAAGCTTTCCGGGCTGGCCTGCCAGATCTGTTGCGAAGACGAGTTGCTGGTGATCTGCGCGCCCGACTACCCGCTGGCCAATCTGGCTTCGGTGACGGCCAAAGGGCTCGTCGATTACGAATACATCTCGCGCGAACCCGGCTCCGGGACGCGCGAAGTCATCGACAGTTACTTCCGTCAGCACGCGGTGCCGGTCGAAGCCCTCAAGACGCAAATGGAGCTGGGCAGCCCGGAAGCGCTGAAGGGCGTGGTGTCCACCGGGCTTGGCTTTGCCATCGTGTCGCGCGCCGTGGTCGCCAAGGAAACCCGGCTCGGCGCGCTGGCCGCGATCCCGCTTAGTCCTCCCCTCAAGCGCAGCCTTTACCTGGTGCATCCGCAGGACCGTTTCCGCTCGCGTCTGGCGGCCACCTTCATCGACTTTGCCAAGAGCAAGCTGCGAGAACTCGCTTCATGAAAACCTCCCGTCCCATCCGCGCCCGCATTTCGCCGGCCGCCATCCTGCACAACTATCGCCAGGCCAAGCGCCGGGCGCCGGGCGCCAAGGCCTGGGCGGTGATCAAGGCCAACGCCTACGGGCATGGCCAGTGGCGTGCCGTCGAAGCGCTGCGCGGCGAGGCCGACGGCTTCGCCATGCTGGAAACGGAAAACGCCGTGGCGCTGCGCGAAGCCGGCATCACGCAACCCATCGTGCTGCTCGAGGGCATCTTTTCGACGCGCGATGCGAAGGCTGTCGTCGAACACGGCCTGACCACGGTCATTCATTGCCCGGAGCAGCTTGAATTGCTGCTTGCCACGGCGCCGGCCGACGCGCCGCTGTCGATCTGCCTCAAGCTCAATACCGGCATGAACCGGCTTGGCTTTACTGAACGTACGCTGCCTGCCGCGCGGGCCAGGCTGGCAAGCCTGGCCCGCGCCGACGTCATGCTGATGACGCATTTCGCCGAAGCCGACGGCGAGCGCGGCGTCGACTGGCAACTTGCGCGTTTCAACGAACTGGCCGGCGATTGGTCGGGCAAGCGCTGCTTGGCCAATTCGGCGGCCATCCTGCGCCACCCGCAGACGCACGCCGACTGGGTGCGGCCGGGCATCATGCTCTACGGCAGCAGCCCGTTTGCCGAAACCACTGCCGCCGAGCTCGACTTGCAGCCGGCGATGACGCTGAGCAGCGCCTTGATCGGCGTCCAGGACATCGCCGCCGGCGAGCGCGTCGGCTACGGTGGCACCTTTACGGCGCCACGGGCGATGCGCATCGGCGTCGTCGCCTGCGGCTATGCCGACGGTTATCCGCGGCATGCAAGCAGCGGCACGCCGATCATGGTCATGGGCAAGCGGACGACGACGGTCGGTCGGGTGTCGATGGACATGCTGGCCTGCGATATCACCGACATCCCGGAAGCCGGCATCGGCGCGCCGGTGACGCTGTGGGGCCGCGGCATCGCCGGCGAGGTCACGGCCGACGAAGTGGCCGCTGCCGCCGGCACCATTTCCTACGAACTGTTTTGTGCCCTGGCGGCACGTGTACCGCTGGAAATCGGGGATATCTGAGTGGCCAAGGTCAAATCGATTTACAGCTGTACGGAGTGCGGTGCGAGCAGCCCGAAGTGGCAGGGCCAGTGCCCGGGCTGTGGCGAGTGGAATACCCTGGTCGAGTCGGTGGCCGAGAAGGCGAGCGGGCATCGTTTCGAGTCGCTGGCACCGACAGCGAAGTTGCAGAACCTGTCGGAAATCGAGGCGCGCGAGACCGAGCGCATCCCGACCGGGATTGGAGAATTCGACCGCGCCCTCGGCGGCGGCCTGGTGCCGGGCGGCGTCGTGCTGATCGGCGGCGATCCCGGTATCGGCAAGAGCACCTTGCTGCTGCAGGCCTTGTCGCTGCTCTCGCTGGGCCAGAAGGTGCTCTATATCAGCGGCGAGGAATCCGGCGAACAGGTCGCCCTGCGCGCCCGCCGGCTCGGCCTCGATACCCGGCAACTGCAGTTGATGGCCGAGATCAATCTCGAACGCATCGTCGGCACGCTGCAGGCCGAGCAGCCGCGCGTCGCGGTCATCGACTCGATCCAGACCCTGTGGTCGGATCAACTGTCGAGTGCGCCAGGCTCGGTGGCGCAGGTGCGCGAATGCGCGGCGCAACTGACGCGGCTCGCCAAGCAGGCCGGCATCACCATCATCCTGGTCGGTCACGTGACCAAGGACGGCGCGCTGGCCGGGCCGCGCGTGCTCGAGCACATTGTCGATACCGTGCTCTATTTCGAAGGTGACACGCATTCCAGCTTCCGCCTGGTGCGTGCGGTCAAGAACCGCTTTGGTGCGGTCAATGAACTCGGCGTCTTCGCGATGACCGAGACCGGCTTGAAGGGGGTCAGCAATCCGTCGGCGCTGTTTCTGTCGCAGCACGGCCAGGATGTCGCCGGCTCCTGCGTGATGGTGACGCAGGAAGGGACGCGGCCGTTGCTGGTCGAAATCCAGGCGCTGGTCGATACCTCGCACGGCAATCCGCGCCGGCTGACGGTCGGCCTCGAAGCGCAGCGTCTGGCGATGCTGCTCGCCGTGCTGCATCGCCATGCCGGCATCGTCTGCTTTGACCAGGATGTTTTCGTCAATGCGGTTGGCGGCGTCAAGATTACCGAGCCGGCGGCCGACTTGGCGGTATTGATGTCGATTACTTCTTCACTTAAAAACAAGCCATTACCGTCGAAACTTATAGTATTTGGTGAGGTTGGTCTGGCCGGTGAAATCCGGCCGGCGCCGCGCGGCCAGGAGCGCCTGAAGGAGGCCGCCAAGCTCGGCTTTACGCGGGCGCTGATTCCCGAAGCCAATCGGCCGAAGCAGGCGATTGCCGGCATGGAGGTGATTGCCGTCAAACGGGTCGAGGAGGCAGTGGCGCGGATTCGCGAGCTGGACTAAGCTGCTCGCTACCTCCTGACCGGCAGCCATGTTCAATCTTTCGCGCTATTTCTCGACGCTCAGTTTTGTTCTCATCGTGCTGGCAGCCGGCGGCCTGGGCCTGCTTTACCGCGAGTTGTCACTGCATCAGATCAGCGAGCTGGCAGAAAGCCGCAATGTCGCGATGGCGCAGATTTTCGAGAATGCCCTGCGCCAGCCTCTCGAACGTCTGATCAGTGCATCAATCGGGCGAGATGGCGGGGAAATGCTGCGTAGCGGAGAGGTCGAGACGCTGCGCGAGAGTTCGCAGACCTTGATGCGCAATACCGCCGTGATCAAGGTCAAGATTTACAACCGGCTCGGCTTGACGGTCTTTTCCACGGACGCGCGTCAGGTTGGCGAAAGTCGCCTCGAAAATCCCGGTTTTCGTTCGGCAATCAATGGCGTGGTGCTCAGCGAACTGGTCCATCGCAATACGGCAGACACGATGGAAGGCAGTGTCAGCGATGTCGATCTGCTGTCGAGTTACATCCCGATTTACGGTGAAGGCCACATGATTGAAGGGGTGTTCGAGCTCTATCAGGATGTCTCCCCGTTCATGGTGCAGTCGCGGCGCAGCCTGTGGTGGGTGATGGCCGGGGTGCTGTCGGTCTGCGCCGCACTGTACCTGATGCAGTATCTGGTCGTACGCCGTGCCCAGCGCATTCTCAAGGAACAGGAAGGGCGCATCAAATCTGCACGCGATACCCTGGAAATCCAGGTCGATGCCCGTACCGCCGAACTCAAGCGGGCCAACAGCCAGCTGGAAGAAGAGGTGGGAGTGCGGCGTCAGGCTGAAAGCAAGCTGAATTACCTGGCCTATCACGACCCGCTGACCGGGCTGGCCAACCGGCGCTGTTTCATCGAGCGCCTCGAAGAGAGCATGCAGGAAGCCGTGCGCAGCGAACAGCGCCTGGCGGTGTTGTTCATCGATCTCGACCAGTTCAAGCAGGTCAATGACTCGCTGGGCCATGGTGTTGGCGATGAGTTGCTGGTGTCGGTGGCGTCGCGTCTTTCCGAGCATGTGCGCCTGATCGACATGCTGGCCCGCCTGGGTGGCGACGAGTTCATCTGCCTGATGGAAGGCGTGCGCGATGCCGATGATGTGGCCTTGCTGGCGCAGGAAATCAACGCGGCTTTTGCGGCGGCTTTCCTGCTTGGCGAGCATGAGTTGTTCCTTTCCGCCTCGATCGGCATCTGCCTCTATCCCGGCGATGGCGACAACGTGCTTGAGCTGATGCGCAATGCCGATACGGCGATGTACCGCGCCAAGGGCCAGGGGCGCGGTCTCTTTCATTTCTACACGCCGGAAATGACGCGCGATGCCCGCGAACGCATTCGTCTGGAAAACCTGCTGCGCGGTGCGCTCGACAATGACGAGATTTCGCTGCATTTCCAGCCCCAGGTCGATGCGGCGGATGGCCGGCTGGTCGGTGCCGAAGCCCTGGCACGCTGGGACAGCCCGCGTCTGGGCAGTGTCAGCCCGGTGCGCTTCATTCCGCTGGCCGAGGATTCCGGCATGATCATCGCGCTCGGCAGCTGGGTGTTGCGCGAGAGTTGTCGCCAGATCGTCCAGTGGCAGGCCGCCGGCTTCGATTTGCCACAGGTGTCGGTCAATATTTCGGTCAAGCAGCTGGAGCGGCCGGGCTTCGTCAATGACCTGGCGGCGATCATTGCCGAAACCGGCGTCACGCCGGCCTGTCTGAAACTCGAGATCACCGAGTCAGTGGTGCTGGCGATGGCCGATGCCTGTGCCTTGCTCGAGCGTGTGCGGGCGCTCGGCGTGACGCTGGCCCTCGACGATTTCGGTACCGGTTATTCGTCGCTCAGTTATCTCAAGCTTTTGCCGGTCGATCAACTGAAGATCGATCGTTCCTTCATCATCGGCATCGGCAGCAATTCCGGTGACGAGGCGATCATCGAAACGGTGATGGCACTGGCGCGCAGCCTCGGTTTCGAGGTGCTCGCCGAAGGCGTTGAAACGGTCGGTCAGGCCGAGTTTCTGAGTGGCCACGGCTGCCACCAGTTCCAGGGCTTCCTTTACGGCAAGGCTGTCGCCGCCGACGAATTCCAGGCGACCTGGCAGGCCCGGCCATGATCGGCTTGGCCTGGCGCCTGCTCGGGCGCGAGCTGCGCTCCGGCGAATTGCGCCTGCTGCTGGCGGCGCTGGTGGTTGCCGTCGCTGCGGTCAGCGCGGTCGGCTTTTTTGCCGACCGGGTGCGTCTGGCGCTGGACAACCAGGCACAGCAACTGCTGGGCGGTGATCTGATATTGATTGCCGATCATCCCTGGCCAGCCGGCATTGTCGAGGAAGCTGGCCGGCGTGGCCTGCAAGTTGCCGAAACGCTGACTTTTCCAAGCATGGTGCAAGCCGCCGGGCAGGTCCAGCTGGCCGATATCAAGGCGGTCAGCAGCAACTATCCCTTGCGCGGCAGTCTGGGCGTGACGCGGACGCGCGGCGCGTCAGCCGCAGTGGTCAACGCCGGACCGCCGGCAGGCATGGTCTGGCTCGACGAGCGTCTGGCCGATGCGCTGCAGGTCGCGCCCGGTGCCATGCTCACCCTGGGTAACAGTCGCCTGCGGGTCGATGCGATCCTGGTGCAGGAACCGGATCGCAGCTTCAACCTGTTCAGCCTGGCACCGCGCCTGATGATGAATGTCGCCGATATTCCGGCGAGCGGCCTTGTCCAGTTCGGTTCGCGTGTCACCTACCGCGTCTTGCTGGCTGGTGAGGCGAGGGTGCTGAGCGGTTTTCGCAATTGGCTGGATGGGCGTCTGGCGAGCGGTGAACGCCTCGAAGATGCGCAAAATGCCCGTCCGGAAATTCGCAGTGCGCTGGAGCGGGCGCAGCGCTTTCTTGGCCTGGCGACCCTGTTGACCGTTGTCCTGGCGGCGGTGGCCGTTGCCCTGGCGGCGCGCCGCTACATGCAGCGCCATCTCGATGCCTGCGCGATGATGCGTTGCCTGGGCATGACGCAGCGCCGGCTGATCGGCCTGCACGCCTGGCTGTTCGCCTGGCTGGCCGTGCTCGCCATCGGGCTGGGCGGTCTACTCGGATTTTTTGGCCATTTTGTCCTGAGTGAATGGCTGGCGGCACTGCTCGCGACCCGCTTGCCCTTGCCCGGTGCCTGGCCCTTGTTGCACGGGGCGGCGGTCGTTCTTGTCCTGCTCTTCGGTTTTGCCTTGCCGCCGGTGTTGCAATTGAGTCGGGTGCCGACCCTGCGCGTGCTGCGCCGCGAACTCGGGCCGCCGACGCCCTGGCTGCTCGGCGGCTACGGGCTTGGCTTGTTGCTGTTGGCCGGCCTGATGTTGCTGGTGGCCGACGATAGGCGGCTGGGCGGCATCGCGGTCATCGGCTTTGCCGGTGCGCTCGGTGTTTTCTGGCTGTGCGCCCGGCTGGCCATTTTCGCCATTGCCGGCGTGCGTCGGGGTGGGGCGTTCGGCTGGCGCCAGGGGATGGCGAACCTGTCCCGGCATGCGGCATCGAGCAGCTTGCAGATCGTGGCACTGGCGATCGGCCTGATGGCCATGCTCCTGCTCACCGTGACCCGCGGCGAATTGCTGGCGGCCTGGCAGAAGGCGTCGCCGCTCGATGCGCCGAACCGCTTCGTCATCAACATCCAGCCCGGGCAGCGCGCCGAGGTGGCGGCGAGCCTGGCGGCGGCCGGGATCAAGGCCGAGCTGTCGCCGATGATCCGGGCGCGCTTGCAGAAAATTGCCGGTCGACCGGTTTCGGCAGCCTCTTTTCCCGAGGACGAACGGGCGCAGCGCCTGATCGAGCGTGAATTCAATCTTTCGTGGCGGACCGACTTGCCGGCTGCCAACCAGATCGTGGCCGGCCGGTGGTTTGCGCCGCCGGCCACCGGGCAGGCCGAGGCTTCGGTCGAGGAAGGGCTGGCCAAAACACTGGGCATCAAGCTTGGCGACGAGCTGCTGTTCATGATTGCCGGGCAGGAAAAATCGCTGCGCGTCAGCAGCCTGCGCAAGCTCGACTGGGATTCGATGCGCGTCAATTTCTTTGTGCTGACGCCGCCCGGCGTGATCGAGGATGCGCCGGCCAGCTATATCACCAGTTTTTATCAGCCGGAGACCGACACGGGTTTCGGCCGGCAACTGGTGGCGCAATTCCCCAATCTGACGGTGATCGACGTGGCGGCGGTGTTGCGCCAGTTGCAGGATCTGGTTGGCCAGGTCGCCGGGGCCGTGCAGTTCATCTTCCTGTTTACGCTGGCGGCCGGCGCCATCGTGCTTTATGCCGCGCTGCTCAGTGCCTTTGACGAACGGCGTTACGAACTGGCGGTGATGCGCGCCCTCGGCGCCCGCCGCCCGCAATTGCGCCAGGCGATGCTGGCCGAACTGGCGGTGATCGGCGGTCTGGCCGGTCTGCTTGCCGCCGCTGGCGCGATGGCGCTCGGTCAACTGATCGCCTGGCGGGTTTTTGCCCTGGAATTGCCGTTGACCGTCTGGCTGCCGCTGGCTTCCTTGTTGGGCGGTGCGCTGCTGGCAATTGCCATCGGCTGGCTGGCCATCCGCAGCCTGCTCGATACGCCACCTCTGCAGGCCCTGCGGGCGGGGGCCTAGAGCGTCAGTTCGATGACGTTGTGTCCGGCCGCGCGGTGGTAACGAAAGACGCTGCTCATGCCGCGGATCAACTCGATGCCGAGACCGCCGATATCGGCGGCGCTTTCACTTGGGACGAACCGGGTCGGATCGAAAGCGCCGGCCGTGTCGCGGTAGGTCAGCAGGAGGTCGGGCATTTTGTGCTCCAGGCGGATGTCGACCGCTGCGTCGCATTCCTCGCCATGGCCGTGGCGGATGGTATTGGTCAGCAATTCCTCGACGATCAGTTGCAGGCGCTGGCCGTCAATCTGGCTCAGGCCGAACTGGCCGGCCTGTTCGGCAAGCCAGTTCATCAGGCCGGGTAACTCGCTGTAGCGCGCGCTGACTGAAATGTCCGTAGAATGAGCAGGCATGTTTTATCGGGAGGAATCAGACATGATTAAAACACATCACAAGGCTGCCTGGGCGCTGCTTGCGCTGGCTTTCAGCCTCGCCGCGCAGGCCGCCGATCCGGCCGGCATGGTCAAGACCAGCAGCGGTCAGGTCAGTATCGAACGCGGTGGCCAGAAACTGATCGCCGTGGTCGGAACCCAGGTCTATGTCTCCGACAAGCTGCGGACTGCCGGTGACAGTACGGTCGGTGTGACGCTGCGCGACTCCACCTTGCTGTCGGCCGGACCGAACTCCCTGATCATCATCGACAAGTTCGCCTACGACACCACCTCGCAGGCTGGCAGTATGTCGATCGGCATTCGCAAGGGCACGCTGGCCGTGGCCAGCGGCAAGATCGCCAAGCAGACGCCGGAGTCGGTCGATTTCCACACGCCGACCTCGGTGCTTGGTGTGCGCGGTACGGAATTCGCAGTTGAAGTCGGAGGCGACAATGAGGAATGAAATGCGTCTGTCGCTGCTTTCACTCGCGGTGCTGATGCTTGCCGGCTGTGCCAGCAGCGAACGTGTGGTACTGCTGCCTTCGGCCGATGGTCGTGCCAGTGCTGTCGTGGTGCGCGATGCCAAGGGTGAGCTGGTACTTGATCAGCCCTATGCCGGCAGTGTGCGCAGTCAGGGCACGAACAGTGCCTACCGGTCGACGCCGGAAGAGGTCAAGGAACGCTTCGGCGCAGCCCTGGCCGCCCAGCCGGCACGCCCGCGCAGCTACGTGCTGTACTTCCAGGGCGGTGGCAACCAGCTGATGCCGGAATCGCAGACCGAGTTCGCCAAGATGCGGGCCGAGGTGCTCGCCTGGCCGGCACCGGAAATCATGGTTATCGGCCACACCGACCGGGTGGGCAGCGTGCAGTCCAACGATGCCTTGTCGCTCAAGCGCGCCGAGTCGGTGCGCACCTTGCTGATCGAAGCCGGGATTCCCGCCAGCAAGCTGGAAGCGGCGGGGCGCGGCGAGCGTGAACCTTTGGTGGCGACGGCTGATGAAGTCGCCGAAGCCAAAAACCGCCGGGTTGAAATCAACCTGCGCTGAGCAGTTGACCGTTGTAATGCAGCACCAGCAGGGTCAGGTCATCGGCCGCCGGATGGCCTGACTCGAAGCTGCGCACGGCGTCGCGCAGGGCGCCGGTGATCTCGGCCGGGCTGCGTCCGGCATTGGCCTGCAGTGTTGCCTGCAGGCGCTCGGCACCGAAAAGCGAATGGCCGTTGCTGGCTTCGGTCACCCCATCGGTGAACAGACAGAGCTGATCGCCTGCCTGCAGGCGAATGCGGTCACTGACAAAGGCGTAGCCTTCGGTGGCGCAGAGCGGCGGTCCGGAATGGCTGGCCGTGTCGATCTTGCTGACTTCTCCGTTGCGCAACAGCAGCGGCGCATCGTGGCCGGCGCAGACGAATTCCAGTTCGCCGCTCATCGCATCGAAAATGCCGATGAAGGCGGTGACAAAAAGAAACTCGCCGTTCTCCCGGTTCAATTCCTGCTCGACCTCGCACACCGCCCGGGCGAGATCGGCTTCGCGCCGGGTCAGTGTGCCACTCAGCGTTTTCGCGATGGCCATGAACAGGCTGGCCGGAATGCCCTTGCCGGAAACGTCGCCGACGGTCAGGCAGAGGCGGTTGGTATCGAGCATGAAACAGTCGTAATAATCGCCGCCGACGGCGAGAGCCGGTTCGAGCAGGGCGGCCACGGAAAAACGGTTTTCCCCGGCAAACAGGCGTTGCGGGTCGGGCAACAGGCCCATCTGGATGCGCCGGGCGGCATCGAGCTGGCCGGCGGTGCGGGCGGCGGCTTCGCGGCTGAGCTGGAGGGCGAATTCGGCCTGGCGGCGGCGGGCGTCGGCTTCGATCAACGTATTGCCGAGCAGCACGATGAAGACGGGGCTGAGCAGCAGCACCAGTGACGGGCCGTCGAACAGCCATTGGCCGGAATGAAAGGCGAGGTAGCCGGCGCCAATCAGCAGGAGTGCCAGGCTGCCGAAGCTGAGCACGGCAAAACGTGGCTGCAGACGCGGTATACCGATGATCAACAGCAGGCCGCCGAGCAGCAGGGCGCCCAGTTCGAGCGTCGGCATCCACCAGGGGCGCTTGAGCGCGGCGCCGCTCAGCATGCTTTCAATGACCTGGGCGTGAATGTCCACGCCGGGTACGACTTCGCCGAGCGGCGTGATGATGCGGTCCTGCAGGCCGGGGCTGTTCAAACCGAGGATGACAAAACGCGACTGGAAAATTTCGGCAGGATGTGCGCCGGACAGGACGTCGGCCGCCGACAGGAAATAATTCGAACTGGCCTGGCCATAATGGACCAGCAGTTCGCCGTTGGCCTGGGTGGGCAGGCGGTAGTCGCCGATACGCAGGGCTTGCATGCCATGTTTGCCGATTTCGGGGGTCACCGTCCCGGCTTCGCCCAGCGCCTGGCGCAGCATTTCCAGGGGGAGTGACAAAAAAGTCTGCCCATTGATTCGGGCAACGGTCGGCACCCGGCGCAGCACGCCGCGCTCGGTGCTTGAATGCAGGCCATCCGGGCTGGCGTTGATCAGGCCTTCACCAGCCGCCGCCTGTTCCAGTTCGCCACGACTGACGACGGCAGCAGAGAACCGGCTGATGCCCGGCCAGTCAGTCGGCGTGCCAGCCGGCATGGGCAAGGATTTTGCCGGTTGACGCGCGCCGGGTAGCGGATTGCCGACGCCGGCCATGGCGAGCACGGTCGGGCCGCTGGCGAGCGTACGGGCGAGAAGCGCGTCCGGCTCGGGCAGTGCGGCGAGTGTCTGTCTGGACAGTCCCTTGAGTTGTTCACCGAGAACACCCGGGCTGTAGCGGTCGGGTTCGGCAAAAATGATGTCGATGCCCAGTGCCAGCGGCTGGCCAGCCAGAATTTTGCTGCAGAGGCGGGCAATCAGGTCGCGCGACCAGGGCCATTGTCCGTATTCGGCAAGGCTTTGGCTGTCGATGCCGACGACGATGACCGGTTCGCTTTCCCGCGGACGTGGCATCTGGCGCTGGTAGCGGTCGAATTGTGCCTGGCGCAGGCTGCTCAGGGGCGTCGAGTCGCTGTGCTGCAGCGTCAAGGCGGCGCCGATCAGCAGGAGGCCGGGCAGGGCCAGTCCACGCCCGGCGCGGAGCAGCGTCAGGCCGAGGCTGGTGAGGCGCTTCACAGCTCGATGGTCAGACCGTCGTAGGCGGAGATGACCTCAAGCGCGGCACCGTCGCCACGCGTGATTTGCTCCAGGCGTCGGGTTTCATTGAGCAGACGGAGGAGTTGCTTGTCGTCATGGACCGGTTCGTGGTGAAACAGCGCGAGGCGTTTGGCTGCGGCGGCCTGGCATAGCTCGACACCGACCACGTTGCTCGAGTGGCCCCAGTCGGCCTTGACCGAGATGGCTTCGGCCAGTGAATACATGGCATCGAAAATGACCAGGTCGGCCTTGGCGAAAAAGCGGATGAAGGCATCGCGCTCCTCGCCGGCATCGAGACGATGTTCCGAATCGGTGGTGTAGATGACGGTGCGGTCGATGCTCTCGAAACGGTAGCCGTAAGAGTCGCCGGCGTGCAGTTGCAGCTTTGGCGTGACATTGAGGCCGGCGATGTAGTGCGCCTTGTCCGGCGTCATCAGGTCAAATTCGATGCGGGCGCCGGCTTGCGAATAGTCGACCGGGAAGCACGGCGAACGCATTTGCATGCGGAAGGCTTCTTCGAGCTGGGCGTGGCAGCCGTGGATCACGATGCGGTTGCCGGGTATGTACATCGGCGCAAAGTACGGGAAGCCCATCAGGTGGTCCCAGTGCAGATGCGAGATGAAAATGTGGTAGGTCTGCGGGTTGGGGACGCCGAAGCTGGCAATCTTCGCCTGACCCAGGGGGCGGGCGCCGCTGCCCATGTCGCAGATGATGTGTTCCGGGCCGTCAGTGACGATTTCGACGCAGGAGGTGTTGCCGCCAAAGGTACCACTCGTCGAAAAGGGCAGGCTGGCGACGAATTCGTTCAGGGCGCTCTGCGACTTGAATTTCCGCCCGTCGGCGGCGGTCAGGGCGGCACAGATCTTTTCGCGAATGTCACGTGTTTGCAGCGCTACCGGCAAAGAGCCCCGGGTCCCCCAGAAAACGACCCGCTTCATGTGCCGAGTACCTTGCAGGCCGCTTCGACGTTCAGGTAGCAGGGAATGATCAGGTTGAAGCGGCTGATCGCAAAGACTTCCTGCACCAGCGGCTGCAACGAGGTAATGGCGAAGACGCCCTGTTGTGCCTTGGCGTGCCGGGACGCAATCATCAGGACGCGCAGCCCGGCGCTGCTGATGTATTCCACGCCGGAAAAGTCGAGCAGCAGCGGCGGTTTGCCGGGTGTGCAGTCCACGATCAGCGCCTCCAGCGCGCTGCCGAATGCCTCGCTGGCGATGTGGTCGATCCGGCCGCTGGCCGATGCAATGAGGATTCCGGATTGTTCGCGTGTGAGAAGCTTCATCGTTGCCCGACGTGGTTTATGCTGTGACCGGTGATTATGCCATGCACGGCAGGGCTGTGGGCTCGGGTAAAATACGGCATGGAATCAAATCAGCAAGCCAGCCGGCCTTTGTTCGGCTACCGTAAATTCTGGGCCCACCGTTTCGGCCCGGCTCCCTTCCTGCCCATGTCCCGCGCCGAAATGGACGTGCTCGGCTGGGATTCCTGCGACATTATCCTGGTCACCGGCGACGCCTACATCGACCATCCGAGTTTTGGCATGGCGCTGGTCGGTCGACTGCTCGAAGCACAGGGTTTTCGCGTCGGCATCATTTGTCAGCCGGACTGGAACTCCGCCGCCGACTTCAAGAAGCTGGGCAAGCCCAACCTGTATTTCGGCGTTACGGCCGGCAATATGGATTCGATGGTCAATCGCTACACCTCCGACCGCAAGATCCGCTCCGACGACGCCTATACGCCGAACGGCGAGGCCAACAAGCGGCCGGATCACGCCGTCACGGTCTATGCCCAGCGCTGCCGCGAGGCCTTCCCGGGCAGCAACATCGTGATCGGCTCGATCGAGGCCAGCCTGCGCCGGATCGCCCATTACGATTACTGGTCGGACAAGGTGCGACGTTCGGTGTTGCCCGATTCCAAGGCCGATATCCTGATTTTCGGTAATGCCGAACGCGCGCTCGTCGAACTGACGCATCGCCTGGCCAAGGGCGAGCCGATCAAGGAAATCCGCGATCTGCGCGGTACCGCCTTCATGGTGCCGATCGGCTGGCTGCCGTCGGATGACTGGAATGTCATGGACTCAAGCGAGGTCGATACGCCGGGACCGCTGGTCAAGCATGCCGATCCGTACGCGATGGAGCCGCAGGGGCAGGCGCCGGCGGTGGTTGAGCCCGGTGTTCACGCCGTGCGCATCGTTTCCCGTGCCGAGCGCCTTGCCGCGATCAAGGAGCGGCGCGCCCACACCGTGGTGCGTCTGCCGGCGTACGAACGGGTCAAGGATGATCCGGTACTCTACGCCCACGCTTCACGCACTTTCCATCTCGAGTCCAATCCCGGCAATGCCCGGGCCCTGGTCCAGGCGCATGGCGAGCGCGATGTCTGGCTGAATCCGCCGCCGATTCCGCTCACCACCGAGGAACTCGACGGCGTCTACGAGCTACCCTACGCCCGCCGGCCGCACCCGAGCTATGGCGAGGCGAAGATTCCGGCCTGGGAGATGATCCGCTTCTCGGTAAATATCATGCGCGGCTGTTTCGGTGGCTGCACCTTCTGCTCGATCACCGAGCACGAGGGGCGCATCATCCAGAGCCGTTCGGAAGAATCGGTGCTGCGCGAAATCGAGGAAATGCGCGACAAGACGCCGGGCTTTACCGGCATCGTCTCCGACCTCGGCGGGCCGACCGCCAACATGTATCACCTCAAATGCAAGGACGAGAAGATCGAGGCGTCCTGTCGCCGCCTGTCCTGCGTCTATCCCGACATCTGTGAAAACCTCGGCACCGACCACAGCAAGCTGATTTCGCTGTACCGCAAGGCGCGCACGCTGAAAGGCGTCAAAAAGGTGCTGATCGGCTCCGGTCTGCGCTACGACCTGGCGGTGCGTTCGCCCGAATACATCAAGGAACTGGTGACCCATCACGTCGGCGGCTACCTGAAGATCGCGCCGGAACATACCGAGGAAGGCCCGCTGTCGAAGATGATGAAGCCGGGCATGGGCGCCTACGACCGCTTCAAGCAGTTGTTCGACCGCTTCTCGCGCGAAGCCGGCAAGGAGCAGTACCTGATCCCGTATTTCATCGCTGCCCATCCGGGAACGACCGACGAGGACATGCTCAACCTGGCGCTGTGGCTGAAGAAAAACAACTTCCGCCTCGACCAGGTGCAGACCTTCCTGCCGACGCCGATGGCGCTGGCAACGACGATGTATCACAGCGAGAGGAATCCGCTGCGCAAGGTGTCACGCAGCAGCGAGCAGGTCGGGACCGTGCGCAACGGTCGCCAGCGCAAGCTGCACAAGGCTTTCCTGCGTTATCACGATCCGGCCAACTGGCCGTTGTTGCGTGAGGCGCTCAAGGAAATGGGCCGGGCTGACCTGATCGGCAATGGCAAGAAGCAGCTGATTCCAGCCTGGCAGCCGGCCGGCACCGGCGATGCGCCGCGCGGTCAACCGGTGAAAACGGTCAGAAACCCGCCGGGCGCCTTGCCGCGCCGTGTTGAGGGAGCCCGGCCGGCACGTCCTGGCGCGCCATCGCGTCCGCCGGTCGGCCGCAAACCGGTTGCGCGCAAGCCACGTTAAATAAAAATGTTTTTCGGAGAGCAATGAGCATGGAAAGCAAGGAAAGTACGGCAACGACCTACGAAAAGATCGGTGGGGAAGCGACAGTCGGCAAGCTGGCGGATCGCTTTTATGAACTGATGGACAGCGTTTCGCATTTTGCCGAGTTGCGTGCCATGCATCCGGAAAGCCTGGCCGGATCGCGGGAAAAGCTGTTCATGTTCCTCTCCGGCTGGTTTGGAGGCCCGGATCTTTTTGTTGAAAAATTCGGTCATCCGAAATTGCGCGCCCGGCACATGCCCTTTGCCATCGGCACCAAGGAGCGTGACCAGTGGGTCGCCTGCATGGTGCTGGCGATGGAAGATGTCGGGCTGGACCCGGATATCCGCAAGGTGTTGCTGAACAATTTCTTCAATACGGCGGATTTCATGCGTAATAAAGAGGGCTAAAAGCCTTCTTGGGGATGTTGCGTTGCAGCATGGGGTGATAGAATCACGCCTTTGATTTTTCAGGCCTTCCCATGTCCGCTCGTCCGATTCGCAACATCGCCATCATCGCCCACGTTGACCACGGTAAAACCACCCTGGTCGACCAGCTCCTCCGTCAGTCCGGTACTTTCGCTGCTCACCAGCAGCTGGTCGAGTGCGTCATGGACTCCAATGACCTGGAAAAGGAACGTGGCATCACGATTCTTTCCAAGAACACTGCGGTCGAGTACGAAGGCGTACACATCAACATCGTCGACACCCCGGGTCACGCGGACTTCGGTGGTGAAGTCGAGCGCGTGCTGGGTATGGTTGATGGCGTAGTCCTGCTGGTCGATGCCGCCGAAGGCCCGATGCCGCAAACCCGTTTCGTGACCAAGAAGGCGCTGGCCCTCGGCCTGCGCCCGATCGTGCTGGTCAACAAGGTTGACCGCGACGGTGCCGATCCCGACAACGCCGTCAACCTGACTTTCGACCTGTTCGACAAGCTGGGTGCTTCCGATGAGCAGCTGGACTTCCCGATTGTTTACGCCTCGGGCCTGAACGGTTGGTCGGCCATGGAACTCGATCAGCCGCGCGAAAACATGAAGCCGCTGTTCGACACCATCCTGCGCCACGTGCCGGCACCGGATGCCGATATCGAAGCGCCGCTGCAGCTGCAGATCACTGCGCTTGATTACTCCTCCTACGTCGGCCGGATCGGCGTCGGCAAGATCATTCGCGGTCGCGTCAAGACCGGTCAGAACGTGCTGGTCATGTTCGGCACCGAAGAAGAAGCGGCTGAACACGAACGTACCCCGATCAAGGCCAAGATTGGCCAGGTGTTCGGCTACAAGGGCCTGAACAAGGTCGAGATGGAAGAGGGTCTGGCTGGCGACATCGTGCAGATCACCGGTATCGAAGATCTGGTGCTCGGTTGTACCGTGACCGACCCGGAAAACCCGGAATCCCTGCCGCTGCTGAAGATCGACGAGCCGACGCTGTCCATGCAGTTCATGGTCAATACCAGCCCGCTGGCCGGTACCGAAGGCAAGTTCGTGACCAGCCGCCAGATCCGCGATCGCCTGCACAAGGAATTGCTGACCAATATGGCGCTGCGCGTCCATGACACCCCGAACGGCGACGTGTTCGACGTTTCCGGTCGTGGCGAACTGCACCTTGGCATCCTGCTCGAAAACATGCGTCGCGAAGGCTTCGAACTGGCCGTCGGTCGTCCGCGTGTCGTCAAGAAGACGATCAACGGCGTCGAGTGCGAACCGTACGAACTGCTGACGGTTGACGTCGAAGAAGACACCCAGGGCGGCGTCATGGAAAGCCTTGGTCAGCGCAAGGGCGACCTGCAGGACATGGTGCCGGACGGTCGCGGTCGCGTCCGTATCGAATACCGCATTCCGGCGCGTGGCCTGATCGGCTTCCAGGGCGAATTCATGAACCTGACGCGCGGCAATGGCCTGATGAGCCACGTGTTCGACGAATACGCCCCGGTCAAGGATGGCAGCGTTGCCGAACGTCGCAATGGCGTGCTGATCTCCCAGGATAACGGCGAAGCCGTTGCCTACGCGCTGTGGAAGCTGCAGGATCGCGGCCGCATGTTCGTGGTGCCGGGCGACAAGCTGTACGAAGGCATGATCATCGGTATCCACAGCCGTGAAAACGACCTCGTCGTGAACCCGATCAAGGGCAAGCAGCTGACCAACGTCCGTGCCTCCGGTACTGACGAAGCCGTGCGCCTGGTGCCGTCGGTCCAGCTCAGCCTGGAAGCTGCCGTCGAGTTCATTGAGGAAGACGAACTGGTCGAGCTGACGCCGAAGTCGATTCGTCTGCGCAAGCGTTACCTGACCGAAATCGAGCGCAAGCGCGCCGTACGCGGTCTGTAAGCAAACGCAGCATGCGTTTCTGCCAGCCCTGCCGGGATGTGCTGAAACGACATCAAAAGGCGGCCCGTCGGGTCGCCTTTTTTATTATCCTGTCGCTGATGCTGACGGGGTTGGGGAAGATTTCGAAGCCGGTAAATGAAATCGGCTTCTGCAGGATTTATCCCTGATTTTTGCTGTTTTTTAGCGGTCGACCGCTAAAAAACAGGCAAATTGCGCAAGCGTGTTCAGCCGCCGGTCATCGACATGAAGCGCACGACTTGCGGTGTTTCCAGTTGTTGCGAGAAGTCATGGCCGAAAGGCTTGATGCCCATGCTGTCGATGATTGCCTGGCGCAGGTCGGTATCGTCCTGGCCGCGCAGGATGGGGAGCAGGTGCATGACGTCGTTTTGACCGAGGCAGGGGTGGAGTTCGCCCTGGGCGGTTACGCGGACGCGGTTGCAGCTGTCGCAGAAGTTGTGGCTGTGTGGCGAAATGAAGCCGAGGCGCGATTCATGGCCGGCGATGCGCCAGTAACGGGCCGGGCCGCCCGAGGATTCGTCACAAGGAGTCAGCTCGAAGTGCTTGCCCAGGATGGCGCGCGCTTCTTCGGATGAGATGTAGGTCTGGTTGCGGCCCTGGATGTCGCCGAGTGGCATTTCCTCGATGAAGGAAATATCGAGTTCGTTGGCGAGTGAATAGCGGACGAGTTCGACAAATTCGTCATCATTGGTGCCGCGCATCATGACCGTGTTGAGCTTGGTGCGGCGAAAGCCGGCCTTCCGGGCGGCAGCGATGCCGTTGAAAACCTTGTTGATGTCACCAATCCGGGTGATCGCCCGGAAGCGTTCGGGGCGCAGGGTGTCGAGGCTGATGTTGAGGCGTTTGACGCCGGCTGCGTAGAGCGGCCCGGCAAAGCGCTCCAGTTGCGAGCCATTGGTGGTCAATACCAGGTTGTCGAGGCCGGGCAGGGCGCCCAGCCGTTCGATCAGCCACATCGCGTCCTTGCGGACGAGTGGCTCACCGCCGGTAATGCGCAGCTTGTTCACGCCAAGTCCGACGAAAACCTTGGCGATGCGCAGGCATTCTTCGAGGCTCATCACCTCGTCGCGCGGCAGGAAGGTCATTTCCTCGGCCATGCAGTAGGTGCAGCGAAAATCGCAACGGTCGGTGATCGACAGGCGCAGGTAGCTGACCCGGCGCCCGTATTTGTCGATCAGGGTGTTGCCGGGGTGGCCGGTTGTCGTGCCGGTACCTGGTGCTGCTGCGACTGGAGGTGCGGATATCATGGATTTGTTTTGTTTGGCTTGCAGGCGCTGCGGTGGGGGCTCAGAATGCGCATCCGCTGACTGGTGCGGGCGCTGATTATCGGTGGTCGGGTTGTTGCAAACAAGTGGATAGGTCAAAAAATGAAAAAGTTCATTCTTCTTGCTGCGTTGTCATCGGCTCTGCTGGCGGGGTGTCGCGGCGGCTTTGTGGCTCCGTCGCCTTTGCGGGCCGAAGCCGTCTTTGTTGCCGGTTCGGTCGGCAAGATTGGCGGTCTGGTCAGTTTCAGCCCGGTTGGCAATCGCTTGCGGGTAATTGCCGAGCTGTCCGGTGTGCCACCCGGAGCGCATGTTTTCCGGATTGGCCGGAGTGCCGGTTGTGCGGCTGGAGAGGGCAGTGGGCCGCAGGGCGCCGTGGCGTTGCCGGCGATTGTTGCGGATTCGTCCGGTGCAGCCCGGCTGACCGCCTATCTGGCGGGAGTCGAGCTGGCGGGCGAGGGTGAAAATATCATCGGGCGCAGCGTGCGGGTTTATGCGCGTCCGGAGTATGCGGATGGCAAATCTGACGTGGTGATCGCCTGCGCCGTGATTGTGCCGAAATGACTGGCGTGGAGGCTGGGTGCCGGATGATTATGCTATTCGGCAAAGCCCTGTCTGAGGGTAGAATGTGCGTCTTGTCGGGTAGCGGGTTGTCTGGTGCAGCAGGCAATGTGGTGGGTGGGGCAGAAATGCAAATGGCCCACATTGCTGTGGGCCATTCGGAATATTTCTTGGCTCCCCGACCTGGGCTCGAACCAGGGACCTACGGATTAACAGTCCGGCGCTCTACCGACTGAGCTATCGAGGAACAGAGGCGCGCAGTATAGGTTTCGAGGTCTTTTCTGTCAAGTTTTTTGTGATTTTCAAGAAGAAAAATATCCGGTTATGGATGCAAAGCTGATTTACGTAAAAACCCCGATCGGGGATGAGGCGGTACGACAAAGCACGCGTGTCGTTCAGCGAAATCTTCGCATGGTCCTCGTTCAGGTTGATGGGAAACTCAATGTCGCGGAATTGTCGGCAAAAATTGGCAATCCCCGTCTGGTTGAGGGAGCTTTGCGCGAATTGGAAGAGGGGGGGTTCATTGCTACCAAGCAGGGGGCTGTGCTGGTCAGGGAGCCAGTCAAGCCATTGGCGCTGAGCACCGAGCGGGTTTCGGCGATCTCCCAGTTTTCGACTTTCGGGAAAAATGCATCGGGCAAGCAGTCCGCAAGTGCGCCGGAGAGTGCGGTCAGTCAGTTTTCCTCTTTCGGCAAGCCGGTATTGCCTGCGGCCGGGCGTCTCAGCCAGATGCCCCCTGTTGTCAGGCACGAACCGGCCCCCTCCGACGAGCCGGTTCATCTGCCGCGGCGGACTGGTTCCGTTGCGCGTTGGTTGCTTGCTGCCCCGTTTGTCATCGGGTTGTTGCTGCTGCTTCTGGTTCTGGGCTATCCCTACGACAAGCTGAAGCCGGGTGTCGAAGCGGCTGCCGGCAAGTTGCTGCAGGTGCCGGTGCAAGTCGGTAGCGTCGGCGTTGCGTACTGGCCACGCCCAGCCCTGCTGCTTGCCGATGTGCGGATTGGCGAGTCAGCGGACGTCACGGTTGATCAGGTTCGTATTGCCTCGCCGCTGTCCCTGCTGGGTTCTGCGCCGCATCTGCTTTCCCGGGTTGATCTGGTGGGCGTTTCGGCGCCAGCTGATTTTCTTGTTTCTTCCCGTCTGTTCCAGGCGTCATCGCGCGATGCGGCTGAGACCCATGTCATTCAGCGCCTGACTTTCGAGAAGCTGACAGTTTCAGCGAACGATCTGGCGCTGAAGGATCTTTCGGGAGAGGTTGTTTTCAAGAATGATGGCGGTGTGGAAAAGGCCAGCTTCGCTAATGTCGATCTGGGTATCCGCTTGTCCGCGACGCCTGCCAAGGGCGGCTTTTTGCTCGATATCGAGGGTTTTGGCTGGAAGCCTTTCGGGCAGTTGTTGAGTTTTGATTCCTTGCAGGCCAAGGGCTTGTTGCAAAAAGGGAAGCTGGTTGTCCAGAGTTTTGATACGACCTTTTTGAATGGCATTCTGAAGGGAAGCTGGTTGCTGGACTGGAGCGGGAGTGGCTTGTCGATGGCCGGTGATGCCACCCTGGCTCGACTGGACTGCCGCAAGGTGAGTACGGCTTTCGCGCCTGAATTGAAGCTGGAAGGCGAGTTGGGCGGGAGTTTGCGTTTGCGCGGCAATGGCAAGGACTGGGAAGCCTTGCTGCGCAATATCGATGCCAATCTTGATGCCGATATAACGCGTGGCATTTTGCACGGGGTTGACCTAGGGGAGGCTGTTCGCCGCGGCGCCGGTTTTGTCGTGAATTCCGGCTCGACCAAGTTCGATCGCCTGAAAGTTGCAGTTGCGATCAACCCGCGTCAGGTCGTGGGGCGCGATATCCAGATGTCGGCGGGGATGGTTACGGCTAGCGGACAGTTCTCGGCCGTCGCCGATCGTCCTGTTGATGCCGGTTTGCTGGTGACGATGCAGTCTTCGGTAGCAACCGCACGCACCTCGGTTCGGGTCAGTGGTGTCTTGCCGAATCTGAGCGCAGTCAGCGGGCGATAAAAAAGGGCAGGACCGAAGTCCTGCCCTTTGCCATCCTGCCGGGCCTGATTGATCAGGCCTTGGTGACGGCAGCGATGGCCTTGGCCACGTAGTCGAGGTTCTTGGTGTTGAGTGCGGCCAGGCAGATACGACCGGTCGACACGGCGTAGATGCCGAATTCGTCCTTCAACCGTTCGACCTGGGCGGCGGTCAGGCCGGTGTAGGAGAACATGCCGCGTTGCTGGGCGACGAAGGAGAAGTCCTGGGCGCAGCCGGTGGCCTTGATGGCATCGACCAGGCCGGTGCGCATGGCGCGGATGCGCAGACGCATGCCGGCCAGTTCTTCTTCCCACTGGGCGCGCAGTTCGCTCGAAGCGAGTACGGCAGCAACCAGGGCGCCACCGTGGCTCGGCGGGTTGGAGTAGTTGGTCCGGATGACGCGCTTGACCTGCGACAGCACGCGGGCCGACTCTTCCTTGGCGGCGGTGACGACGGACAGGGCGCCAACGCGTTCACCGTACAGCGAGAAGTTCTTGGAGAACGAGCTGGAAGCGAAGAACTGCAGGCCGGAAGCCGAGAAGGCGCGAATCGCGACGGCGTCGGCATCGATGCCGTCGGCAAAGCCCTGGTAGGCCATGTCGAGGAAGGGCACCAGGCCGCGTTCCTTGCAGATGCCGACGACTTCTGCCCACTGGGCGTCCGACATGTCGGCGCCGGTCGGGTTGTGGCAGCAGGCGTGCAGCAGCACGACCGAGCCCGGCACCATGGCGTTCAGGTCGGCCTTCATGCCGGCGAAGTTCACGCCGCGGCTGGCGGCGTCGTAGTAGGTGTAGTCTTCAACGATAAAACCGGCGGCTTCGAACAGGGCGCGGTGGTTTTCCCAGGACGGGTTGCTGATGTAAACCTTGGCGTCCGGATTGAGACGCTTCAGGTAATCGGCGCCGATACGCAGGGCGCCCGTACCACCGATGGCCTGGGCGGTGATCACACGGCCGGCAGCGAGAAGTTCGGAGTCCTGGCCGAACAGCAGGTTCTGCACGGCGGTGTTGTATGTGGCCGGGCCTTCGATCGGCTGGTAGCCACGCGGCAGGGCTGCCTTGACGCGGATGTCTTCGGCCGTCTTGACGGCGCCGAGCAGGGGGATCTTGCCGTTGTCGTCGAAATAGACGCCAACGCCGAGGTTGACCTTGGTGCTACGCGTGTCGGCGTTGAAGGATTCGTTCAGGCCGAGGATGGGATCACGCGGGGCCATTTCCACCGCAGCAAAGATCGAAGAGGACATAAAGACTCCATGGAATAATAGGCACAATGTTCGCACAGCGATCTTGCCGGGCGAGAGAAACCGAAGAATTTTAGCATGATAGAAACCCCGACCAATACACCCGTAGCCTGCTTTGAAGGCAGTCCCTTCCGTCTGCATCAGCCGTTTCCGCCGGCCGGCGATCAGCCCGAGGCAATCCGCCTGCTTGTCGAGGGGCTGGAGGACGGTTTGTCCTTCCAGACCTTGCTCGGCGTAACCGGTTCGGGCAAGACCTACACGATGGCAAATGTGATCGCCAGGACAGGTCGACCGGCGCTGGTGCTGGCGCCGAACAAGACGCTGGCGGCGCAGCTGTATTCGGAGTTCAAGGAGTTCTTTCCGGAAAACTCGGTCGAGTACTTTGTTTCCTACTATGACTATTACCAGCCGGAAGCCTATGTCCCGTCGCGCGACCTGTTCATCGAGAAGGACAGTTCGATCAACGACCACATCGAGCAGATGCGCCTGTCGGCGACCAAGAGCCTGATCGAGCGGCGCGACGTGGTGATCGTCGCCACGGTGTCCTGCATCTACGGTATCGGTGATCGCGACGAGTATCACAACATGATCCTGACCATGCGCGTCGGCGATCGACTCGACCAGCGCGCCATCGTCAAGCGCCTGACTGAAATGCAGTACGAGCGCAACGACATGGATTTCCACCGCGGAACATTCCGCGTGCGCGGCGACATCATCGACATCTTTCCGGCCGAACATGCCGAACACGCCATCCGTGTTTCGCTGTTCGATGACGAGGTCGAAGGATTGCAGTTTTTTGACCCGTTGACCGGTCATCTGCTGCACAAGGCACTGCGCTTCACCGTTTTCCCGGCGTCGCATTACGTGACGCCGCGCGACACCGTGGTGCGTGCCATCGAGGCAATCAAGACGGAGTTGCGCGAGCGGATCGACTTCTTTACGAAGAACAACAAGCTGGTCGAGGCGCAGCGTATTGAGCAGCGCACCCGCTTCGATCTCGAGTTGCTCGACCAGATCGGCTTCTGCAAGGGCATCGAAAACTACTCGCGGCACTTTTCCGGGCGTCGCGCCGGCGAGGCGCCCCCGACCCTGATCGATTACCTGCCGGCCGATGCGCTGATGTTCATCGATGAATCGCACGTTACCATCGGCCAGGTTGGCGGCATGTTCAAGGGAGACCGTTCGCGCAAGGAGAATCTGGTCGATTACGGCTTCCGGCTGCCTTCTGCGCTCGACAACAGACCCCTGCAGTTCAACGAATTCGAGTCGCACATGCGGCAGACGGTGTTTGTCTCGGCGACGCCGGCAGATTACGAAAACCAGCATGCCGGGCAGGTCGTGGAGCAGGTGGTGCGGCCGACCGGCCTGGTCGACCCGGAAGTGATCGTGCGTCCGGCATCGACCCAGGTCGATGACCTGCTTGCGGAAATCAGGAAGCGGGTCGAGGTTGGCGAGCGCGTCCTGGTGACGACGCTGACCAAGCGCATGTCGGAGGACCTGACGGATTTTCTTGCCGACAACGATATCAAGGTACGCTACCTGCACTCGGATATCGATACTGTCGAGCGTGTCGAGATCATTCGCGATCTTCGCCTCGGCGAGTTCGATGTGCTGGTCGGCATCAATTTGCTGCGCGAGGGGCTCGACATTCCCGAGGTGTCACTGGTCGCAATTCTCGATGCCGACAAGGAGGGCTTTTTGCGCTCCGAGCGCTCGTTGATCCAGACCATGGGCCGGGCGGCGCGTCATATCCATGGCACAGCCATCCTTTATGCTGATACAGTTACGCAATCCATGCAGCGTGCCATCGCCGAAACCGGGCGGCGGCGCGAAAAGCAGATCAGTTTCAATCTGGAGCAGGGTATTACGCCGCGCGGTGTGTCCAAGAAAATCAAGGACATCATCGATGGTGTTTACGATGCAGAATCGGCGCAGACCGAGCAGAAAGCAGCCCAGCAGCAGGCTGCCTATCTGGCCATGGATGAAAAGAGCGTTGCCAAGGAAATCAAGCGTCTGGAAAAACTGATGCTTGAGTGTGCGAAAAACCTTGAATTCGAAAAGGCGGCGGCAGCCCGCGACGACTTGTTCCGCCTCAGGGAGCGGGTTTTCGGTGCGGCGCCCCACGACCCTGATGGAGACTAATAAAAATGATATATCGCGTGCTCTTTGTGTGCATGGGAAATATATGCCGATCCCCGACGGCGGAAGGTGTCCTGCGGCAATTCATCCGGCAGAACAACCTGGGAGACAAGGTCGAGGTTGATTCGGCCGGAACGCATGGCTATCACGTCGGCGAGGCGCCCGATTCGCGGACGCAGCGTGCCGCGGCGGTGCGTGGCTATAATCTTTCGCAACTGCGGGCCCGCAAGGTGGCGCGCCAGGATCTCGATTATTTCGACCTGGTTCTTGCCATGGACAAGAACAATCTCGACAACCTGCAACGTCTGGCGAGTCCGGAGCAGCAAGAAAAGATCAGGCTGTTCATGGATTTTTCAAAAAATTTCGATGACAACGAAGTGCCTGACCCGTATTACGGCCTTGGGCATGGTTTCGATCTGGTTCTGGATATGGTTGAGGATGCTGCGCAGGGGCTGATCGAGGACATCAAGGATAAGCTGGCGCATTCCTGATTCGCTGTTTGAACCGGAAATAAAAAAGGGCACCCGAAGGTGCCCTTTTTTTGTCAGGCTGAAACGCTCAGTTCTGCGTTTCCACCATGACCAGTGGTGCATCCTGGGACTGCTCGGCAGCAGTCTTCTGCTTGCGCGGACGCCCCAGCTTCACGGGTGCTTCCGGTTGGGCCATGAGCGGTGCCGCTGTGGTTTGCACGAGGACCAGGCCGCTTTCGGAAAGGGTCTTTTCCAGATCAACCGGAACGGCGACCGGTGCCACGATTTCGCTGCGTTCGACGACGTCGACCGCTACGGCGGCAATCGCGACTTCCGGTTCGGCTGCAGGAGCAGTGATTTCAGGTTGCGGCGCGGCTTCGACCGGTGCAGCAAGTGCCTCCGCCGGTGCAGCGACTTCAGCTGCCGGAGCTGCGACTTCAACTACCGGAGCAACGGCTTCTGTGACGGTGACGGCGACCGGCTCGACAGTAGCAGGTGCAGCTTCCTGGGTGACGACCGGGGCAGGCTGGGCGGCCGGTTCCGGTGCCGGGATCACGACGACAACCGGTTCCTGGCTGATCTGCTGGGCGCTTTCGGCAACTGCCGGAGCCTTGTCCTGCGTTTCCGCCGGGGCTGCATTGACGCCGTTGTTCTCGGCTTCGTTGCGGCGTTCACCGCGGCCGCGACCACCGCGACGACCACGGCGACGGGCGCCCTGTTCTTCGCCGTTGCCGGCTTCGGGGGGGGTGTCGGCGTTGCCCGGCAGATTCAGGTTGGCCGTTTCAGCGGCTGCGACCGGAGCGTTCAGCTTGTTGTCGACGCTGGTTTCCGCCGGTTGCTGGCGATCGCGACGCTCCTTGCGTTCGCCACGCGGGCGGCGCTCCTGACGCTCGGCGGCATTGGCAGTCGTAGCGGTCGACTCTTCACGCGGGGCTTTTTCCGCGTTGCGTTCGCCGCGTTCGTTGCGATTGCCGCGTTCTTCGTCACGTCCCTTGTTGCGCCCGTTGCGGCGGCCATCTCGGCCTTCGCCACGTTCACGACGACCTTCGTTGCGGCCTTCGCGCGGCTTTTTCGGTGCCGGTTGGGCAACCGGTGCCGGTTCGGCAACCTTGGGCTCGCTACGGAACCAGGAGAAGATCTTGGCGATCAGGCCGGCTTCAGCCTGTGCCGCTGCCGGTGCCGGCGCTTCCACCGTCTTTTCCGGCATGATCGGCGCCGGTTGTTCCGGCGAGATACCCTTGATCATGGCTTCCTGGCGCGGCTTGGCAGCTTCGTCCTTGCCGTTGCCCGGCTTGCTGGCTTCCTCGATCGGGGCGTCGACCATCTTGTAGGACGGTTCACGCACGTCGTCGTTGTTGAGGTCGTCGTGGCGCAGGCGGGTAATCGAATGCGCCGGCGTTTCCAGGTGGATGTTCGGGATCAGCAGGATGGTGACCTTGTGGCGCAATTCGATGGCCTGGATGTCCGGGCGCTTCTCGTTGAGCAGGAAGGTGGCAACATCGACCGGCATCTGGACATGCACGGCGCCGGTATTTTCCTTCATCGCTTCCTCTTCGAGGATGCGCAGGATGTGCAACGCGGCCGATTCGGTGGAGCGGATGTGCCCGGTGCCGGTACAGCGCGGGCAGGAGATGTAGCTGGTTTCGGCGAGAGCCGGACGCAGGCGCTGACGCGACAGTTCCATCAGGCCGAAGCGGCTGATCTTGCCCATCTGGACACGGGCACGGTCGAAACGCAGCGCATCGCGCAGGCGGTTTTCGACTTCGCGCTGGTTCTTCTGGTTTTCCATGTCGATGAAGTCGATCACGATCAGGCCGCCCAAGTCGCGCAGGCGGAGCTGGCGGGCCAGTTCTTCGGCGGCTTCGAGATTGGTCTTGAACGCGGTTTCTTCAATATCGGCACCCTTGGTGGCGCGACCGGAGTTGACGTCGACCGCGACCAGGGCTTCGGTGTGGTCGATGACGATGGCGCCGCCGGACGGCAGGTTGACCTGGCGGACGAAGGCGGTTTCGATCTGGTGTTCGATCTGGAAGCGCGAGAAAAGCGGCACATCGTCGCGGTAACGTTTGACGCGATTGATGTTGGCCGGCATCACCGTGCCCATGAAGGCGCGGGCCTGTTCGTACACCTCGTCGGTGTCGATGAGGATTTCACCGATTTCCGAGTGGAAGTAGTCGCGAATGGCGCGAATGACCAGGCTGCCTTCGAGGTAGATCAGGAAGGCGCCACTCTGCTGCTTGGCGGCGCCTTCGATGGCGGTCCACAGCTGCATCAGGTAATTCAAGTCCCACTGCAGTTCCTCAGCCTGGCGGCCGATCGCTGCGGTACGGGCGATCAGGCTCATGCCGCTGGGCACTTCGAGCTGGTCCATGGTGTCGCGCAGTTCGGCGCGCTCGTCACCGTCGACACGACGGGAAACACCACCGCCACGCGGATTGTTCGGCATCAGCACGAGATAACGGCCGGCCAGGGAGACGTAGGTGGTCAGGGCGGCGCCCTTGTTGCCACGTTCGTCCTTGTCAACCTGGACGATCAGTTCCTGACCTTCCTTGAGGGCTTCGTTGATCTTGGCGCGACCAACTTCGATGCCGGGCTGGAAATAGGAACGGGAGACTTCCTTGAACGGCAGGAAGCCGTGTCGATCCGCGCCGTAGTCTACGAAGCAGGCTTCGAGACTGGGTTCGATGCGGGTGATGATCCCCTTGTAAATATTGCTTTTACGTTGTTCCTTGGCGGCTGATTCAATGTCTAGGTCAATCAGTTTCTGACCATCAACAATGGCGACACGGAGTTCTTCAGCCTGTGTCGCATTGAAAAGCATGCGTTTCATTATTTTGGGGCTCCAGCGCGCTTGGAGCACGCGACAGGGAAGCGCCAGTTCAGGCAGCGACAGTTTCAGTTAGCGGATTGCTTCATGTAAATAAATGGCAAAGGCGACGAAGAATGTGCTGATCAACAAATGGCTGCGTGTTTTTTATTGAAATTCGCAACCTGATAATTCCTGCAACGGGCAATCCGTGCGTGCTTAAGGCGGGCTAATCCATTAACATCACTACTTTTGGTGAGTGAACTTAACCAGTCGTTTCACGTTGGTCTGGCTTGCGCAAGTGGCGCAAGTGAGACTTCGGAGCCTGCCGTGCGGCGGTCGCGCTATTGGCGCGAGGCGAACGGTCTGACGGTTCGGAATCTCTTGCAAACCTAGACGAAAAACGTGGGCAGTATATTAGAAAATGAATGATGCTGGTAACAATTCGGTCACCCATGTCGTGATCGGCGAAGAAGAAGAGGGCCAGCGTCTTGACAACTATTTGATCAGGCGTTGCAAGGGGGTTCCGAAGAGTCACCTTTATCGTATTTTGCGCAGCGGTGAAGTGCGCGTAAACAGCCGGCGAGTGGATGCCACCTATCGCCTTTGTGCCGGTGACAATTTGCGCATTCCGCCGATCCGCATTGCCGAGCGGCCGCAGAACGAGGTCGATGAGGCGGCCAAGCAGCGCGTCGATCTGCCGATCATCTACGAGGACGAAGCGCTGCTCGTCATCGACAAGCCGGAAGGCATTGCGGTGCACGGCGGCAGTGGCGTCAGTTTCGGCGTGATCGAGGCCTTGCGCCGGCAGCGGCCCCAGGCCAAGTTCCTCGAACTGGCGCACCGCCTCGACCGAGAAACCTCGGGCATCCTGTTGGTCGGCAAAAAGCGCCTGGCGCTGACGGCGCTGCACGACATGTTCCGCGAACACGGGGCCGGTGCCGACAAGCGCTATCTGGTGCTGGTCAAGGGGCGCTGGATGAACAATACGCAGCACGTCAAGCTGCCGTTGTACAAGTATCTGACCGAGGGCGGCGAGCGGCGCGTCATGGTGCGTGATGACGGCAAGGCGTCGCACACGGTTTTCCGCCTGCTGGCGCGCTGGCCGGACATGAGTCTGCTCGAGGCGCAATTGAAGACCGGGCGCACGCATCAGATCCGGGTGCATCTCGCGCATCTCGGTTTTCCGATTCTCGGCGACGAGAAATACGGCGAGTTTGCCCTCAACAAGAATCTCAAACGCGAAGGTCTGAAGCGTATGGCGCTGCACGCCTGGCGCATGGCCTTCCGGCATCCGCTGACGGCGGCGCCGCTGGAGTGTGTGGCGCCCTTGCCGGACAGCATCGGCGACTATGTCGCAGCGGTCGACGCGAAAAAAACACGCGAATTCACCGCCGAAAACCTGCAACAAATTCTCGGGAAAGAGCTCTGAGCAACATGAAGTATCAACTGATCGTTTTTGACTGGGATGGCACGCTGCTTGATTCGGCAGGTGCCATCGTCAACGCCATCAAGGCATCGAGTCGTGATCTCGGCTTGCCCGAGCCGAGCGACGAGCGGGCCCGGCACGTGATCGGGCTGGGGCTGACCGATGCCTTGCGGCATGCGGTGCCGGAATTGCAGCCGGAGCGCTACCAGGAGATGGTCGAGCGCTACCGTTTTCATTACCTGTCGGCCGATAACCAGCTGACGCTGTTTGCCGGGGTTCCCGAAATGCTGGCTCGCCTGCAGGCAGCCGGACATATCCTGACGGTGGCGACCGGCAAGAGTCGTCTTGGCCTGGAGCGGGCGCTCGATCATTCCGGTTTGCGCCCCTTGTTCCAGGCCTCACGTTGTGCCGATGAATGTCATTCGAAGCCGCATCCGCAAATGCTGGAGGAGCTGACGGCAGAATTCGGCATGGCGAACGCGTCGACCGTGATGATCGGCGATACCTCGCACGATCTTCTGATGGCCAGCAATGCCGGGGTTGATAGCCTGGCGGTGACGTACGGGGCGCATCCGCACGAACATTTGCTGGAGCACAAGCCGCGGGCCTGTCTGCATAGCGTTCGGGAGTTGGACGATTGGCTGCTGCACTACGCCTGATTTGCGCTAGTGGCGAGGTGGTCGAGGTGGGCAGGGGATTTCGTTTCCTGGTCGAGCGTTACGGTCAGCCGGCTAACGCCTTTGTCATTCGTTACCACGGGCAGGTTTTTGCCTATTTCAACGAATGTGCACATGTTCCGGCGCAGCTGGACTGGCAGCCCGGCGAGTTCTTCGATCATTCCAAGCTATACTTGATCTGCTCGATTCATGGCGCGCTTTATGCTCCGGATACGGGCAGGTGCCTTGGTGGACGTTGCGGCAGAAAAGGGCTCAAGCCCTTGCCGGTAAGCGAAATCCAGGGGCAGATTTATTTAGAACTGGAAAACAGTCATGGATAACCCCCAATCTCCCGATACGAATTTGTCCTGGGAGCGGAAAACCCTGGAAAAGCTGGCCTTTGCCTCGCTCGAAGAGCAAAAGGCAAAGCGGCGCTGGGGTATTGTCTTCAAGGCGCTCGGTTTTGCCTATCTGCTGGTCGTTCTGTTTGCTGTGGTCGATTGGGGGGCTGGTTCCGAGCATGAGCAGCGCCATACCGCAATGGTTACCCTGAATGGCGTCATCGAGGCCAAGGGTGAAGCCAATGCCGAAAATCTGATCGCCGCGCTTGATGCCGCCTTCGAGGAAAAGAATGCGGTTGCCGTCGTTCTGCGTATCAACAGTCCGGGTGGTAGTCCGGTTCAGGCGGGCATGATCAATGACGAGATCCGTCGCCTGCGCGGCAAGTATCCGGACAAGCCGCTCTATGCCGTGGTCGAGGATATGTGCGCCTCCGGCGGTTATTTCGTGGCCGTGGCGGCTGACAAGATTTACGTGAACAAGGCCAGCATCGTCGGCTCGATCGGCGTGCTGATGGATGGCTTCGGCTTCAATGGTGTCATGGACAAGGTTGGCGTCGAGCGCCGTCTGCTGACGGCCGGTGAAAACAAGGGCTTCCTTGATCCGTTCTCGCCGCAGGTCGAGCGCCACAAGGCGCATGCCCAGACGCTGCTTAACGACATTCACCAGCAGTTCATCGATGTCGTCAAGGCGGGCCGTGGCAAGCGCCTGAAGGAAACGCCGGAAATGTTCTCCGGTCTGATGTGGACTGGTGTGCAAAGCGTGCAGATGGGACTGGCCGACGATTTTGGCAGCATCGACTCGGTGGCGCGCGACGTCGTGCAGGCCGAGAAGGTGCTTGATTATTCGGTCAAGGACAATATTGCCGAACGTTTTGCCAAGCGTCTCGGGGCCGGCGCGGTCAACGGCCTGTGGAAGGGGGTTTCCGAAAGCGCACTCGGGGCGCGCCTGCGGTAAGCCTCAGGCCAGTAGCAGAAAGACGGTCGGACGCCGCTCGATTTCGGGCGGCGTTTGTTTTTTCCACTGGGCAATTGTTTTGGTAATGACCGATTCGCCGGGTAGGGTCAGGTCGGTGGCGACGGTCAGGCGGGTTGCCGGCTGGCAGGTTTGCAGGACGGCATCGAACATGGCGCGGTTGCGATAAGGTGTTTCGATGAACAGCTGCGTCTGCATGCGCTTGCGTGACTCGGCCTCGAGTTCGCGCAGGGTCTTGCTGCGATCGGCTTCCTTGGTCGGCAGGTAGCCCTGGAAGGCGAAGCGCTGGCCGTTCAGTCCCGAGGCCATCAGGGCGAGCAGGAGAGAGGATGGTCCGATCAGTGGTACGACCCGGATGTTTTCCTTCTGTGCCAGGGCAACGAGGTTGGCGCCCGGGTCGGCGACGGCGGGGCAGCCGGCTTCGGAAAGCAGCCCGACGTCGTGGCCGGCGCGCAGCGGTTCAAGCAGGCGGTCGAGCGCGGCATCCCTGGTGTGCTCGTTCAATTCTTCCAGTAATAATTCCTGCAACGGTTTGGCCGTGCCGGCGGCTTTCAGGAAGGCGCGTGCGGTCTTGGCCTGCTCGACGACGAAATGCGTCAGTGGGTGAATCACCGTCAGGACGTTGGCCGGGAGGGATTCCTGCGGCGCGGTCGGGCCGAGCGGAACCGGGATCAGGTAGAGGATGCCGGCCATTACAGAACGCTGACGCCCTGGTTGCGCAACAGGTCGCACAGTGCGATCAGAGGCAGGCCGACCAGTGCGTTCGGATCGTCGCCCTGCATGCTGCTCAGTAGCGCGATGCCCAGTCCTTCAGATTTGGCCGAGCCGGCGCAGTTGTAGGCGGGTTCGCGGTGCAGGTAATTCTCGATTTCGCTGTCGCTCAGGTGGCGAAAGCCGACCAGGGTCGGAACGCCGCGTACTTCCGCCAGTCCGGTGCGGGCGTTGTAGAGGCAGAGGCCGGTGAAAAAATTGACGGTTTTGCCGGAGAGGGTGCGCAGTTGTTCGACGGCACGTTCATGGTTGCCAGGTTTGCCATAAATTTTGCCGTCGACCGTTGCGACCTGGTCGCTGCCGATGATCAGGGCGTCGGGAAACTCGCTGGCGACGGCGCGGGCCTTGGCTTCGGAGAGGCGCAGGGCAAGGCTTTCCGGCGACTCGTCGGGGAGGGGGGTTTCGTCGGTTTGCGGGTTGGCAACGGCAAAGGGCAGGCCGAGGCGGGCGAGGAGTTCGCGTCGGTACGGCGAGGTTGAAGCGAGAATAATTGGTTGGGTCATGAAAGTTTCGTTACAACAAGGTGTTGCGCCGACTTCTTGAAGCAGCACTTTGTTTTGACTTGGAAAGCCAAAAATAATATCATCTCGCGTTTAAGTCGCAACGGTTCAAGATTGAAAAGGATTCCTGACGCTTTTGTGTTCGCCAAGGATGGGCGTGTTCTCGAAGGAGAGCTGGCTGTCGCTGACTTGGAACGCCTGCATGATCTGCTGGCTGAAGTATCCGGGAGCGTAAGCTTTCGACTTCAGGGTTCCAAGGGTGAGCATGGAAAGTATTTCCTGCAGCTGGAAGTTGGCGGGTTGCTCCTGCTGGCGTGTCAGCGTTGTCTGGAAGCGGTTCCTTTCGAGCTTGATGTCGATTGTCTTCTGGAGTTGCTTCCCGAGGGTGCCGACATGTCGCAAGACGAACTCGAAGACGACACCCGTGATTTCCTGCCGGTGGCAGGCGAACTGAGCGTGGCCGAATTGGTGGAGGATGAAATCCTCCTGGCCCTGCCGGTCGCGCCGCGGCACGAAAAATGTGGTTTGCCTGGTGCAGCCGGTTCTGGCGAGCGGATCAATCCGTTTGCCGTTCTGGATGGGCTTAAAGGCAAGCCGAACTGATTTTTTTGGAGTATTAACATGGCTGTTCAACAGAACAAAAAATCCCCGTCCAAGCGTGGCATGCATCGCGCTCATGATTTCCTGACCGTTGCTCCGCTGGCTGTCGAGCCGACGACCGGTGAGACGCATCTGCGTCACCACATCTCCCCGAACGGTTTCTACCGTGGCAAGAAGGTTCTGAAGGCCAAGGGCGAGTAATCGTTCATTGAAAGGCAGGCGGTTCGTTTCGGACCGCCTGCCTTTTCTTTTGCCATGACAGCCCGCATCGCCATTGATTGCATGGGGGGAGACCACGGTCCGTCGGTGACGGTTCCGGCGGCACTCCGTTTTCTGATGGAGCATTCGGCGGCACAGCTCATCCTGGTTGGTCAGGAGAGTGTCTTGCGCCCTTTGCTTGCCGGTCAGGTCGATAACCCGCGTCTCCGTATCGTTCACGCCTCTGAAGTGGTGGGGATGGATGAGTCGCCGGCGCTCGCCCTGCGCAACAAAAAAGACTCGTCCATGCGTGTCGCCATCAATCTCGTCAAGGCTGGCGAGGCGGATGCTTGCGTCTCGGCCGGCAATACCGGTGCGCTGATGGCGATCTCCAGATTCGTCCTGAAAATGTTGCCGGGTATTGATCGTCCGGCCATTTGTGCGCCGTTGCCTACCGTCAACGGGCATACCCACATGCTCGATCTGGGAGCCAACGTCGATTGCGGCCCCGAGCATTTGCTGCAATTCGGCATCATGGGTGCCATGCTGGTGGCGGCCATGGAGCACAAGGATCGCCCGACTGTTGGCCTGCTCAACATTGGTGAGGAAGAAATCAAGGGCAACGAGGTCGTCAAGGCGGCGGCCGAGTTGTTGCGAAATTCGGGGCTTAACTTCATCGGCAACGTTGAGGGAGATGGTATCTACAAGGGCGATGCGGACGTGGTTGTCTGTGACGGCTTTGTCGGGAATGTCGCCCTGAAAACCTCCGAAGGTCTGGCCCAGATGCTGGGCTCGTCGTTGCGCAGCGAGTTCAAGCGTAACTGGCTGACCAAGCTGGCTGCCCTGATTGCGATCTCTGTTCTCAATAATTTCAAGCGGCGTTTTGATCATCGCCGGTACAACGGCGCGATCCTGCTCGGTTTGAAGGGCATTTCCGTGAAAAGTCACGGGTCGGCCGACGAATTGGCTTTTGGTAACGCCATCGGGCGCGCTTACGAGGCCGCCAAGAACCGGGTGGTCGAACGCATTGCCGGGCGGATCGCCGAAATGACAACAACGGTGCCCGCGGGCGCCGGGGAGACTGTCTGAATGTTTGCACGTCTGATCGGTACCGGTAGCTGCCTGCCCGGTAATCCCGTTAGCAACAATGACCTGGCTGCGCGCGGCATCGATACCAACGACGAGTGGATCGTCACGCGCACCGGTATTCGCAGTCGTTATCTGGCCGAGCCGGGTACCACTTCCAGTGAGCTTGGCCTGGTTGCGGCGCAGCGTGCACTCGAGATGGCTGGTGTTGCTGCGAGCGATCTCGATTTGATCATTGTTGCCACCTCGACGCCTGATTTCATCTTTCCGAGCACGGCCTGTTTGATCCAGGGGCGGCTGGGCAACAAGGGGGCCACGGCATTCGATGTCCAGGCGGTCTGTGCTGGTTTCACCTATGCGCTAGGGATTGCCGAAAAGTTCATTCGCTCCGGCAGCCACAAAAAAGCCCTGGTGATCGGCGCCGAAGTCTTCTCGCGCATTCTCGACTGGCAGGACCGTGGCACCTGTGTGCTGTTCGGCGACGGAGCCGGGGCGGTCGTGCTCGAAGCTTCCGAAAAGCCGGGCATCATGGCGACGGCGATGCATGCCGATGGCAGCCAGAGCGGCATCCTGAATGTTCCCGGACAGGTTTGCAGTGGGCAGGTGACCGGTGATCCTTTCCTGCGCATGGATGGTCAGGCTGTTTTCAAGTTCGCGGTGCGCGTGCTTGCCGAGATTGCCGAGGAGGTTTGTCGCGATGCGGGCATTCAGACGGCTGATGTCGACTGGCTGATTCCGCATCAGGCAAATATCCGCATCATCGAGGCAACCGGCAAAAAGCTGGGTGTTGACCGCGAGAAAGTCATTGTCACGGTAGATCGTCACGGTAATACTTCTGCCGCTTCGGTGCCCTTGGCGCTTGACGAGGCGGTGCGTGATGGCCGTATCAAGCGCGGCCAGAAAGTCCTGCTCGAGGGGGTAGGCGGCGGCTTTACCTGGGGCGCAGCCCTGCTCGAATTCTGATAAAGGAGACCGCAGAATGTCTTTTGCTTTCGTATTTCCTGGCCAGGGCTCGCAGAGCGTTGGCATGATGGCAGCCTACGGCGATGTCGCCGTGGTGCGTGCGACTTTCGATGAGGCTTCGGCTGCCCTTGGGGATGACCTGTGGGCGATGGTTGCTGAAGGGCCGGCTGAAGTGCTGACCCAGACGGTAAACACGCAGCCGGTGATGTTGACCGCTGGCGTCGCAGCATGGCGTTTGTGGCTGGAAAAGGGCGGGCGCAAGCCGGTCGTGCTGGCCGGACACAGTCTTGGCGAGTATTCCGCTCTGGTCGCTGCCGGTGTTATTGAATTCAAGGATGCCGTGCCGCTGGTTCGTTTGCGTGCTGCCGCCATGCAGGAGGCCGTGCCGGTCGGTACCGGTGCGATGGCTGCCGTGCTTGGCCTGGATAATGCCGGCATTGCCGCTGCCTGTGCCGAAGCGGCGCAGGGTGAGGTGGTCGAGCCGGTCAACTTCAATGCCAATGGTCAAACGGTGATCGCTGGCCACAAGGCCGCCGTCGAGCGTGCCATGGAAGCCTGCAAGGCGCGCGGTGCCAAGATGGCCAAGGCGCTGCCGGTTTCGGCGCCGTTCCACTCTTCCCTGATTCGTCCGGCAGCAGACAAGCTGGCAGCGCGTCTCGCCGAGCTGGCTTTGAATGTGCCGCAGATTCCGGTCATCAACAATGTCGATGTCGCGATCGAGAACGATCCGGCTCGCATCAAGGATGCCCTGATTCGTCAGGCCTACAATCCGGTGCGCTGGGTCGAGACCATTCAGGCGATGGCGGCACTGGGTGTGACGACTGTTGCCGAGTGTGGTCCTGGCAAGGTTCTGGCCGGTCTGACCAAGCGCTGTGCCGATGGTGTTGTCGGTGTGGCGCTGGCCGATGCCGCCGCCATCGAAGCCAATCTCGGTCTGGAGTAAGTCATGCTGAACGACAAGATTGCTCTGGTTTCCGGTGCGACGCGCGGCATTGGTCGTGCGATTGCCCTTGAACTGGGTAAGTTGGGCGCAACGGTCATCGGTACGGCAACCAGCGAAGACGGTGCGGGCAAGATTTTCGCCTATCTCGCCGAGGCCGGCATCAAGGGCAAGGGCGTTGCACTGGATGTCTGCAACGTCGCCCAGACCGATACGGTGCTTGCCGATGTGGCCAAGGAGTTTGGTGCCATTACGGTCCTCGTCAATAACGCCGGCATTACCCGCGACAACCTTGCCATGCGCATGGGTGACGACGAGTGGGATGCCGTGATCGATACCAATCTGAAAGCGGTGTTCCGCCTGTCGCGCGCTGTCATGCGTGGCATGATGAAGGCGCGTTTCGGCCGTATCGTCAATATTACTTCGGTGGTTGGTTATTCCGGCAATGCCGGTCAGGCCAACTACTGTGCTGCCAAGGCTGGGGTGGCGGGGATGACTCGCTCACTGGCCCGCGAACTGGGCAGTCGCAACATTACGGTCAACTGTGTTGCACCGGGCTTTATCGCCACTGACATGACGCACGCGCTGACCGAGGAGCAGAAACAAGCCATGCTTGCTTCCATTCCGCTTGGCCGTGCCGGAACACCGGAAGATATCGCCGGTGCTGTCGGTTTTCTCGTATCCCCGACTGCGGCTTATGTCACCGGCACAACCGTGCATGTGAATGGCGGCATGTTCATGGATTGATTTCCTGAAGCTCCGGCTTTTGGTAAAATTCACCTGTTTTTTTTCGTACCCCTGAGGGGAAGGAGTTTTTCTAATGGATAACATCGTAGAGCGCGTCAAGAAGATCGTCGCCGAACAACTGGGCGTGAACGAAGCGGACATCAAGAACGAGTCCTCCTTTGTGGACGATTTGGGCGCTGATTCCCTGGATACCGTTGAGCTGGTCATGGCTCTGGAAGAGGAATTCGAGACCGAAATCCCGGACGACCAAGCTGAAAAGATCACGACGGTTCAACAGGCTGTCGATTTCATCCTCGCCAACAAGAAGTAATTCAATTCTCGTTGACCCAGGCAAGGCCGGCCCCCATGGCCGGCCTTGCTACTTTTGCTTTCGGAGTGCACCTTGGCACGTCGCAGAGTCGTAATCACCGGTCTGGGCATCGTTAGCCCGGTCGGAAATACCGTCGAAGAAGCCTGGCAGAATATTCTGGCTGGCCGCTCCGGCATCGCCCACGTCACCAAGTTCGATACGTCTACCTTCCCGGTCCAGATTGCCGGCGAAGTAAAGAACTTTGACATCACCAGCTATATTTCAGCCAAAGACGCCCGGCGCATGGATGATTTCATCCATTTCGGCCTGGCCGCCGGCATTCAGGCCGTGCGTGACGCCGGTCTGGACAAGGAAAATGTGGTCGACCTTGAGCGTGTCGGTGTCGCCATCGGTTCCGGTATCGGCGGTTTGCCGCTGATCGAGGCAACCCAGGTCGAATACGCCGCTGGCGGCATTCGCAAGGTTTCGCCGTTCTTTGTTCCCGGTTCGATCATCAACATGATTTCCGGCAACCTGTCGATCCAGTTTGGTTTCAAGGGCCCGAATATCGCCCTGGTTTCCGCCTGCACGACGGGTACGCACTCGATCGGCGATGCTGCGCGCATCATCGAATACGGGGATGCCGACGTGATGGTTGCCGGTGGTGCCGAATCGACCGTTTCGCCGCTGGGCATGGGTGGTTTCTGTGCGGCCCGCGCGCTGTCCACCCGCAATGACGACCCGACCACGGCCAGTCGTCCGTGGGACAAGGATCGTGATGGTTTCGTGCTGGGCGAGGGCGCTGGTGTCATGGTTCTCGAAGAGTACGAGCATGCCAAGGCCCGTGGTGCCAAGATCTATGCCGAACTGGCTGGTTATGGCATGAGTGGCGATGCATATCACATCACCGCGCCGAATACCGACGGTCCGCGTCGTTCGATGCTCAATGCGCTCAAGAATGCCGGTGTCGCCCCGGGCGATGTCCAGTATCTGAATGCGCACGGCACGTCTACGCCGCTTGGCGACAAGAACGAAACCGAAGCGGTCAAGCAGGCCTTTGGTGAAGCTGCCTACAAGCTGGTGGTCAACTCGACGAAGTCGATGACCGGTCACTTGCTGGGCGGTGCGGGTGGTATTGAGTCGCTGTTTACGGTGCTCGCCATCCACAACCAGATTTCGCCGCCGACCATCAACATCTTCAATCAGGATCCGGAGTGTGACCTGGATTACTGTGCCAACGCGGCACGCCCGATGCAGATTGATGTCGCGCTGAAGAACAACTTCGGCTTCGGTGGAACCAACGGTTCGCTGGTTTTCAAGCGCATCTGATTTAGCGTTTGGGATAGAACGGTGCAGTTTCCGATCACCATCGGACTGCACCGTTCGCGTTTTCTGGTCGGCGCTTTTGTCTTTCTGGTCTTGCTGACCGTCCTGGTTTTATTCCTTTTTCAGCGGTCGACCGCTATTTTTGCGGCAATTTCCCTGCTGCTGGCGGTGCTGTTTGCCTGGCTGTGGCGCTATCGGCAGCCCTGTTGTCCGGCCATCCGTCTTGAGGCGAGCGGGGTGATTTCCCTGCCGACCGACGACGGCGACTTCGTACCCGCACAACTGTTGCCCGGGGCGACGGTGCATCCCTGGTTGACCGTACTCCGCCTGCGGAGTGCGGCCGGACGCGTCTGCACCCTGTGCTTGACGGTCGACAACCTGAAAAGAGAGGATTTCCGCCGGCTCAGGGTGTTCCTGCGCTGGCGGGCCGATTTCAGCGGCGCGGACGGCGCCGCTTGAGCACGGTGTTTTTTGCCTTGGGCAGCATTTCCGGATAGTCGCGGGAGTAGTGCAGGCCGCGGCTCTCCTTGCGCTGCATGGCGCAGCGGACGATCAGGTCGGCCGTGAACACCAGGTTGCGCAGCTCGATCAGGTCGTGGCTGACCCGGAAATTGGCGTAGAACTCGTCGATTTCCCGCATCAGCAGGCCGATCCGGTGCCTGGCGCGTTTCAGGCGCTTGGTGGTGCGCACAATGCCGACGTAGTCCCACATGAAGCGGCGCAACTCATCCCAGTTGTGCGAAATGACGACTTCCTCGTCGGCGTCGGTGACGCGGCTTTCGTCCCAGCGCGGCAGCGTCGGCTGCTTGCCGGTTTTGCCGGCCAGGATGTCGTTGACCGCTGCCTCGGAAAAAATCAGGCATTCGAGCAGCGAGTTCGAGGCCAGGCGGTTGGCGCCGTGCAGGCCGGTACATGAGGCTTCGCCGGCAACGTAAAGGCCGGCGACATCGGTGCGGCCCTTGAGGTCGCTGACGATACCGCCGCAGGTGTAGTGGGCGGCCGGAACGACCGGAATCGGATCGCGCGCGATGTCGATGCCGAGTTCGAGGCAGCGCGCATGGATGTTCGGGAAGTGCTCGAGCAGGAAGGCTTCGCCCTTGTGCGAGATGTCGAGGTAGACGCAGTCGATGCCGCGTTTTTTCATTTCGAAGTCGATGGCGCGGGCGACGATGTCGCGCGGGGCGAGTTCAGCCCGTTCGTCGTGCTCGAGCATGAAGCGCGTGCCGTCGGGCAGGCGGAGCAGGCCACCTTCGCCGCGTACCGCTTCGGAAATCAGGAAGGACTTGGCCTGCGGGTGATACAGGCAGGTCGGGTGGAACTGGATGAATTCCATGTTCGAAACACGGCAGCCGGCACGGTAGGCCATGGCGATGCCGTCGCCGGTCGAGGTGTCCGGATTGGTCGTGTAGAGATAGACCTTGCCGGCGCCGCCGGTGGCGATCAGCGTGTTTGGCGCGCTGACGGTAATGACCTCGCCGCTGCGACTGTTCAGGACGTAGGCGCCGAAGCAGCGGTTTTCTCCTGTACCCAGCTTGTCGCCGGTAATCAGGTCGATCGCGATATGGTTCTCGAGGACGGTGATATTCGGGGTGGCGCGGACTTTTCTGGTTAGTGTGTCCTGCACCGCGAGGCCGGTGGCATCGGCGACGTGGATGACGCGACGGGCGCTGTGGCCGCCTTCGCGGGTCAGGTGATAACCGGCTTCGTCCTTGGTGAAGGGAACGCCTTGTTCGATCAGCCACTCGATGGCGTGGCGGCCGTTTTCAACGACAAAACGAGTGGCAGGCTCATCGTTGAGCCAGGCACCGGCAATCAGCGTGTCCTGGATGTGGGCTTCAATCGAGTCCTTGCTGTCGAGAACGGCAGCGATGCCGCCCTGTGCCCAGCCGGATGCCGAGTCCTCGAGGTTGCGTTTGCTGATCAGTCCAACCCGGCAATGCTTGGCCAGGCGAAGGGCGGCGGATTGGCCGGCCAGACCGCTGCCAATAATCAGGACATCAAAATTCTGCACGGCTGTTCTCTTGAAGGGTAATTGTTTTGCTCGAAATATAGCATGTGAAAAACGATTCATCCCGTTACAGAGTGTCACAATTAAGGATAATTACCTATCCTCTGCCCGAAATGGGCTGCGTTATACTGCGCCCCACAAACAGACCAATGAATATCCCCAGGGAACCCACAATCCATGAGTGAGCGCGAAGTCGACCAAATCCTGGTCGAGCGGGCGCAAGGCGGAGATCAGCGCGCCTTCGACCAGTTGGTGAGCAAATACCAGCGCAAGCTGGGGCGTTTGCTGTCGCGCTTCATTCGCGACCAGGCTGAAGTGGAAGATGTTTCCCAGGAGGCTTTCATCAAGGCCTACCGTGCCTTGCCTTCCTTCCGGGGTGACAGTGCCTTTTACACCTGGCTGTACCGGATCGGCATCAATACTGCCAAGAACTATCTGGTTTCGCAGGGGCGGCGGGCGCCAACCTCGACCGAGTTCGACTCCGAAGAGGCCGAAAACTTCGAGGATGCCAGCCAGCTGCGCGATATCAATACGCCGGAAAGCCTGTTGCTGTCGAAACAGATCGGGCAAACGGTGAACGCGGCGATGGATGCGCTGCCCGAGGAATTGCGTACGGCCATCATGCTGCGTGAAATCGAGGGCATGTCCTACGAGGAAATCGCCGGCATCATGGATTGTCCGATCGGTACGGTGCGCTCCCGCATTTTCCGGGCGCGCGAAGCGGTTGCCGGTAAATTGCGTCCCTTGCTCGATATTGCGCCGGATCGGCGGTGGTGAGCATGCACGAAGAACCGGCAACCATACGCGCGATTGTGCGTGCGCTGGATGGTGCAGATGCCATCGTCGAGGTTGCTCAGGGAGGCTGTGGGCGCTGCCACGAAGAAGGTGGTTGTGGCGGGCAGCATCTGACGCAGATGTTCTGCAGTTCGCCGAAAACCTATCGTGCCGAAAATTCGCTGGGAGCAGCAATCGGCGATAGCGTGACCATTGCTGTTGCGGCAGGCAGCGTCAGGCGTACGGCAAATCTGGCTTACGGTATTCCCTTGTTGGCGATCATTGCCGGTGCTGTGTTTGGCATGCAATTGGCCGGCGATACTGGCGCCATGGCGGGAGCTGCGCTTGGCATGCTGGTGTCGCTCGTCTATGTTCGCTACCGCTCGCGTGAAATCAATGCCGATCCTGCCGGGCGTCCGCATATCATTTCCCGTTCCTAGTCGATCAGGAGGCAAGCGCCCATGAAACGCTGGCTGGCTGTTTTCTCTCTTTGCTTTGCATGCACCACTGCTTTTGCCCAGGCCCGCGGCTTGCCGGATTTTACCGAGCTGGCTGAAAAGCAGGGGCCGGCCGTGGTCAATATCAGCACGACGCAGGTGCAGCGCAGTGCTGCGGCGGCGCCTTTCCCGTTCGACGAGAATGATCCGGCTTTCGAATTTTTCAGACGCTTCATTCCCCGGCATCCCGGTGGTGGTGCGCCGCGCGAGTTCGAGAACAAGTCGCTGGGGTCCGGCTTCCTGATCAGCCCGGATGGCTATGTCCTGACCAATGCTCATGTGATTGATGGTGCTGACGAAGTGACGGTGCGCCTGACGGACAAGCGTGAATTCAAGGCAAAGGTTGTCGGGGCCGACAAGCGGACCGATGTGGCGTTGATCAAGATCGAGGCCGCCAATCTGCCGGTTGTGAAGCTCGCCGATCCGGCGCAATTGAAGGTCGGAGAATGGGTGGTGGCCATCGGTTCGCCGTTCGGTTTTGACAATTCCGTGACGGCGGGCATTGTTTCAGCCAAGGGGCGCTCCTTGCCCCAGGAAAATTACGTGCCTTTCATCCAGACCGATGTTGCGATCAATCCCGGCAATTCGGGTGGTCCTCTGTTCAATATGCGTGGCGAGGTGGTCGGTATCAACTCGCAGATTTACAGCCGCAGTGGCGGCTATATGGGTGTCTCGTTCGCGATTCCGATTGATGTGGCAATGGATGTCCAGCAGCAGTTGCGCGCTTCCGGCAAGGTCAGTCGCGGGCGTCTGGGTGTGGTCATCCAGGAGGTCAGCAAGGAGCTGGCTGATTCGCTGGGCTTGAGCAAGCCGGTTGGTGCCCTGGTCAATGCTGTTGAAAAGGGTGGGCCGGCCGAGAAGTCGGGCCTGGAGCCCGGTGATGTCATTCTCAGGTTTGATGGCAAGAATGTCGGCAATTCGGCTGACCTGCCGCGCTTGGTGGCGGGGACGCGACCGGGTACCCGGTCTGTCGTGCAAATCTGGCGCAAGGGTGCGCTGCGCGAAGTGTCGGTCACGGTCAGCGAGATTGTTGATGACAAGCAGGCGAGTGGGCGGCCGTTGCGCAATGCCAAGCCGGCCGAGTCGGCTGCCAATCGCCTTGGTCTGGTGGTCTCCGAGTTGTCTGCCGAGCAGAAGCGCGATCTCAAGCTGAATTCCGGCCTGCTGGTCGAGGATGTTCGTGGTTCGGGTGGGCGGGCCGAGTTGCGTCCTGGTGATGTCATTGTTGCCGTGATCAGCAAAGGGGCGACCACCGAGTTAAAGTCGGTTGACCAGTTCAACAAGCTGCTTGCCCAGTTCGACAAGGGGAGCAATGTCACCTTGCTGATCCGGCGCGGCGAGATTCAGACCTTTGTCACCATCAAAGGCTTGTGAATGTCTGTTGAGCTAACCCTGATCAGTCGCAGCTATTGCCATCTCTGTCACGACATGGAGGTGGCGCTTGCTCCCCTGTTGGCCGAGTTCGGGGCTGTTCTCAAGGTGGTTGATGTCGATGCCGATCCTCTGCTTGAGGCCAGGTACGATGAGTTGGTGCCGGTTTTGCTGCATGTCGATACTGAGCTTTGTCATTACTTCCTGGATGTCCCCAAAACTCGTGAATATTTGGCTGGAATCCGCTAAAATACAGGGTCTTCTGAACAGGGAAGGGCGCCGGAAAAGCGCCCTTTTTTACTAGCATCAATGGATCACATCCGTAATTTCTCCATCATCGCCCACATCGACCATGGCAAGTCGACGCTGGCTGATCGCATCATCCATCTTTGTGGTGGCCTCTCCGACCGTGAAATGGAAGCCCAGGTTCTCGACTCGATGGATATCGAGCGCGAGCGCGGCATCACCATCAAGGCGCAGACTGCTTCGCTGAGCTACAAGGCGCGCGATGGCAAGGTCTATAACCTGAACCTGATCGATACGCCGGGACACGTAGACTTCTCCTATGAAGTTTCCCGTTCGCTGTCGGCCTGTGAAGGTGCGCTGCTGGTGGTTGATGCTTCGCAAGGCGTCGAGGCGCAGACCGTGGCCAATTGCTACACGGCGCTGGATCTCGATGTCGAGGTCGTGCCGGTGCTCAACAAGATCGATCTGCCGTCGGCTGATCCGGATAACGCACGTCAGGAAATCGAGGACGTGATCGGCATCGATGCGACGGATGCGGTGCTGGCTTCCGCCAAGACCGGTCTCGGTGTCGAGGATATCCTAGAAGCCGTGGTTGCCCGCATTCCCGCACCGACGGGCGATGCAAGCGCGCCGCTCAAGGCCCTGATCATCGATTCCTGGTTCGATAACTACGTGGGCGTGGTCATGCTGGTGCGCGTCGTCGATGGCGTGATGCGTCCCAAGGACAAGCTGTTTTTCATGGCGACCGGTGCGCAGCAGTTGTGCGAGCAGGTTGGCGTGTTTTCGCCGAAGTCGGTGTCGCGCAGTGAATTGCGCGCCGGCGAGGTGGGTTTTGTCATCTCCGGCATCAAGGAACTCAAGGCGGCCAAGGTTGGTGACACGATCACCACCATGGATCGCAAGGCGGCGGCGCCGTTGCCCGGTTTCAAGGAAATCAAGCCACAGGTGTTCGCCGGTCTGTATCCGGTCGAGTCCAATCAATACGATTCCTTGCGCGAGTCGCTGGAAAAGCTGAAGCTCAACGATGCGTCGCTACAATACGAGCCGGAAGTTTCGCAGGCGCTTGGCTTCGGCTTCCGCTGCGGCTTCCTTGGCTTGCTGCACATGGAAATCGTCCAGGAGCGTCTGGAGCGCGAGTTCGATCAGGATCTGATCACGACCGCGCCGACCGTGGTTTATGAAGTCGTCAATCGCGACGGCAGCGTCATCCAGATCGAGAATCCGGCCAAGCTGCCCGATGTCAGCAAGATTGAGGAAGTGCGCGAGCCGATCATCACGGCCACCATCTTCGTGCCGCAGGATTACCTCGGCAACGTGATAACGCTGTGCAACCAGAAGCGCGGCAACCAGGTCGACATGCATTACCACGGTCGCCAGGTGAAGCTGGTTTATGAAATGCCGATGGCCGAAGTGGTCATGGATTTCTTCGACAAGCTGAAGTCCTGCTCCAAGGGTTACGCCTCGCTCGATTACGACTTCAAGGAGTATCGCCCGGCCGATGTGGTCAAGCTTGATATCCTGATCAACAGCGAAAAGGTCGATGCCCTGTCGCTGATTGTGCACCGCTCCAACGCCCAGTACCGCGGTCGCGAACTGGCAAGCAAGATGCGCGAACTGATTCCCCGCCAGATGTACGACGTGGCGATCCAGGCGGCCATCGGTTCACACATCATTTCGCGCGAAAACGTCAAGGCGATGCGCAAGGACGTGCTGGCCAAGTGTTATGGCGGCGACATCAGCCGCAAGAAGAAGCTGCTCGAAAAGCAGAAGGCCGGCAAGAAGCGCATGAAGCAGGTCGGCAGTGTGGAAATTCCGCAGGAAGCTTTCCTGGCCGTGTTGCGCGTCGATAACTAAGAAACCGAACGATGAACTTTGCCCTGATCCTTTTTGTGCTGTTGGTCCTTACCGGCATCCTCTACGCGGTCGACGTGCTGAAATTCCGCAAATTGCGCGCGCCTAACGCACCGGAGCCGCTCTGGGTGGAGTGGGGCGCCGGTTTCTTTCCGGTCATCCTGCTCGTCTTCGTGCTGCGTTCCTTCCTCTTCGAGCCGTTCAAGATTCCCTCCGGTTCGATGATTCCGACACTGCTGGTTGGCGACTACATTCTGGTCAATAAATTCACCTACGGCATTCGTCTGCCGGTGGTCAACAAGAAGATCATCAGCATCAACGATCCGCAACGTGGTGATGTCATGGTTTTCCGTTACCCGGAAGATCCGTCGCTCGACTACATCAAGCGCGTCATCGGCGTGCCTGGCGACACCGTGGCGTATCAGAACAAGCGTCTGACGATCAACGGCCAGGCGGTCGACATGAAAAAAGTCGAGGATTTCGAGCATCGCGACCGGATGTATTTCTCCGAGCAATATCAAGCCACGATGGGTAGTGTTCAGCATCGTGTGCTCAATGATGCCGATGCACCGGCTTTCATTGCCGATGCGGCGCATTTTCCGCAGCGTGAAAATTGCACATACAATGCCGCTGGCGTTATTTGCAAGGTGCCGGCCGGCCATTACTTCATGATGGGCGACAATCGCGACAACAGCCGGGATAGTCGGGCCTGGGGTTTTGTGCCGGAAGAGAATATCGTCGGCAAGGCTTTCTTCATCTGGCTGAATCTCGGCGATCTGAGCCGGATCGGCTCATTCAGATAAGGGACTGAAAATGAAATATCAACGTGGTGTTGCCCTTTCCGGGCTGATTTTCTGGAGTGTCGTGCTGGTGCTGGTGCTTGTTCTAGGCATGAAAGTGACGCCGACCCTCATCGAGTACGCCAAGATCCTGAAGGACAGTAAAGCGACCGTTGCCAAGATGGGGCCGGACTCAACTGTGGCCGACGTGCGCAAGACCTTCGACCGTTTTGCCGAAGTTGACCACATGGAGTTCAAGAGCAATCAGTTGGATGTATCGAAGGATGGCGGCAAGATCGTCATCGAGTTCGCCTACGAAAAACGCATTCCGCTGTTCTGGAATGTCAGCCTTTTGATTGAATACAAAGGGTCGACCGCTGAGTAATCGGGGATGAGTGCACTGGCTCTTGCCCAAAAACTTGGCCACAACTTCGCCGACGCTGCGCTGCTCAAGACGGCGTTGACGCATCGCAGCTTTGGTTCGCCGAACAACGAGCGCCTCGAGTTTCTTGGTGACGGCGTGCTCAATTTTGTCGTTGCCTCGGCGCTTTACAAGCGCTTTGCCGATTTGCCCGAGGGCGACTTGTCGCGTCTGCGGGCCAATCTCGTGCGTCAGGATACCTTGCATCGCCTGGCGCTCGAGCTCGGGGTCGGCGACTGTCTGCGTCTCGGCGAGGGCGAACTGAAAAGCGGCGGCAGCCAGCGTCCTTCCATCCTGGCCGATGCCCTGGAAGCCCTGTTTGGCGCGATTTATCTCGACGCCGGCTTCGCGGCAGTGCAGGCGGTGATTGCGCGCCTCTATCTGCCCTTGTTCGATGAGCTGCGGCCGGGGCAGACGCAGAAGGACGCCAAGACGCGCCTGCAGGAATGGTTGCAGGGCAAGAAGAAGCCGCTGCCGCGTTACCAGATGCTGGAAACCACCGGTGCTGCCCACGAGCAGCGCTTCGAAGTGGCCTGTGAAATAGATAATCCGCCCTTGCGCACCATCGGTCACGGCAGCAGCCGCCGCATCGCTGAGCAGGTTGCCGCCGATAACGCACTGAAAGCACTCAAGGCATGAAAACATACCGTTCCGGTTATATCGCCATCGTTGGTCGTCCCAACGTCGGCAAGTCCACCCTGCTCAATCGCCTGGTTGGCGAAAAGATCAGTATCGTGTCGCGCAAGGCGCAGACAACGCGGCATCGCGTCACCGGCATTGTCACCACCGACGATTCGCAGTTCGTTTTCGTCGATACGCCGGGCTTTCAGACCAAGTTCTCGAATGCCCTGAACCGCACGATGAACCGCGGCGTCACGCAGACCCTGGCCGACGTCGATCTGGTCCTCTTCGTCATCGAAGCCGGGCATTTCGATGCCAAGGACAAGGCGGTCATCAAGCTTTTGCCGAAGGACAGGCCGGTCATTCTGGTCATCAACAAGACCGACCAGATCAAGGACCGGATGACGCTATTCCCGTTCGTCGCCGAGGCATCGGCTGCTTACGATTTTGCTGCCGTGGTGCCGATCAGTGCCGCCAAGGGGCGTCAGACCGAAGACTTGCTGGCGGCCGCGCGCAAGTATCTGCCGAACGAAGGCCTGATGTTTCCGGAAGACGATCTGACCGACAAGAGCGAACGTTTCCTTGCCTCGGAATACATTCGCGAAAAGGTCTTCCGTCTGCTCGGTGACGAGTTGCCCTATGCCACGGCAGTTGAAATCGAAAAATACGAGATGGAAGGCAACCTGCGCCGCATCTTCGCCGCCATCGTCGTCGACCGCGAAGGCCACAAGGCCATCGTCATCGGCAAGGGTGGCGACTCGCTCAAGCGCATCGCCAGCGAAGCCCGCCAGGACATGGAGCGCCTGTTCGGCGGCAAGGTCTATCTGGAGATCTGGGTCAAGGTCAAATCCGGCTGGAACGATGACGAACGCCTGCTGAAGAGTCTCGGTTACGAATGAACCCGCGCAGCAAGGTCGACGCCCAGCCGGCTTTCGTTTTGCACACCATCCCGTTCCGGGAAACCAGTCTCATCGTTGAAGTCTTTTCCCGCGATTTCGGCCGCATGTCTTTGCTTGCCCGTGGCGCGCGCCGGCCGCGCGCCGCGATCCGCGGCCTGCTGATGGCCTTCCAGCCAATCGAGGTGGCCTGGGCCGGCAAGGGTGAAGTGCTGACCCTGATGAAAGCCGAATGGCAGGGCGGTCTGCCGCTGCTCTCCGGCGAAGCCCTGTTCTGCGGCTATTACCTCAATGAATTGCTGATGCACCTGCTGCCGCGCGAGGATGCGCACGAGCACCTGTTCGAGCGCTACGCGGACATGCTCGCCCGACTCGCGGCCGATCCCGCCGGCAAAGGGCGCGAGGCCGATTTGCGCAGCTTCGAGAAGGCCCTGCTGCAGGAACTCGGCTACGGTCTGACCCTGGAGCACGACAGCTCGGGTCAGCATATCGAGCCGGAAGGCATTTACACTTATCGCATGGAACAGGGGCCGGTGCGCGTCGAACATGCCGAAGCGGCGGCCCAGACCGTCAGCGGGCAGACCCTGCTCGACCTGGCGGCCGAGGATTTTTCCGACCCGCGTTCGCGCAGCGAGGCCAAGGCCCTGATGCGCACCCTGATGGCCTATTACCTGGCCGGTGTCGAACTGGAAACACGCAAGATATTCAAGGAGTTGCAGGAATTATGATCGAGCTTGGCGTCAATATCGACCACATTGCCACCCTGCGCCAGGCGCGCATGACCTACGAACCCGATCCCGTCTGGGGCGCCGTCGAGGCGCATCTGGGCGGCGCCGACGGCATCACCGTGCATCTGCGCGAAGACCGCCGCCACATCCAGGATGCCGACGTGCGGCGCCTGCGTGAGCTGACCCAGGTCAAGCTCAATCTCGAGATGGCGGCGACCGACGAAATGGTCGGCATTGCCTGTGCCCTCAAGCCGGAAATGGCGATGCTGGTGCCGGAAGGTCGGCACGAGGTGACGACCGAAGGCGGCCTCGATGTGCTGGCGCAGGAAGCTCGCCTCAAGGACGTGATCAGTCGTCTGGCCGATGCCGGCATCGTGACCAGCGTCTTCATCGATGCCGAGATCCCGCAGATCGAAGCGGCAGCCCGCATCGGCGCCAGTGTCTGCGAAATCCATACCGGGCCGTATGCGCACGCTTTCCACGCGCGCGGCCGCGACGCCGAGGCACCGGCCGTGCTCGCCGAACTCGCCAAGATTCGCGCCGCCGGCGAGGCGATCCGCGGGCTGGGCATGCGCTTCAACGCCGGGCATGCGCTCAACTATTACAACGTGCAGCCGGTGGCGCGCCTGGCCGGCGTGCGCGAACTGCACATCGGCCACGCCATCGTCAGCCGCTCGGTCTTCGTCGGCCTGCGCGAAGCGGTGCGCGAAATGAAGCAGCTGATGCGCGCAGCGGCCGGGCAGGGCGAATGATCTTCGGCATCGGCACCGACATCGCCGCGGTGGCCCGCCTGCGCGGCATGTGGGAACGCCATGGCGAACGGGCGCTGGAAAAGCTGCTGGCGCCGCAAGAGCTTGACGACTTCGCGCGTGCCGCCGACAAGGGGCGTTTCCTGGCCAAGCGTTTTGCTGCCAAGGAAGCCTTCGGCAAGGCGCTCGGCACCGGCATCAGTCCGCCGGCCGTATTGCCGGCGATTGCGGTCGGGCATGACGAACTCGGCAAGCCATCCCTGCTGTTTACCGGTCAACTCGCCGAAATGATGAAAAACCGCGGCCTGAAGGCCCATCTCTCGATCAGCGACGAAGCCGAATACGCCGTCGCCTACGTCATTCTGGAGCACGCATGACAGCCTTGCCCTATGGCCCGCTGATGATAGACATCGCCGGTCAGGCGCTGACTGACCTCGATCGCCAGCGTCTTTGCCATCCGCTGGTCGGCGGTATCATCCTGTTTTCGCGCAATTTTGCCTCGCGCGAGCAGTTGACCGCCCTGACCGCCGAAATCCACGCGCTGCGCGAGCCGCGCCTGCTCATCGCGGTCGATCACGAAGGCGGGCGGGTGCAGCGTTTCCGCGACGGTTTCACACGCCTGCCGGCGATGCGCACGCTGGGTGAGTTGTACCAGCGCGATGCCGCCGCCGGTCTGGCGGCGACCCGCGCGGTCGGCCTGGTGCTGGCGGCGGAGCTGCGCGCCTGTGGCGTCGATTATTCCTTCACGCCGGTGCTCGATCTCGATTACGGCCCGTCGCGGGTGATCGGCGATCGTGCCTTCCATCGCGATCCGGAAACCGTGATCGCGCTTGCCGCAGCGCTCGGCGAAGGCCTGCACGCTGCCGGCATGGGCAATTGCGGCAAGCATTATCCGGGGCATGGCTACGTGATTCCCGACTCGCACGTCGAGTTGCCGATCGATGACCGGGGACTGGATGCGATGCAGGAAGACCTGCTGCCGTATCGCCGCCTGGCGCTCGATGCGGTCATGGCGGCGCATGTCATCTACGAGTGTTTTGATTGCAATACTGCTGTATTTTCAAGTAAATGGATTGATTACTTGAGAAACGACATCAAGTTTGATGGTGTGGTTTTTACCGACGATTTGTCGATGGTCGGCGCTGGCGTGGTTGGCGACATGCTGGCCCGGGTGCAGACCGCCTATGCCGCCGGCTGCGACATGCTGCTCGTCTGCAATGCGCCGGATTCGGTCGCCCTGGTGCTCGATAACTGGCAGCCGCAGATCGATGCCCGGCGTGGGCAGCGGGTCGGCAAGCTGCTGCCGCAGCAGCCGGCGATGGCGCTCGACGATACGGCCTACCTGGCTGCCCTGGCGCAGGTTGCTGCGCTGACCGCCTGAGTTTACAAACTCAGGAGGGTTGTCCGCTGCGCCGCGCCTGCTGCCAGCCGAGGATGACCTGGCTGCTCTGGCGCTGGATGGCCTGGTAGGTCGTCTGTGGTAGCGCCTGGCTCAGTGCCGCGAGCAGTTGCTGCGTGCCCTGGCGACCGATGTCTCCGATCTTGCCATCGTCGTCGAGCAGATAAATCTGGATGTGGGCCAGTGCGTCGGCGAGCAGGCGCCAGCCGAGGGCCGGCATGCGCTGGTTCAGGGTCAGCATCAGGCTGCCCAGCACCTGTGCGATGGTTTGCGCCTCGTCGGCGGTTTCGCAGGCAATCAGTGCGTGCCAGAGCGCCAGATGGATGCCGCGCCGCAGATCGACCTTGAAGTCGATCGCATCGGTTTCGATTTCCTCGATCTGCTGGAAGTAACCCTGGAACAAGGCGTCGGCACGGGCATCGAGCTGGCTGCGCAGGGCGCCGAGCAGGGCGCTCAGGGCCGGAATCGCGGTCAGGTTGAAGGTCTGCGTATAGGCCAGGCCCCATTGGTCGAGACCGCTGATCAGCAGCGCCAGGTGCAGGGTGGCGGCTTCCGGGCTGGCGGCGCTGCGGCTCCATTCGAGCAGATGGGCGGTGACCTCGCCCAGCGTCTTGCCCTGTTCTTCTTCGCTGGTCGAAAAGGCCATGCGGAAGACGGACGAGAAAACCTCCTGCGCCAGGCGGGCGGCCAGGCGCTGGCTGTCGCGATCGGCCAGTTCGGCAAGTTGGTCGACGGGGAGGCTGGGGGCAGAAGGATTCATGGCGGGTCGGTGTTTTCGGAAGAGGGCGTATTTTAACGACCCGGCCGCCCGATCGGCGGGCAAAAAGGCATAAAAAAACCCGTCGACCGACGGGTTTTCCGGAGCGCGAGCGCTCAGACCAGGCCGAGGCTTTCCTCAACGCCGAGATGCACATTCATCGCCTGCACAGCGGCGCCGGAAGCACCCTTGCCGAGATTGTCGAGGCGTGCCATGACCAGCATGCGCTGCGCATTGCCGAAGACGGCAATGTCCACGCGATTGCTGCCGTTGTTGGCTTCGACGTTGTAGAAGCCGCCTTCGGTCGTGCTTTCGAGGTCGACCGGCTGGACGTTGATGAAGGCTTCGCCGGCGTAGTAGTCGGCAATGATCTTCTGCACTTCGGCCGGCGTTGCCGGGCGGGTGAATTGCTGCGGCTGCAGGAAGGCGGTCACGGTCAGGCCCTTGTAGAAGGGGCCGACGATGGGCTGGAAGATCGGCTCGACGGTCAACCCGGTGTAGGCACACATTTCCGGCAGGTGCTTGTGAGCGAGGCCGAGCGCGTAGGGGCGCGGTGCCTTGAGTTCGGTCGGGCTGGCGCTGGCTGCCTCGTAGTCGGCGATCATCTTTTTGCCGCCACCGGAGTAGCCGGTGATGGAATGCGCCGCAATTTGCGTCTCGACCGGCAGCAGGCCGGCGGCGACCAGCGGCTTGAGCGCCAGGATGAAGGCCGAGGCGTGGCAGCCCGGATTGGCGATGCGCTTGCTGGCGCGGATCTTGGCGCGCTGGTCCGGGGCCAGTTCGGGCAGGCCGAAGGTCCAGTCCGGATTGATCCGGTGCGCGGTCGACGCGTCGATGACGCAGGTATTCGGGTTGTCGACCAGGCTGACCGACTCCTTGGCTGCATCGTCCGGCAGGCACAGGAAGGTGACGTCGGATTCGTTGATCAGGCGCTGGCGCTCGGCCAGATCTTTGCGCTTGTCGGCATCGATCTTGAGCAGCGTGATGTCGGCGCGCTTGCCGAGGTATTCGTTGATCTGCAGGCCGGTGGTGCCTTCCTGGCCGTCGACAAAGACTTTATAGGTCATCTTGAATCCGGAAATTGTTGTTGTTCGAAGGTGGAATTCTGGCAGAAAAATATGTCGCTTTGACGACAAGGAGAGTTTCTGTGCCACAAAAAACAGCGGGCAGCCGAAGCTGCCCGATTGCACTGCCGGTAAAGCCGCGGATTACTTGACGCGGTTCTTGTACTCGTCGGTGCGGGTGTCGATTTCGATCTTGTCGCCGATGCTGACGAAGGCCGGAACCGGCAGTTCAAAACCGGTGGCCAGCTTGGCCGGCTTCATGACCTTGCCCGAGGTGTCGCCCTTGACGGCCGGCTCGGTGTAGATCACTTCGCGCACGACGCTGTTCGGCAGTTCGACGGAAATGGCCTTGCCGTTGTAGAAAACGACTTCGCAGGCGAGGCCGTCTTCCAGGTACTTCAGCGCGTCGGTCATGTTTTCGGCTTCGACTTCGTACTGCTCGTAGTCGGCGTCCATGAACACGTACATCGGGTCGGCGAAGTAGGAGTAGGTCACTTCCTTCTTGTCGAGCATGACGACTTCGAACTTGTCGTCGGCCTTGTAGACGGCTTCGGAAGCCGCAGCGGTCAACAGGTTCTTGAGCTTCATTTTGACGACCGCAGCATTGCGGCCGGATTTGTTGTACTCGGTCTTCTGGACGACGAGGGGGTCGGCGCCGACCATGATCACGTTGCCGGAGCGGAGTTCCTGTGCGGTCTTCATTCTGGGATTCCCGAAAAGCTGAAAAATTAAAGCGTTAGATTATACCTTGGGAGAACAGAATTTGACGAGCCTCGTCGCCAAATCCGGCTGTTCGGCGAGCTTTTGCGTCCATAGTCCGGTTTGTTCGCCGATTTCGGCGCGTGCGGCAAGGAAATCGTCCCAGGCGGCGGCGACGTCATGGCCGGTATTCCAGGCGCGGAACATGGCGGTGACGGCTTCACCCGGTTTCTCGCCAAAATCGGCGGTGTACCGCAGCAGGAAGGCTTCGAGCTTGTCCAGATGGGCCGCTTCGTCCTGTTCGTAGATCTGCCAGACGAAGGGGCGGCCGGCCCACTGGGCGCGCAGGAAGGAATCCTCACCGCGCACGAAGTTGATGTCGCAACGCCAGAGCAGGCGGTCGTAATCGTCCTGGCTGAGGAAGGCGATCGGTTCGACGCGCAGTTGATTGATCTGCCAGGGGCCGCTGCCGCCGAGATGCGCCTGTGCCGCCGCCAGCGGTTTGCCGGGCGGCAGATAGCAGATGATAGGCGTTGCTGCGGCGGCCATCCGGTCGAGCAATTCGCCGAGTGGCGCGGTGTCGTAGCAGAACATGCTGATGTGCAGGGCGGGGCTGCTTGCCTGGGTTTGTTGCGCGGCAGTACGCCGGGCCAGCAAATCGCGTTCGCGCAGCAGTCCGCCGGTCGACGCCGTAAAACCGGGGAAAAAGAAATGCTTGGTCAATGCCAGGGCCGGGTGGGGCGAGGCCATGCCGTGGCAACCCTCGACCCAGCTTTCGGCGCTCAGGTATTCGAGATTGATCCAGTGCGGCCTGGGTTCGGTGGCGGCCATCGCCCGAACGTAGCCGGCCGGCAGTTCGCAGGCGAAGGCCTCGATGACCACCGTGCCAACCGATTCGAAGCTGGCTTGTTCCGTCCAGTGACGGATTTCGATGCCGTCCAGGAACTGGCGCTCCTGCGCGCAATCGAGGGCCGGGCAGAGTGCCTGCAGGCTGGCCGGTTCATCCACCCAGAGGCGGATGGCGATACCGTGTTCGCCGGTCAGTTGCCTGGCCAAACGCCAGCACACGCCGATGTCGCCGTAGTTGTCGATGACCCGGCAAAAGATGTCCCAGACTCGCTGCATGGCCGCCATGCTAACATTCCCGCCATGCCAGAATTCAAAGATCCTCAGGACTGCGTCGCCTGTCCGCGCCTTGCTGCGCACCTCGCCATGATCCGCCAGCGCGACCCCGACTGGCACGCCTTGCCGGTACCGGCCTTCGGTCCGCTGACGGCGCGCCTGCTGGTGGTCGGTCTTGGGCCGGGCGAAAAAGGGGCGAATCGCACCGGTCGACCGTTCAGCGGCGACGTCGCCGGCGAACTGCTTTATCCGGCCCTGCATCGCTTCGGTTTTGCCAGTGTTGCCGAACCGCTCGGTGCCGACAAGTGGGCCAATCCGCTGATGCAGCTGACCGATTGCCGCGTCACCAATGCCGTACGCTGCCTGCCACCGGCCAACAAGCCGGTGACTGCCGAAATACGCCAATGCAACGGCCATCTCCAGGCCGAACTGGCCGCCATGCCCAACCTGCAGGTGATCGTCGCCCTCGGCGGCGTCGCCCATCAGGCGCTGCTCTGGGCTTATGGCCTGAAACTCAAGGAACACGTCTTCGGGCACAACGTCACGCATCAGTTGCCGGACGGGCGCCTGCTCGTTGATAGTTACCATTGCAGCGGCTACAACTGGCGCACCGGGCGGCTGTCGCGCGAAAGCTTCGAGGCGGTGTTCGCCGGCATCCTGACGCATCTGCGCTGAGTTTTTCCGCGATGAGTTTCGACCACAAGGCCTTTCTTGCCTCCTTGACCGAGTTGCCCGGCGTATACCGGATGCTCGATGCCAACGACGTCGTGCTCTACGTCGGCAAGGCAAAAAACCTCAAGAAACGGGTCGCCTCGTATTTCCGGGAAAACCTGCCCAGCCTGCGCATCGCGCACATGGTCAGCCAGATCGACCATATCGAGACGACCGCGACGCGTACCGAGGCCGAGGCGCTGCTGCTCGAGAACAACCTGATCAAGTCGCTGGCGCCGCGCTACAACATCCTGTTTCGCGACGACAAGTCCTATCCCTATATCGTCGTCACGCGTGGCGACTTCCCGCGCCTCGGTTTCTACCGCGGCAACCCGGATCGCAAGGCCGATTACTTCGGGCCGTATCCGTCGTCCTGGGCGGTGCGCGACAGCATTCACCTGCTGCAGAAAATGTTTCGTCTGCGTACCTGCGAAGACACGGTATTCGCCAATCGCTCGCGCCCCTGTCTGCTCTACCAGATCAAGCGCTGCAGCGGTCCGTGCGTCGATCTGGTTTCGCCCGAGGAATACGCGGCCGATGTGCAGTTGGCCGCGATGTTCCTGCTCGGCAAGCAGCAGGAGGTCACCAGGCGCCTGAACCAGGCGATGGAAGAAGCGGCGGCGCGCCTTGCCTTCGAGCAGGCGGCGATCTATCGCGACCAGATCCAGTCGCTGCACCAGGTGCAGGAAAAGCAGTTCGTCTCGAGCAGCAAGGGCGAGGACGTCGATATCGTCGTCGCCCAGCGCGAAGCCGGGCAGTTGTGCGTCAATCTGGCCATGGTGCGCGGCGGACGGCATCTCGGCGACCGGCCGCTGTTTCCGAGCAATGCCGGCGAATCGACGCCGGTCGATGCCATTGCCGCCTTCATCCGCCAGCATTATTCCATGCACCCGGCGCCGGCCCGCCTGCTCATTTCGCCGGCCTTGCCGGCTGATGAAAAGGGCGAGCTGGAAGGCGCGCTGGCCGAACTGGCCGGGCGTCCGGTGCCGATCCAGGAAGGGCGCTCGGAATTGCACAAGGCCTGGGTCGAGATGGCTTTCCAGAACGTCCGGCTTGCCATCCTGGCGCGCAATCAGGCCTCGGCGCAGCAGGAACAACGTCTCGCCGCGCTGCAGGAAGCCCTGCAATTGCCGGAGGCGATCGAGCGCATCGAATGCTTCGATATCAGTCACACCATGGGCGAGGCGGCCGTCGCCTCCTGTGTCGTCTATCAGGGTAATGGCATGAAGCGTTCCGACTATCGCCGTTTCAACATGCGCGACATCACGCCGGGCGACGATTACGCGGCCATGCGCCAGGCGGTCAGTCGGCGTTACGACAAGGTCGCGAGCGGCGAGGGGACGGCACCCGACCTGATCCTGATCGATGGCGGCAAAGGGCAGGTCGCTTCGGCTTATGCGGCGCTGGCCGATCTCGGTCTGACGCACATTCCCATGCTCGGCGTCGCCAAGGGCGAGGAGCGCAAGCCGGGGCTGGAAACACTGATTTTCCCTGAGGGGCGGGAGCCGTTACAATTGCCGCCGGAACACCCGGCTCTGCACCTGATCCAGGAAGTCCGCGACGAAGCCCACCGTTTTGCCATCACCGGCCATCGCGCCCGGCGCAGCAAGGCGCGCAAGACTTCAACGCTGGAAAGCCTGCCCGGTATCGGCCCGGCCCGGCGCAAGGCACTGGTTGCACGTTTCGGTGGCTTGCCCGGCGTTCTCGCGGCCAGCGCGGAGCAACTGGCAGAAGTCCCCGGTGTCAGCCGGGAGTTGGCCGATAAAATCTATTCTGCGCTACATTGAACCCCATGCCTTTCAATCTGCCCATCCTGCTTACCTGGCTCCGCATCGTGGCGATTCCGCTGCTGATCGCGATTTATTACCTGCCAGCCGGCTGGGCGAGCATGCACGAGCGTGATGTCGCGGCGACGCTCATTTTCATGGCGGCGGCGTTTACAGACTGGGCGGACGGCTACCTGGCCCGGCGTCTGAACCAGACCTCGGCCTTCGGCGCCTTTCTCGACCCGGTTGCCGACAAGCTGATGGTTGCCGCTGCCCTGATCGTGCTGGTGCAGCTTGGTCGTACCGACGCGATCATCGCGACCATCATCATCGGTCGCGAGATCACGATTTCCGCCTTGCGTGAATGGATGGCGAAGATCGGTGCGGCAAAAAGCGTTGCCGTCTCGATGCTTGGCAAGATCAAGACGGCAGCCCAGATGCTGGCCATTCCGCTGTTGCTGTACCATGTTCCCCTGTTCGGACAGGATGTTCTGGTGCTCGGTAACTGGTTGATCTGGATCGCCGCCTTGCTGACCTTGTGGTCGATGGGGTACTACCTGCGCATGGCCTGGCCGGAAATTGCCAAACGCAGTGCAGAAAAATAAGCTGAAGATGTTGACAGGGCCTGCGAATCGTCTATAATGCGCGCTCTGTTTGACGCGGCAGTAGCTCAGTTGGTAGAGCGATACCTTGCCAAGGTATAGGTCGAGAGTTCGAGACTCTTCTGCCGCTCCAGTTTTCCAGGGCAAAGCGCAGCTTTGTTCAGCAGTAAAGATGTATCGGTTAGGCGCGATAGCAAAGCGGTTATGCACCGGATTGCAAATCCGTGTAGGTCGGTTCGACTCCGGCTCGCGCCTCCAGGGTTTTGCGGCAGTAGCTCAGTTGGTAGAGCGATACCTTGCCAAGGTATAGGTCGAGAGTTCGAGACTCTTCTGCCGCTCCAGATGAAAAGAGGGAAAGCGATTTTCGCTTTCCCTCTTTTGCATTCGGGGGCCGATATAATTGGCAAACCGCCCGGGTGGTGAAATTGGTAGACACAAGAGACTTAAAATCTCTCGGCTTATGGCTGTACGGGTTCGATTCCCGTCCCGGGCACCAAATAGCGTTTCATGCAGTTGTGAAACCTGTACTGGTGAATTTTTCGATTGGACTGATTGCGGCTTGCCGGCAATTCATTTTTGTCGCCTGAAACTGGGTTTGCAAGTGGAGCTGTTGTCCGAATGGCTGCTTGTTCAGATCGTTGGGGTACCAGGTTGTGTATCGGGTAGTTACAAAGTGCCTTGATCATCGTGGTAAATGGGTCAAGGAGGCTGGACCATGGCTGGCATCGTCCGAAGATGCCGAGCATTGGTCCGGCTTGTTCCGGAGTTTGGGCTACCTCTCCGAAGTCGAAGTGATGCGTGGTCATATTTCAGGCATGACGGAAGATGACGATTTCCGTAATGCGCTGTCGAGCATGGCATAGCGGCCAGCCCGACGTTTCTATCCCCACTTTTTCTTGCCCTGCCAGCGCGGCTTTTCCCGATTGCGCGGGAGTTGCGTGCGTTTGTCAGGTAATATGCCGATGTCGTCCTTGTTCTCGTTGAACAGGGATTCAGGATGACAAGGTCTTTAATAAAAATGTAATGCCAGGCTGCTAAAGTGCGCTGGCTTACAAGAGGAATATATGAATAATCAAATCGAGCAGTTGCGTGAAAAGGCAGTAAAGCTCTGCGCCGATCACGGTGTGACGATCCAGCCTTATGGCGGCGTCTGGTGGTTGTTGGGCAACGGGATCAACCGTGTTGTCGCAGATTTGGCCGGCTTGTGCCGGTCCGACCTCGCTCCGCTGACCATGGCTGAGCGCTAGACCCTTTCCGGATTACGGAAGGGAATGAAGAAAGCCGGGGCGACCCGGCTTTTTGTTTGTTCGGCTTTTCAGCGCTTGCCTGCCGGTTCAGCAGGAAGGTGGCTGGGATGATGCTGAATTCTTGCCGGCATTGCTCGCCGATATCGTGCGCAGCGCGGCCGCGGTGCGTAACAGGCTGTCGCTGATCGCCTTCTTGTTGGCAAAGATGCGATGCAGTGCCTTGTGCATGCCGGCAACGGTGCGGGCGTAGTGGGCAAGGTCTTCGGTGTCTGGCGGCGTGATTCGATTGCTGGCGGGACGCATGTTATGCCTTTCACATGAATTTCATTGCCCGCCAGTTTATCCCGATATGATTATCGAATTGTTAACCGCAGATGTTTTTTCTGTGTAACGGCTCGCACTGTCATGGCTTGGCGATGGCTTTCCGGACTTCACCGTTACAGGCATTGGCAACCCGCTCGTACTCTTCCGGGGTGTCGATCAGGGCTTGCGCCGCGTCAACGCTTGCGATGCGGCGTTCGATGTAAGGGAGCCAGCGTTCGTCGAGTTCCTGCAGCAGTTGCGCACGTTTCTGCCCGACCGGGCCGCGCCACGGTCCGCCAGTGGCAAAGCGGGTATTCAGCGTGGCGAGCAGGTCCTTTTCGATTTCGCCGATGTGGGCCTGGTAGGTTTTGACGTGGCGAAGTTCATGTTCGTAGATCTCGCCGTAGGCGCAGCTGCCGGCGGGAAACTCCCTGGCCACGTAGAGGACCATGGGAGCAAAGCCGATGCTGATGGTGATTTGCGGGCTGATGCATTCCCAGCGTCCGCTTTTGTCGATGATGGCGGGCGTCGCGGTGGCGAACTTGACGACCGCGTTGCCGCGGGTCAGGCCAAGTACGACCTGGCCCGGTCGCGTCAGGCTGGCGCCGATATTGGTCAGGCTCTTGTAGCTGTAGCGGGTGTTTTGCGTGATCGCCACTTCGATGCGCTTGAACGTCACCGCAGGCACCGGCAATTGCTCGCATTCATCGGCGAGGAGCGGTCCGGAGAGGGCAATCAACAGCAGGGCGGTATAACGCATTGCGTGTCGGTCAGGCCGCAGCGAGGGCGGCATGATGATCGGCCAGCGTGTTGCCGCGGCAGGTGGCATGGGCCTTGATCCAGGTAATTACCGTGTTTTCCAGGACGCCGCCAATGATCTGCTGCTCGGCCAGCATTTGCGCCAGTTCGGGATCTTCGCCAAGGCCATGCATTTTTGCCTGCTTCAGACGGTTGACCGTATCGAGATTGTCGCAGAACAGGGCGAGCGGCTTGCCGGGAAAGCCCGTTCCGGCATGATGCAGGGCGAAGAGGGCGGCCTGCAGTTCCTGTTCATTGCTGCCGATCAGTGGCGTTGTGCGGCTATTGATCTGCGGCTCCCCGTCTGCGTCGGCAAAGATCACGGCCGCCTGTCCCCCATGGCGTTTTTCGCTGGCATCGGAAAAGACCAGAATATGGCCGGCAAACCGGTCTGCGAACTTGAGTGGCAACGGGCCTGTCGATTGATACTGGATCCGGGCTTTTTTCTTGGGACGTCTTCTGGGCATGATGAACGGCATTTGCACTGTGCCGGGAGAATATACCGTGTGCGGATCTCCGGCACGGGCTTTTGCGATGCTGGTGCCAGGGGCCATGCCGGTTTTGCTCGGCGGTCTAACGGAATTTCTGCTTGAAATTGGCCGGGTCAAGGGCGTGCCTGGCAAGCAGCTTGTAGAACTCGGTACGGTTGCGCTGGGCAACCCGGGCGGCCTGGGCAACATTGCCGGCGGTCGTCTGGAGCAGACGGATCAGGTAGTCGCGCTCGAAGTCGCGGCGGGCGTCATCGAAGGCGGCAAGACTGTCTTCTTCGAAGTCGCGCATGACCCGGCGCACGATGGCTTCAGGAATGACCGGGGTAAGACTCAGTTCGGCCACTTGTTCAATGACGTTTTTAAGCTGGCGGACATTGCCTGGCCAGCGCCCGTCAATCAGTGCTGCGAGAGCTTCCGGGGCCAGGGTTGCAGATGCGTCTGGACGGAGCCGGGAGAGAAAGTGCTTGGCCAGGACCGGAATGTCTTCCTGTCTCTCGCTCAGGGGGGGAATCCGCAGACTGGTTCCGCTCAGCAGATAAAAAAGATCACTGCGGAAGCTGCCATCGGCAACTGCCGTATCGAGCGGGCGCGGACTGGAAGCAATGATCTGGGCTGCCGGCGTCTTTTTCAGCGGAAGGGTCGTCTTGAGACGATATAGCGGGTCTCTGGCCTGCATTTGCGAGAAAAGCAGCGAGAACAGTCGGGCTTGTGCAATGGCCGAGAGGGCAGCGATGTCCTGAATATAGAGCATGCCGTCTGCGACCTCGGCAAAGATGTTTGCCGGGTCGGTTGGCGAGAGTTTTTGCTCCAGTTCGTGGGCCGGGAATTCGGTACAGGAAAGGGAGACAAAAGGGGCGTCCTTGCGCTCACCTGCCGCATGGATGGCTTTGGCCAGGCTGGCCTTGCCCGAGCCATTCGGACCGATGATCAGGCTGCTGCGCGACTCCAGGCTGACGCGCAAGGCCTGGCGCAACAGTTCGTCCATCAAGGGGCTGACGCTGATCAGTTTCTTGCGCCACTGGGCAGTGTCTTCCGGATTCAGTGAGGGTGAAATGCGCACTGCATCGGCCGTTCGTCGAAGCAGTTCCTGACCGTCGAATGGTTTTGTCAGAAAACTGAATACGCCGCGCCGGGTTGCGGCAACCGCATCGGGAATGGTGCCGTGCGCAGTCAGGATGATGACCGGCATGGTGGGCGCTTCGCGTTGTAGATGTTCAAACAGGGCCAGGCCATCCATCCCCCCCATGCGCAGGTCGGTGATGACCAGTTGGGGCCGGAGTTCGCGAAAGAGGACAAGGGCGGCCTCGCCCGAGTCGGCTTCGGTTACCTGATAGCCGGCAGCGCTCAGGCGCAGGCCAATCAGGTGCAACATGTCGAGATCGTCATCTACGACGAGAATGCGCGCACCAGCTCCCATTCAGCGGGTCTTCCCCCGGCTGCGGATCTCGCGATCAATGGCGAGCAGGGCATCGAGTTTTTTTTGCACGTCGTCGTTACGTTTCTGGTTGTCTTTCAGTGCAAGTTCCAGGCGACGCTTTTCCTCCTGACAGTGGCGCTGTTTTTCTGCGAGCTGCCGTTCTGCTTCGATAAGTCTCGCTATCTCTGCCTGTGTTGGTGCCGGTGCCGGCGGTGCTTGTAGTGCTTGCGCAGTATCGCCTTTCTGGTCGCGCGGCGTGGCGCAGCCGCTTGCCATCAAGACGATGCTGAGTATGAAGATGGAGATGCTGGATTTTTGTCTCGGCATGCAGGGGGCTCAGGCTTCTGGTTGAATTCGCAAGTAGGGCGCGTGGCAGGGAAGGACGACACGGAAATGTGCTCCGCCGGTGCTCGGCATCAGCAGCAATTCGCCGCGCAGGGCAAGGACGAACTCCTTGCTGATGGTGAGTCCGAGACCAACACCGGGAACCTGGCGGGTGATCTTTCCCCGGTAGAAGGGATCGAATATTTTTCCGCTGTCATCGGCGTCAATACCAGGCCCTTGATCATACACATCGAGTGTTGCCTGCTTGCCGTCGTGCTGCAGTGCCACGCGAATTTCCCCGCCTTCCGGCGAGAATTTCACGGCATTTGACAGGAGGTTGTGAATCACGGTCACCAGCGCTTCGCGGCCGGCAACGATAGGCGTTTCCTGCAGGGAGCACTGGATGGAAATCTTGCGTTCAGCAGCAATCAGGCGATAAGTATCGAGCACCTGTTCGACCTGCTGGTCAAAACGCAGCTTTTCATGGCCGATGCGTTCGGCTGCGTGTTCTGCCTGCTGCAGGCGGAGCAGACCTTCAATAAGATCCTGCAAACGCTGCGAATTGCTTTGCAATATTCTGACAATCCGGCTCTGCTCTTCGGTCAGCGGGCCGGCTATCTGTTCGGCAAGCAGCGAGGCACCTTCGTTCATTGCTGCCAACGGGGTCTTGAGCTCGTGCGAAACGTGCCGCAAGACCTGGGTCCGGCTTTCCTCCAGAGAGAGCAGGCGTCGCCGCAGCCACTCCAGCCAGCGTCCCAGCCAGCGCAGGTCACCGGGGCCGTCGAGGGCAATTTCCTGCTGCAGGTCGCCCTTGCCCAGACGCAGCACGGCATGCTCGAAGCGGCCGATCAGGCGGGCCAGCAGTGTGCGTATCAACCACAGGCAGAAAAGCGCAAACAGGCCGGCGATCCCCGCAGCCAGCAGCATGCGCCCGCGCAGGGTTGTGGATTCGTCGAGATACTTTTCCTGTTCGCGTTCAAGTATTGCCCGTGCATCGTCTATCGTTTGGGCCGAGTTTTCCTTGATTTTCTCGATTGCCTTGTGCAAAGGCTGCGGATCGCCGCTTGTGCGCAGGGTTGCGAAGGCGGCTTCTTCCTGGGCCAGCTGGTCGTGCAACTCGTCAATGATTGTTGCGGGGAGAGGAGGAAGCCGGGCGAAGGCCTGGACATTTCCCTGCCATTCGGCGCGAACCTGGCTGTAGTCCTGAAGCGATGGCGCATCACGCAGGATTTCATGGCGGCGCAGGTCGCGTTCCATATGCACCAGATCTTCGGTCAGTTCTCCCCCCAGCCGGGAGGAGGTGGAGACTTGTTCAATCGCCGTCCGGTAGTGGCTGTTCAGCGTATCCAGGGCGATGAAGACATAGGCTCCAGCCACCAGCAGTGGAAGCATGACCAGCAAATGGCCGAAGGTGACCAGCTGCAGGAAGGAGCGCGGATAACGTTTCATGCTCTCCATCCTAAGCCAGACGCGCCTCTTAAAAAAGTGTCGGGGGTGGACGACAGCTACCGGGAGCGTTTGCAAAGTCGGAGTATCCGCCCTGCGAGCTCGGCCAGGGGCTCGCATCCCTGTCACCTGGACTGCTTGGTCCTTAATGGAGGTTCATCATGAATCCAAAGAAAATGCGTTTGCGTAGCCTGATCGGGTTATCCATCGCCCTGGCCAGCTTCGGCGCGGCCGCCCAGACCGCTGCCGAACCGCCCGCCGGTCGACTGCTTGCCTCGAACTGTTTTCAGTGTCACGGCTATAACGGCAAATCGAGCATCGGCTTCGAACGCCTGGCCGGTGAATCGGCTGCGGAAATCTACAAGGAACTGCGTGAAATGCGCAGCAAGGGATCGCCCGACATGATGGACATGCATGCGCGCGGCTATAGCGATGCCCAGATCCGTTTGATCGCCGATTACCTGTCCAAGGCAAATACGACGACGTCGACCGCCTCTGCCACGAAGGTGGCTACGGCGAAAAAATCCTCCACCAGCAAGAAAAAAGACTAACTCAAGGAGACTGCATCATGAATCGTCGTGATTTCTTCCGTCTGGCCAGCCTGGCCGGACTCGGCGCTACGGCTGCCTCCTGGTCCAATCTGGCGGGAGCGGCTACGGCTGCCCAGCTGGGTACCGTTCCGACCAATATCGGCATCAGTGGTCGTGTGGTTGTCATCGGTGGCGGCATGGCCGGCGCCACGGTGGCCAAATACCTGCGTCTGTGGGGCGGCACCGGTGTTTCGGTGACACTGGTTGAGCGCGACAGCGCCTATACCTCGAACATCCTGAGCAATCTGGTGCTCAACGGTCAGCGCACCATTACCTCGCTGCAATACGCCTACAGCAACCTGGCCAGCCGCTACGGCATTCGCATGGTCAAGGGCGATGTCACCGCAATTGATCCGGTTGGCCACAGCGTCAGCCTGGCCGATGGCAGCAAGTTGCCCTACGACCGTCTGGTTGTCGCGCCCGGTGTTGATTTTGATGTGTTCCCCGGCCTCGAAAGCGCCGCTGCGCAAGCCAGGGTGCCGCATGCCTGGAAGGCCGGCGTGCAGACGACCCAGTTGCGCAACATGCTGGTTGGCATGAAGGCCGGCCAGAACTTTGTCATGACCATCCCGGCCAAGCCTTACCGCTGCCCGCCGGGGCCGTACGAGCGGGCCTGCGTCGTTGCCGACTGGCTGAAAAAGAACCGTCCCGGGTCCAAGGTCATCGTGCTTGATGCCAATCCCGGCATCATTGCCGAGCCGCTCGCCTTCGCCAACGCTTTCGATGTCGTGCACAAGGGCGTGGTCGAATATCACCCGGGCGTGACCATCAACAGCATCGATGCATCGACGATGACGCTGAACACCAACCTGGGCAACCTGCAGGCCAGCGTGATCAACGCCATTCCGCCGCACAAGGCCGGCAAGGTCGTGCGTGACAACGGCCTCGCCAACATCGCCGGGCGTTGGGCCGGCGTCGATGTGCTGACCTATCAGTCCACCGCCGCACCGGGTATCCATGTCATCGGGGATGCATCTGCCACGACGCAACCCAAGGCTGGTCACATCGCCAACCAGGAAGCGAAGATCTGTGCCGACGCGATTGTCCGCCTGCTTTCGGGGCGCAGTCCGGATCCCTCGCCGATCACCAACTCGGCCTGCTATTCGCCGATTACCGCCGATACGGCATCTTGGCTGACCGCGATTTTCGCCTACGACCCGGCGAGCGGCACCATGCAGCCGGTGCCTGGTGCGGCTGGTGAAGCAGCGGGACGCTCCAAGGACAATTACAAGGAAATGATCAAGTGGTTTAACACCCTGATGGAAGATTCCTTCGCCTGAGGACGGTTACGGGTTCGCGGCCTGATCGGGGCGCGAACCCTTTTCCTGAAACGAGAAAACACCATGTTCGCCAAGTCCATCCCTTTACGCGCCGCCGCCGGCTTTACGCTGCTTGAGTTGCTCGTCGTTGTTGCCATCATCGGTTTGCTTGCCGCCTATGTCGGGCCGCGTTACGTTTCCCAGCTCGGCAAGTCGGAAGTGACGACGGCAAAAGCACAGATCGAAGCGATTGCCCGCGCGCTCGAGTCTTATCGTCTGGATAACGGCCGTTATCCGGCCGCCGATGCTGGTCTCAATGCCCTGCGGCAGCGCCCGGCAAACCTGCCGCGCTGGAATGGCCCTTATCTGCAGAAGGAGCTGCCGCCGGATCCCTGGGGCAATCCTTATGTTTATCGTCCGGTTGCCGGCAACGGCCGTGATTTCGAACTGCTTTCCCTGGGCCGTGACGGTCGACCGGGTGGCAGTGACGAAAATGCCGATATCCGTTACTGATTCATCATGAATTTTGCCATCCGCGCTATCGGGCCGCACGGTGTGGAAAGCCTCGAAATCGAGGCTTCCAGCCACGATGAGGCCTGCCGTCTGTTGCTGGCGCGTGATTTGCGTCCGCTCTCGGTCAAGCAGGCCGAGCTGGCGGACTGGCGACAATGGCTGGTCCGCCGTCCGCCGCCGGCCAGCTTCGACTTGCTGCTGTTCAGCCAGGAATTGCTTGCCCTGCTCGAAGCCGGGCTGACCCTGACCGAAGCGCTTGCCGCGCTGCACGAAAAGGAGCGCCGCCCGGCCATCGCCGCAATCCTCGGCGAGCTGCGCGGTCGACTCGGTGACGGACAGCGTTTTGCGGCGGCGCTGGCCGAGCAGCCGGCCGTCTTTCCACCGCTCTATTGCGGTTTGATGCGTGCCGCCGAGCGCACTGCCAGCCTGGACAACTCGCTGGCCCGTTACATCGAATACCGCGGCCGGGTCGATCTGGTGCGGCGGCATGTCACGCAGGCCCTGATCTATCCGGCGATCCTGTGCGGGGTCGGGCTGCTGGTCAGTCTTTTTCTGCTCGGCTATGTCGTGCCCAGCTTTGCCAGCGTTTATCAGAACGCCGGACGCGATATTCCGCTGGCCTCGCAACTGTTGATGCACTGGGGCCGCTTCGTGGCTGACCACGCCCGTCTGCTCGGCGCCTTGGCGTTCAGTGCCGGGCTGGCGCTGTTCTGGCTGCTCGGCAAGGCCTCGACGCGGCAATGGCTGGGGCGCAGCCTGCTTGACCAGGTGCGCCGTCTGCCCCAGGTCGGCGAGCGTTTGCACGTCTTCGAGCTGGCCCGTCTATACCTGGCGCTCGGCACGCTGCTTGCCGGCGGCCTGCCGGTGTTGCTGGGGCTCGAACTGTGCGACGGGCTGGTCGCGCCCGGGACGCGGCGCGCCTTGCAACGCGCGGCGCGCCGGATCGGCGAGGGGATTCCGACCTCGACGGCATTCGAGGAGGCCGGCTTGTGCACGCCGGTGGCGCTGCGCCTGATGCGCGTCGGCGAACGAACCGGCCAGCTCGGTGACATGCTGACCCGTGCCGCCCGCTTTCACGATGGCGAGATCGAGCGCTTCATTGCCCGCTTCACGCGCAGTTTCGAGCCGCTGCTGATGGCGGCCATCGGCATTGTCATCGGCGCCATCGTGGTCCTGCTCTACATGCCGATCTTCGATCTGGCCGGGAGTTTCCAATGAATGCGCGTTTGCCCGAAGAACTCGCGAGCGACTATCCGCAGGCCACACCGGAACTGCTGCACCGCCTGGTGCCGGCCTTCGACCGCCTGCCGCTGGCCGAGGCGATGGCGCGGAACTGTGTCCTTTTGCGCGATGCGCAGGCGGTCGACCGCTATTGCGGGGTGATTTCCGATCCACTCGACGACCGCCTGCAGCGCTGGGGCGAGGCGCGGGCTGACCTGCCGGTGATCTGGCACCTGGCGAGCGCCCGGGATCTCGTCGCCTGGTTCGAGCAGCTGGCGGCCGGGACCCGTCTGCTGGCCGAACCGGAGGCAGCCGGCGCCTTCCGCAGCGAAGCGGCGACCGACAAGACCCTGTCGGTGACCCAGAGCAGCGCGCAAAGCAGCCCGGTGGTCCGTCTGCTCAATGCCACCCTGCACGATGCATTGCGCCTCGGGGCGAGCGATGTGCATCTCGAGTCGTCGGGGCAGGGGCTGGACATTCGTTACCGTATCGATGGCGTCCTCGAATCGATACGCAGCGTGCGCGGTGCCGATGTCGCCGCGCAGGTCATTTCCCGTCTCAAGGTACTGGCCGAACTCGATATTGCCGAAACGCGCATCCCGCAGGATGGCCGCCTCGCCGTCCGGCTTGGCGACGGGCAGCGACGGATCGATCTGCGCGTCTCGATCATGCCCAGTCTGCATGGCGAAGACGGCGTCCTGCGCATCCTCGACAAGAGTCGTCTGATGCAGGACCGCCAGTCCCTGACCCTGGAAGGCCTCGGCTTCGCCGCCGAAGACATGCGCCGCCTGCGCGACCTGGCCGCCCAGCCCTATGGCATGTTGCTGGCCAGCGGGCCGACCGGCAGCGGCAAGACCACCTCGCTCTACGCCGTGCTTTCGGAAATTCACGACGGGCGGGAAAAGATCATCACCATCGAGGACCCGGTCGAATACCAGCTCCCCGGCGTGTTGCAGATACCGGTCAACGAGAAAAAAGGCCTGACTTTCGCGCGCGGCCTGCGCTCCATCCTGCGCCACGACCCGGACACCATCATGGTTGGCGAAATCCGCGACCGTGAAACGGCAGAAATTGCCATCCAGTCGGCGTTGACCGGTCACCGCGTGTTGTCCACCCTGCACGCCAACCACGTCTTCGATGTGTTCGGCCGCTTCAGTCACATGGGTATCGATCCCTATTTGCTGACCTCGGCAATCAGCGGTGTCTGGGCGCAGCGTCTGGTGCGCAGTCTGTGCCCGGCTTGTGCCGGCGCACACCAGCCGACGCCGCAGCAGATCGATGAACTTCAGCTTTCCGGCGACAGCGGGCGGCACGGCTTCAAGAAAGCCGTCGGTTGCCCGGCCTGTCGCGGTACCGGCTATCAGGGACGTAGTGCGATTGTCGAGATCCTGGCCCTCGATGACGTGCTGCGTACCCTGATAGCCCAACGGGCGCCGCTCAGCGAAATCCGCAGCGCCGCCCGCGCTCAGGGCGTGCGCAACCTGCGCGAAGCCGCGCTGGCACTGGCTGCCCAGGGTAAAACAACGCTTGAGGAGGTGCGCCGTGTTACGGCCCGCCATTAATCGCCTGTTGCCCGCCCGCCCGCTGCAGCTTGCCGTGGGGCGCAGCGAACTGTGCCTGACGAACGGCAAGCAGACCGAACGGCGGACGTTGGCCGAGCCGCTTGCGGCCAGTCTGCCGAGCGCGGCGCAACTGGCGAGTCTGCAGGCCGGGCTGGACAGCGTGCTGGCGGCGCTTCCCGCCGGCCGCCGGCGCCTCGACATCACGTTCAGCGACGCCTTGGTCCGGTCCTGGATAGTCGAGCGCATTCCCGGTTTGCGCGATCCGGCTGAAATCACCGCACTGGCCGAGGCGCAGTTGCAGGAGATTTATGGCGACAGCAGCGATGCGGCCAGCCAGTGGCTGGTCCGGGTCGACGCGATGGCATTTGCCGGCGCCTGGCCGGCGATGGCCTTGCCGCGCGCGCTGCTCGACATCTTCGAGACGCTGGCTGCCGGGCGCAACTGGTCATTGGGCAAGCTCGAGAGCAGCTTTGTCGCCGCGTTCAATGGGCGCCGGCGGCGCCCGTTCCGGCGGGCTGGAACCGACCTGCATGCGTTGGCAACGGATGACGCGCTGGTCATCGGCATTCGCAACGGAACGCACTGGCGTGCCTTGCGCAGCCACCCGCCACTGCATTTGCTGGGCGGCGACCTGCCGGCCATGTTGCGGCGGGAATGCCGCCCGCTCGATCTTTCGCCTGCCGCCTGCCGGGTCGAGGAACTGACGATCGGCGCCGGGCGCGGCAATGAACTGCAACTCGACTTCGCTCCCGCCAAAGCAAGTTCTCCGCTGCGTCTCGGCCTGGGGTCGGCGATGCTTGCCTTGCTGGTTGCGCTGCTGTGGAGCAATGCCGGTGATATCGAGGCCGGCTTGCCGTCACACCAGGCCTTGTTGCCGCGTGGAGAGGAGGTGCGGGCAATCAATGCTGCGATCGAGGATCTCGATTTTCCCTGGGGGCGGGTACTCGGGTTGCTTGAGGCAAGCATCGACCAAAGCCTGCGCATCAGTCATTTCGATGCCGATGTGCGCGCCGGCCGGCTGACCGTCAGCGGTGAAGCCCGTGACAGCCATGTCGTGCTCGAGCTGCCCGCTCGCTGGCGCACCGATCCGCTGGTTGCCGAGGCTCGCGTGCTGAGTCAGAGCCCGGTCGACGGCGAAAATGCCGGCATTTTCGCTATCCGTTTCGCCGTCGAGGTGACGCTGAATGGGGGCGGGCGGCCATGAACCGGGGCAACTGGCTGGATCTGAAGTTGATGCTGTATCGCCAGCCGGCGGTCGCGGCATTGCTCGGGATCATTGTCGTGCTCGGCGGCTTGCTGCTGATGCAGCCGTCGCCTCGGCCGGTTTCCCCGGTGGCGGCTTCGGTTGATCCGGCGCGCGTCCTCGCCGCGCAGCGCAACTTCCGGGCGCTGCTGCTGGCGCCGGACGCCCTGGCCAGCGCCCAGCAAGGCGTACTGGCAGCGGCGGCGGCACATCATCTCGGTGTCGGAACAATCGATTACGCCGAGGAGCCCGATCAGGCCGGGCGCTTCACGGTTGCCAGCATGCGCCTGCCGGTGGTGGGCAGCTATGCCGATATCCGGGCTTTCGTCGATGCCGTGCTTGCCGCCCAGCCGGCGCTTGCAATCCGGCATTTGAACATTCAGCGCGAAACGAACGGGGCAGGGGTTTTTGCCCTGAACGCAACGTTGACCGTGCAATTTCTTGTCGCGGAGACATCACGATGAATCCATCCACGCTGTTCCTGGGCGGCACTGCGTTGCTCCTCGCCGTCCTGCTCGGCGGCGGACGCAGCGTCGTGGCCGGCACCGAGGCGCCGGCCACTATCGATGCTGGCGAGAACCTCGCCATTCGCAGCCTGCAACGGACGGGCCGGACAGCTCGGGCGGAACCGGTGGCCATGCCGCAGCGCGACCCGTTCGCCGGCGAAACGCCGGCTGCTGTGAGCAGCGAGCCACAAGTTTTTGCCCCGGCATTCACGCCGGTGCCAGTCGCGCCGGCCTTCCCGGATTTTCGTGTGATCGGCAAGCAGCAGGACGATACCGGCTGGGCGGTGTTCATCGGAGAGCCGGGCAAGCAGGGGCAGGTCTGGGTGGTGCGCGAGGGCGAGTCCTTCAACGACGGTTTCAAGGTCAGCAAGCTGGCGCCGCCACTGCTGGTCATCAAGCGGATGCGGGGCCGGCAGAGCCGGACTTTCGATATCGGGAAAGACGACATAGAAGAATGAAAAACCATCCATTCCAGGGTTTGCTGCGCCGCCGGTTGGCCGGCGTCGTGCTGGGGGCGCTGCTCACCGGCTGCGCCAGTCAGGCACCGTTGCCGTCCGAGGGCCGGGAACTGCTGGCTCAGGGCCGCCTTGACGAAGCGCTGGTGCGTTTTGAAAGTGCGCTGCGCGAACATCCCAACAATCCCGAACTGCGGCTGGCCGTGGCGCAGACGCGCGAACGCCTGATGGCCCGCCAGTTGCAGCAGGTGCAGAGCCAGGCCGAACAGGAAAAGGCCGCCCGCCTGCAGGCCGAAGCAATTCCGAAAATGCCCGAAAAAACGCCGTTGACCGGTCTGGACAAGCCGATCAATGTCGATTTCAAGGAAGCCAGCCTGAGCCAGGTCTGCCAGGTCCTGTTTCGCACGGCCGGCCTGAATTTTGTCTTCGACAAGGATGTGCCGACCGACCAGACGGTCAGCATCGCGCTGCGCCGCACGCCGGTGCGCGACGTGCTGGCCCTGATCCTGCGCGCGCAACAGCTGGAGCAGCGCTACATCAACGCCGATACGGTGATGATCTACCCCAATACGCCGGCCAAGGCGCGCGATTATCAGCCGCTGACCGTGCGCAGCTTCTACCTGACCAATATCGAGGCGAAGACGGCCGTGACCACGCTGCGCACCATACTCAAGGCGCGTGATCTGGTGGCCGACGACAAGCAGAACGTCGTCGTCATGCGCGATACGCCGGAGGCGATCCGGATGGCGGAAAAGCTGCTCGCCGTGCATGACATGCCGGAGCCGGAGGTGATGCTCGATGTCGAGGTACTCGAGGTCAAGCGGACCCGTCTGCAGGAACTCGGTCTGCTCTGGCCGAGCCAGCTGATGCTGTCGCCGCTCGCCTCGACCAGCGGCGGGGCACTCAGCCTCAAGGACCTGCTCGCCTCGCCGAAGGCGAACATGGCCGCCAATTTTCCCGCCTTCGGCATCAATGCCCGGGCCGAGACCGGTGATACCAACCTGCTGGCCAATCCGCGCATCCGTACGCGCAACCGCGAAGTGGCGAAGATCATGATCGGCGAGCGTGTGCCGAACATCACGACCACCTCGACGGCGACCGGCTTTGTCGCCGAAACGGTGCAATACATCGATATCGGCCTGAAGCTCGAGGTGCAGCCAACCATCTATCTCGACAACGAGATTGCCATCCGCATCGCGCTTGAGGTCAGCAATATCGTCAGCCTGGTGCAGAGCAAGTCGGGAACGCAGGCCTACCAGATCGGCACCCGCAACGCCTCGACTGTGTTGCGCCTGAAGGATGGCGAGAACCAGGTGCTGGCCGGCCTGATCAGTGACGAAGAGCGCTCGAGCGGGGCCAAGGTGCCCGGTCTGGGCGACTTTCCTGTGCTTGGCCGCCTGTTCGGCTCGAAGCGTGACGAGGGGTTGAAGACCGAACTGGTTCTGTCGATCACGCCGCGGCTGGTCCGCAACAACCGGCGGCCGGGCATCGAGCAGAGCGAATTCAGTATTGGTGCCGAGTCGGCCCTGCGGCCGCTGACTCAGGACATGTCCTACTTCACCGAAGCGGTGCCGCCCCCGAGCGCACCGCCAGCGGGCGCGGCGCAGTGAAATCGCGGCGCGGCTTCACGCTGATCGAGATGATGGTGACGCTGGCCATTGTCGGCGTGCTGGCCAGCCTGGTCGTGCCGCTTGCCCAGCTTGGCGTGCAACGCAGTCGGGAGCAGGAGCTGCGTACGGCCTTGCGTGAAATCCGTCAGGCCATCGACGCCTACAAGCGCGCCGCCGAGGAAGGGCGCTTGCCACGCGATGCGAATGCCAGCGGTTATCCGGCCTCCTTGCAGGTCCTGGTCGATGGTGTTGCCGATGCGAAACATCCGCAACGCCAGAAATTGCGTTTTTTGCGGCGTTTACCGTCCGACCCGATGAATCCGTGGGCGGCCGGTGATCCGGCGCACAGCTGGGGCTTGCGCAGCTATGCCAGCGAGGCTGCGGACCCGAAGGAGGGCAGCGATGTCTATGATGTCTATTCCCGTTCGCCGCAGGTCGGGCTGAACGGCGTTCCCTACCGGCTGTGGTGAGCATGATGCGTGGTTTCACCCTGATCGAACTGCTGGTGGTGCTGGCCATCGTCGCGCTGCTCTCGGCGATTGCCTTGCCGCGCTACACGCAGTACCTGGAGCGCAATCGCGAGGCGGTGCTTGGCGAAAACCTGCGCCTGACGCGTGATGCGCTGGAACAATACAACGCCGACCGCGGGCGCTATCCCGATTCACTCGACGAACTGGTCGTCCGGCGCTATATCAAGGCGTTACCGGTCGACCCCTTGCTCGAGAGCAATCAGCATTGGCGTTTCAGCCCGCCCTTGCCGCCGGCCGAGGGCCGGATCGGCGATCTGCACAGCAGTGCCCCCGGCATCGGCCGCAACGGCCGACCTTACAGCGACTGGTAGGCCTCCATGCCCGGACGCCAGCCTCAGCGCGGCATGATCTACCTCGCCGTACTGCTTGCCATTGCACTGGTTGGCGGCTTGTCGGCGGTCGGCCTGCGCGTCGTCCACACCATCCAGATGCGGCAGGCGGAAGCCGAACTGCTGGCGATCGGTCTCGAGTTTCGCAATGCCTTGCAGTCCTATGCGGCGGCGACGCCGGACGGTTCGTCACCGGCGCCGCGCGCACTCGCCGATTTGTTGCGCGACAGCCGGTCTGCCGGCATCGTTCGGCATCTGCGGCGGATTTACTACGACCCGCTGACCGGCAAGTCCGAATGGGGCCTCCTGCGCGGCCCGGATCAGCGCATCGTCGGCATTTACAGCCTGAGCGAAACGCCGACGATCAAGCAGGAAGGTTTTCCGGCCGAGCTGGCTGAGCTGCAAGGCAAGGCGAAGCATTCGCAATGGGTGTTCGCCATCGCCAGTCCGGTCCTGCCCGGCAAGAATTAGCGCTGCTTGCTGAGCCAGTTTTTGTTCTCCTGACACTCAATTCACCATTGATTTTCCGAGCCGGGGCCGGTCTATCGTAAAATCACGGGATGAGCCGACCCGAACCGATTTTTGCCCGCCGCAGCAACTGCTGCACCGGGCTGACGGTCGACATGTCGAAACAGGCGATTTTGCCTTGCCCGCAGGTGGCCGGATGGCTGCTTGCGGCGGCGAAATGACGGCCATGCCGACCAGTAATACTCTCTGTTAAAGACCCCATGAAAGACTATTACGGATTACTCGGCGTCGCGCCGGATGCCAGCCATGAGCTGATCAAGACGGCTTACCGGCGCAAGGCCGCGCAGTTTCACCCGGATCGCAATCCCGATGCGGATGCGGCGGGGAAATTCCGGGCCGTGCAGGAAGCCTACGAAACCCTGGCCGATGTCGAGCGCCGCAAGGCCTACGACGAGACGCGCCGCTCCAGCCTGATCGACGACCCGCTCGCCGTGGCGCGGGAAATCTGGAGCAATTATTTAGGAAACATGCAAAAGTGAAGCAGTCATATTATTTTTCCGAGCTTTCTTCGTCCTACGATGCCGAGATCCAGGACCTGCTCAGCGATTCGGAAGGCAAGTCGGCCCTCAAGGCCCGTCTCGCCGAAAAGCGTCAGGAATTGCACAGCCTTCTGGCGATGATCGAATTCGCGCCCGAGATGGTGGTGCCGGTCTTCTACGACGGCTTTGCCTTCACCAACCCGAAGGCGATGGCGGCGGCCGTGCAGTGCGAGCCGGATGACGGCGATTTTCCGACCTGGGACCGCCTCTCCGCCTTCGTCAAGCTTGAGGGCTGGGCACAGCCGCTGGCCGATGCCGTGCTCGGCGAGGGCGCCGGCGAGGAATTCATGGTCACGGCTGCCTGTCTCGAGTATGTCCGCAAGTTCGACACCGCGGCGCCTGCCGCAGCGGCCGAGGATGATGAGGACGGCGAGCGTCGCGAACGCGGCGAAGACGAGGATGGCGACGATGACGATCGCGACCTGGGCGAAGCCGGCGACGACTGGCTGGCCGACCAGGGTTTTGACTCCGCCAAGTCCTGAGCTGCTGCATACCGCAACCGAATTTCCCGATAAGGCATGACATGACACATCCGGTCGTACTCAAGACATCCCAACTCATTCTCGCCGGCGACATCAAGGGCGCCGAAACGGCACTCACCGCGATTGCCGATTCCGACGGCGACGAAGCGCTGGTCACCGTCCTCAACGAGGTGCCGCCCAAGGACCTGCTCGCCATCATGCGCAGCTTCGATGGCTCCAAGCAGACGGTGGTCAACATGCTGGTGACGCCCGAGCAGTTCGCGCGCGCCGTCGTGCTCGAAACGCGCTATCGCGACCAGACCCACGCCGCCTTGCACGGCATGATGAATGCCGTGCTCTACCGCGACATCGACATGACTGCCGAGTACCTCGAAGCAATCGGCGAGAGCGACGGCGGTTACCAGGTCCTCGCCGACTACTTTGCCGAGCGCGACGACGAATTGCTCGATTTCGCCATCTCCGGCCAGTTCTCCGAAGAGTTCGACTGGGATGGCGGGCATGCCGCGCGCTCGATTTCCTGGCTCAACGAAAAAATCGGCGAAATCGACGAAGCCCTGCACGAAGGCAACTCGATCACCGGTTCGCGGCCCAAGGTGTCGCGTGCCGACATCGGCGACCACGACTGGATGGAAACCGCCTGGGTGCTGCGTTACGAGCTGCCGGACATTTTCGAGCAGATCGTCATCACGCTGCGCGACCGCCTGCAACAACGCGTCGAGCGCCTCGAAGAGTCGGAAGACACGGCACCGGTCCGGCCGGCCGCCGCGCCTGGCGACGACGAGGAATCGGCACTGTAAGGAGGGCGCCCGTGAAAAATTCCGTTGCCATCGTCGATGATCGTCCGTTCTTCGAGCGCGCCGTGCGTTACGGGCTCGAATACGGCATTCTCGGCCGCGAGCACCTGAGCCGGATGGAAGCCGACGCACCGAAAGGCATCGTTCAGATCGCCGACCATTTCGGCACCGCCTATCTGCGCACCGACCTGGAAACGGCGGTGGCGCGCATGGCCAACCTGATCAGCCTGTATCTCGAGGATTTCTCGAACGGCGACCTGTTCACTGCCGCCGGCTCGCTGCGCGACAACACGCTGCTTTCGCACTCGCGCGGCGGCTCGGAAATGCTCAAGCGCCTGCATGCGATGCCGGGCGAAACCAGCATGCATCGCCGTACGGTCGACGCCGCCGGACAGAAGTTTTTCGTCAATGAGCGGACTTTCGCCTTTCCGCTCAGCCTGAGCAGCTACCGCGAACAGTTGCGGCAATGCCAGGCCAATCAGATGCGTATCGACTTTGCCCGCTGGCTGGCCCGCCTGTTGAACGCCCAGCCCGACGAGTACGAGGATTTCAGCGCCGAGGAAGTGATCCGCTCGGCGATGCTGGTGCTGCATGTCGGTCCGGCGACACTGGAAATACCGTCCAAGACCCAGTTCATCAAGCTGGTCGAGACCTTGCGCAAGAAGTCCTTCAAGGCCAAACCGGCGGTGCTCGACACTTTCCTGCGCGATGCACCGGAAGACTTCCGCAAGCTGACGCAGCAAGCGATGCAGGATTTCATCGAAACGGCGCTGCCGCGCCTGAAATCGGCGGAAAAATCGGCCGACGAAATCCTGCACGCCGAGGCGCAAGGCGCCTTCTTCATCCGCGAGATGCCGGAAGAGGACGTCGTCGCCTACGACAAGCTGGTGGCGCGCGAATGGGTGCGCATTACCAAGGGCGATGCCGACGATCCGGCGGTGCTCGCCACCATCTTCCTCAATGTCGCGACCGGCCAGCCGGCCAAGGCCAAGGCCCTGCTCAAGGAAGCGAAGGGCATCATCCAGACTTTCCGTGAGCACGGTTTCGACAGTGCTGCGGTGCTCGCCTTCATCGAGGAGCATGCCCCCTTCGAGCAGAAGGAAGATCTCAAGGCGATGTGGCTGGAAGACCTCAAGCCGGATGCCGAGGTGCATCTTGCCGACAACGATCCGCAGATGCCCGATGCCTACATGGAGCGCTCGCTGCAATGGTTCCGGAAAAACTGCATGGCGAGCTGGAAGGGCAGCAGCCGCTGAGGCAGCTTGCAGCAAACAAAAAGAGCGACCCGCGGGTCGCTCTTTTTTATTGGTTTTCGCTCAGTTCTTCGCCAATTCCAGTTCGATGGCGGCGATCACTTTTTCCGCATCGGGCAGGGTGTCCGGTGCAAAGCGACGCACCACCTTGCCGGTACGGTCGACCAGGAATTTTTCGAAATTCCACAGCACTTCCGGTGCCGGCGTCGGCTCCATCTTGTAGCCGCGCAATTGCTCTTCCATCACGGCACGATCCTCGGTGACCGGCTGCGCGACGGTCAGCCAGGCGTAAAGCGGATGCTTGTCCGGGCCGGTGACGGCGATCTTGCTGTAGAGCGGGAAGCTGACGCCGAACATCGAGGTGCAGAAAGACTGGATCTCGCTGTCGCTGCCCGGTTCCTGGCCGGCAAAGTCGTTGGCGGGAAAGCCGAGCACGGCGAAGCCGCGTTCGCGATAGTCGGCGTAGAGCTTTTCCAGGCCGGCATATTGCGGCGTCAGGCCGCATTTGGAGGCAACATTGACGATGAGCAGGACTTCGCCGGCGTGCGCCTGCAGCGTTGTCGGTTTGCCGTCGATGGCATTGAGGGCGATATCGTAGAGCGGGTGGGGCATGCAGTTCTCCGGGGGTGAATACGTCCTTGAGACAAGCTGCACGCGAATTGGTGCCACCTGTCTGCTACTCAGACGATATATTGCGCCACCGACTTTTCCATGCGTTCGACCATGCTGTTCAGATGCTCAACCGTCGATGTGGTCTGGGCGACCACCGCCATGTTCTGTTCGGTCATCGCGGAGACCTGTTCGACACTTTGCGCCATCTCGCTCATGGCCTGTTCCTGCTCCCTGGAGGAGTGGGTGATGTCATTGACCATCTGCATGGTCGTGGTCATCTGGGCGTTGATCTCGCGCAGCGCCTGCTGCGCGTTCTGGACCAGGGTGACCCCGTTTTCGACCTGCGTCGCGCCGGTGCGCATTCCGTCGACGGCCTTGCCGGTTTCATCCTGCACGGCATTGGTCATGCCACGGATTTCTTCCGTTGCCTTGGCGGTGCGTTCAGCCAGTTTGCGGACTTCGTCGGCGACCACCGCAAAGCCGCGCCCGGCTTCACCGGCGCGGGCAGCTTCGATGGCGGCATTGAGGGCGAGCAGGTTGGTCTGGTCGGCAATGTCCTTGATCACGCCGGTGATGCGTGAAATCTCCTCGGATTGGGAACCCAGGCGTTCGACCTGGGCTGCCGATGTCTTGACCGTGTCGGCCAGGGACAGAATCGTGCTGCAGGCTTCTTCCGAAAGCTTTTCGCCATCGGCCGAGACCTGAGCCGCAGCCTGGGCGGCATCGCGGGTTGCCCCGGCATGCGCGGCAACCTCGCCGATCGAAACGGTGATTTCCTCGATGCCGGCGGCAGCCGATGCTGTCGCGTCGTTCTGGACACGTGCCGAGCGTCCGACATTGGCAATCCCCTGGCCGACTTCGCTTGATACCAGGTGGACCTGGTGAGCGGTATCCGCCATGCCCTGGACCGTGGCCTGGACCGACGAGACGAAACGGTCGACCTTGCGCACGAACACGCCGAGATCATCGGGGCGGGCGAGATCGAAGCGCTGTTTCAGGTTGCCGCTGAGCAGCAGGTTTTCCAGATAGTCGTTGGCTTTTTCCAGGTCATTGCGCAGTCTCGGGGCAAAGAAGACCAGGAAGAACAGGCTCCAGAGCACCCCCAGTCCGGCAAGCACCTGAAGCGCGGCGGCCGGCAGCACGGAGGCGGCGAATACCGCCAGACTCAGCAGCAGCGCGAAGATTCCGAACAGCATCGGTTGCAGACCGAGCCCGGCAAACAGGGAGAAGGGAGAGGCATGGGCGGGAACGGCCCGGCCATGAAAAATCCGGATCGAGGTGTCGCCCTGTTTCAGGCGTTGGTAGATGGCTTCGGACGCTTTGATTTCTTCCCGACTGGGACAGGTGCGCACCGACTGGTAGCCGACGATCTGGCCATTCTCGCGGACCGGGGAAGCATTGGCGACCACCCAGTAGTAACCGCCATCCTGGCGCCGGTTCTTGACCACACCGCGCCACGGCCGTCCCTGCTTGAGGTCCTGCCACATGTCGGCAAAGGCCTGCGGCGGCATGTCGGGATGGCGGACCAGGTTATGCGACTGGCCAATCATCTCTTCACGCCGGAAACCGCTGATCCGGGCAAAGGCTTCGTTGGCCTCGACGATGTTTCCCTTGAGGTCGGTTCGCGAGTAGATGAACTGACCTTCCGGAAGATGCGTTTCCGTATTGGTGACAGGCTGGTTGTTACGCATTGCTGTTTTCCCATGTTTTTTGGCAGCTGTTGGCGCTTTTGGCGGGTCAGTGCTCAATAATTTGCCGCCCGATGCTACGCAGGGGCTATGACTTAAGCAATATGCGGAAGTTGGTATCGCCAGCTATGCAGTATTGGTTAAGTACTTGCCGTCGCGCGGGAAAATACAGGCGACATGCGGCCCGCTTCTTGATACGCCGGGCGGTGCCTGTTCATGCCGACTGATGTTTTGCCAGGCATGCAGAAAACCGGTATTCCTTCCGGGTAAGCCCCCGGGCAGCCTGATCCGTTTCCGGAATATCTGCGGCTAATTGCATCTCCGCGCAGCAAACAGTGCGGGTGGTTTGCCGCTGGGGCAATAATTTTATCTAGATCAAGGTAATTGACGCTCCCGACCCGCACCATGCGGACATGTCTTCTGTCAGCCTTGAAGTGCCGCCGCCAGTCCGGCGGGTTTTCCGCGATCCGCCGGGCGATCTGGCGATCTGGATTTTCATTCTTGCCGAGTTGCTCGCCTTTGCCGTCCTCTTTGTGCTTTACGGTGTGGCGCGGGCGCGCCATGTCGAGTTGTTCAACGAAATGCAGCTGACGCTGGACCGGAATGCCGGGGCGCTCAACGCGGTCCTGCTGATTACCGGCAGCTGGTGTGTCGCCCGCGCGGTGGTGGCGATCAAAGGCGATGCCCGTGTCGCCAGTGCGCGCTGGCTGGCGGCCGGGATACTCGCCGGGCTCGGATTTCTCGGCGTCAAATTGTTCGAGTACGACGCCAAGTTCGCGGCCGGCATCAATCTCGATACCAATTTGTTTTACATGTTCTACCTGTCGCTGACGTTCTTTCATTTCATGCACGTCATTCTCGGCCTGCTCATCCTCGTCTTCGTCTGGCACAAGACCAGGCAGGGCGGCTATTCGGCGGCCGACTGCCATGGCATGGAAAGCGGTGCCAGCTACTGGCACATGGTCGACCTCGTCTGGATCGTGCTTTTCCCGCTGGTCTACGTGCTGCGATGAGCGCAGGTTTGCGCACGGATGCGGTATGGCTGGTGCTTTTGCTGGGTACGGCCGTGACCTGGTGGCTGGGCGAAAACGGCGTGGCCGGCACGTCGACCGTACCGGCCATTCTCGCCATTGCCGGCGTCAAGGGCATATTGGTGATTCGTGAATTCATGGCCCTGCGGGGCGTCAAGCCGGCTTGGCAGGGGACGGTCATTGGCTGGCTTTGCCTCGTCCTGTTGCTCAACATGGCTGCTTACTGGAAGGGAATCTGATGGACATGCGCACGCCAGGAACGGAAGCGCCGTACTACGAAGCCGAGGGCGCCGAGGTGGCGCTGTTCGAACACGCCTGGCGCAACAAGCTGCCGGTGCTGATCAAGGGCCCGACCGGCGTCGGCAAGACGCGCTTCGTCGCCCACATGGCGGCCCGGCTCGGTTTGCCGCTGCATACCGTGGCCTGTCACGACGATTTGACTGCAGCCGATCTGGTCGGTCGCCACCTGATCGAGGACGGTCGCACGGTCTGGAACGACGGGCCGCTGACCCGCGCCGTGCGCCATGGCGGCATCTGTTACCTCGACGAGGTGGTCGAGGCGCGCAAGGACACGACGGTGGTCATCCACCCGCTGGCCGATCACCGGCGAACCCTGCCGATCGACCGCACCGGCGAAGTGCTGCAGGCGCCGGACAATTTCATGCTGGTCGTTTCCTACAACCCCGGCTACCAGAACTTCCTCAAGGGCATGAAACCGTCGACGCGGCAGCGCTTCGTTTCGTTGCGTTTCGGTTTCCCGGCGCCGGCCCGCGAGGAGGCCATCCTGATCGGCGAAACCGGCTGCGACGCGCTGCTCGCCAAACGCCTGGTCGCGCTCGGCAACAGCATCCGCACCCTGAAGGATGTCGATCTCGAGGAAGTGGCCAGTACGCGCCTGCTGGTCTACGCCGCCATCCTGATCGGCGACGGCCTCGACCCGGTCGCCGCCTGCCGCGCCGCGCTGGCCGAAAGCCTGTCCGACGACGAGGAAGTCACGGCCGGCCTGATGGAGATCATCCTTGCCAGCTTCGGCCGCTGATTTGGGGCGCCGGCGTTTCGTCTGGCAGGCCGTCTTTTTCCTGCTTTTCGCGCTGGCGCCGGTTTTCAATGTCTTCCGTTACGACCTCGAAGCCGGGCACGCCTGGCTGCTCGGCATGCCCTGGCGGCTTGGCCTGGACGCGTTCATGGCGGGGCGGATCAGCGGTCTGGAGGCCGGCGGCAATCTTCTGCTGCGGCTGTTCCTGCCGCTGCTGCTCGCCGCCGGCGGCCTGATGCTGATCGCCTGGCGCTGGGGCCGCATCTACTGCGGCTGGCTGTGCCCGCATTTTTCCGCCGTGGAAACCATCAACCAGCTGATGCGGCGCGCCTCGGGCAAGTTGAGCATCTGGGACAGGCAGGCGCTGCCGCCGCGTCTGGCCGACGGCTCGCCGCGCCCGTCGCACCCGGTCTGGTGGATACCGACGGTCCTTTTCGCGATCGGTTTCGCGGCCCTGTGGGCAGTCGTGCTGCTCACCTATCTGCTGCCGCCGGCCGAGGTTTACGGCCGCCTGTGGGCGCTTGATCCGACACGCAATCAGGGCATTTTCCTGCTCGCCGCGACCGGCGTGCTGACCCTGGAATTCCTTTTCGCCCGCCATCTGTTCTGCCGCTTCGGCTGTGCCGTCGGGCTGTTCCAGAGCCTGGCCTGGATGAGCAACCGCGGCGCGATGGTGGTCGGCTTCGACAAGCCGCGCGCCGCCGATTGCGCTGCTTGCTACGACAACGGCGGGCCGGGTTACGCCGCCTGCGAGGGCGTCTGCCCGATGCGCCTGCGGCCGCGTACGGCCAAGCACAAGATGTTCGCCTGCACGCAATGCGCCCAGTGCGTGAGTGCCTGCGGCACGGTGCAGGCGCAGCGCGGCAAGGAAAGCCTGCTGCGCTGGGTTGACCAGGACGCTGCACGGCGCAACGAAGCACAGGTCAGCCTGACCGGAAATCGAGACTGAAATGGAAGAATGGGTTGGCGGCCTCTGGCACAAGTTCATCAGCGGTGCGGCGGCGAAGGATTATCCCGGCGCAGCGGTCCACCTCCCGGAAATGGAGAAAACGCTGGGCATGGTCTTTCGCGCCTTCGGTGGCGATGCCGGCCTGCGCGTGCAGGGCGCCACCGCTGAGCGGCATGGTGCGCGGCGCTCATTGCTGCAAAGGGTGGCCGGTAGCGGCGAGAAAATGCAGGCGGCCGGGCTCGATGGCGTCGGCCTGCGCCTGCCGGCGCACATCGCCGTTTTTCCGGAAAGCGGCCTGAATCGCGATCTCTATATCTGGCTGGCGGCACTCGCCGCGCATGATGTGCCGAGTGACGAAGCATGGATCATCCGCAACCAGCGGGCGACGGTGGTGACGCTGGCGCGCTGTCCGGGCCTGCTGCCACGTTATCGCAAGCTGGTCGCGGCGCTGCTCGCCCGGCGCCCGGACCCGCAGTCCCTGCCGGCTGACGAGGCAGCGCAGGAAACGGCGGTGTGCCAGGCCTTGCAGGTGCCCGGTTCAGTCTCCTGCTGGCCGGGGCTGAGCCGGCGCGGTGCCCGGGAAGTTGCGCCGGTACCCTTGTGGCTCTATCCGCTGGCCGGCGCCGTCGGCGCGCCGCGTCGCCTGCAGCATCAGGAATCCGCCGCAGATGTCGAGGCCGAGGATGCCGAGGGGCGGCAAAAGGCGCGACAGACGGAGATGCCGGCCGAGAAGGACGGCATCCTGCTGCTGTTTCGTGCCGAGAGCATTTTTTCCTGGGCCGAGTACGTCAAGGTCAATCGCTCGCAGGATGACGAACCCGACGGCAAGGCCGCCAAGGCGGCCGAAAGCATGGATCAGCTCGACGTTGCCCAGGATGGCGAGCGCGTCGCCTCACGCGTGCGTTTCGACCTCGACCTGCCGGCCGCGGCCGAGGACGATCTGCCGCTCGGAGCGGGCATTCCCCTGCCCGAGTGGGATTTTCGCAAGCAGCTCCTGCAGCCCGATTATTGCCGGCTGCAGGCCATGGAGTCGCGTCATGTCGAGCCGATCCCGCTGCCCGAGCGTCTGCGTCCGCATGCCCGGCGCCTGCGCAACCAGTTTGCCGCGCTGGCGCCGACCCGGCGCTGGCTGAAGGCGCAGCCGGAAGGTATCGAGCCGGATATCGACGCCTGGGTACGTTTGCAGGCGGATCGTCAGGCCGGCCATCCGGACGCAGCTGCCGGTCTTTACCTGGCGCAGGTGCAGCAGGAGCGCGACCTGGCGTGCCTGGTCCTGGCCGATTTGTCCTTGTCGACCGATGCCTGGGCTTCCAACCAACAAAAGGTGATCGACGTGATCCGCGACAGCCTGATGCTGTTTGCCGAGGCGCTTGGCGCAACCGGCGACCGCTTTGCGCTGTGCGGTTTTTCCTCGCTCAAGCGCGGCCACGTCCGCTTCCACGAACTGAAAGCTTTCGAGCGGCCATGGGACGACCTGGCGCGGGGGCGCGTGCAGGCGATCAAGCCCGGCTATTACACCCGGCTCGGTGCCGCCATCCGCCACAGTTGTACCTTGCTCGGCCGCCAACCCAACCGGCAGCGCCTGCTGCTCATCCTCTCCGACGGCAAGCCGCATGATCTCGATCTCTACGAGGGCCGTTACGGCATCGAAGACACCCGGGCGAGCATCGCTGCGGCGCGGGAGCAGGGCATCCGCCCGTTTTGCGTGACCATCGACAAGGAGGCGGCAAGCTACCTGCCGCATGTCTTTGGCGCACATGGCTTCACCTTGCTGCGCCGGCCAGAGGAACTGGCCACCCGTTTGCCGCTGCTTTACGCGCAACTGACGCGGGATTGACGCGGGTTTGACGCCAACCCCGCTGGCGCCAGGCGGTCGACCCGGATTTTCGGGTGTTTTTGCCGGTGCCCGGAAATTCTTGACTTCCATCAATGAGCCGCAACGGCCTTCTCCCGTACCTTCCGTCCAGCTGTCGGCAGCCGCCGGCAGGGACTTTAGCTCAAGGGGGAAACAATGAGTGCGTCATTCTCAACCTCGGCAGCCCGGAATATGTTTTACGGTGGAAGTACGTTTTTCTTCCTGATATTCCTGGCGCTGACCTACAACACGGAGCAGCAGCTGCCGAAGCGGGACCAGCGCGCCCAGCTCGACAATCCGGCCGTCGTCGCCGGCAAGCGCTTATGGGAAAACAACAACTGCATCGGCTGCCATACGCTGCTCGGCGAAGGGGCCTACTTCGCGCCGGAACTGGGCAACGTGTACAAGCGGCGCGGCCCGGATTTCATCAAGGCCTGGATCAAGGCGCAGCCGACCGGTACGCCCGGTCGCCGGCAGATGCCCGACTTCCACTTCAGCGACAAGGATCTCGACGACATCGTCGCCTTCCTGAAGTACGCCTCCGAGATCAACACCGCCAATTGGCCGCCCAACATCGAAGGCTAAGGAGTCAAGCATGCAATACAAATCTCAGATAGTGGCCAAACACTATTTCGTCGGTGCCCTGGTGCTCTTCGTCGCGCAGATCCTGTTCGGCCTGGTCATGGGCCTGCAGTACGTGGTTGGCGACTTCCTGTTCCCGGCCATTCCGTTCAACGTCGCCCGCATGGTGCATACCAACACGCTGATCGTCTGGCTGCTGATGGGTTTCATGGGCTCGGCCTATTACCTGGTGCCGGAAGAGTCGGAGCGCGAGCTGTACAGCCCGAAACTGGCGATCGCGATGTTCTGGATCTTCCTCGTCGCCGCCGGCCTGACCGTGATCGGCTACCTCTCGGTGCCGTATGCGACACTGGCCCGCGTTACCGGCAACGACCTGCTGCCCACCATGGGCCGCGAGTTTCTCGAACAGCCGGGGATTACCAAGATCGGCATCGTCGTCGTCGCGCTTGCCTTCCTGTTCAACCTGTCGATGACCTTCCTCAAGGGACGCAAGACAGCGATCACCTCGGTGATGCTGATCGGCCTGTGGGGGCTGGCGATCTTCTTCCTGTTCTCCTTCGTCAATCCCGACAACCTGGTGCGTGACAAATTCTACTGGTGGTGGGTCGTGCATCTCTGGGTCGAAGGCGTCTGGGAACTGATCCTCGGCTCCATCCTCGCCTTCGTGCTGATCAAGATCACCGGTGTCGACCGCGAAGTGATCGAGAAGTGGCTGTACGTGATCATCACGCTGACCCTGATTACCGGCATCCTCGGTACCGGCCACCATTATTTCTGGATCGGTGCACCGGAGTACTGGCAGTGGTTCGGCTCGGTGTTCTCGGCGCTCGAACCGATTCCCTTCTTCGCGATGACGCTGTTCGCCTTCAACATGGTGAATCGCCGTCGCCGCGAGCATCCGAATCGCGCGGCCACGCTGTGGGCGCTCGGTACCGGCGTGATGGCCTTCCTCGGTGCCGGTGTCTGGGGCTTCCTGCATACGCTGGCCCCGGTCAATTACTACACGCACGGCACGCAGATCACCGCGGCGCATGGTCACATGGCGTTCTACGGTGCCTACGTGATGGTCGTGCTGACCATGATTTCCTACACCATGCCCTTGATGCGCGGTCGTGCTGCCAACAGCAATGCGGCCCAGGTCATGGAAATGTGGGGCTTCTGGCTGATGACCATCGCCATGGTCTTCATCACGCTGTTCCTGACCGCTGCCGGCATCCTGCAGGTCTGGCTGCAACGGGTCAGCGAAACGCCGCTCGGCTTCATGGCGACGCAGGACCAGGTGGCACTGTTCTACTGGCTGCGCGAAGGCGCCGGCCTGATCTTCCTGATCGGCCTGCTGACTTACCTGGCCAGCTTTTTCAAAGGTGAAAAGGCCGCCGCCTGATTGATTGCTGCAGCAACTTTGGGGCCCTCGAATCTCGAGGGCCCGTTTTTCTGGTGCAAACAAGCCATGCTGTACGACAAATGCAGGTCCTGCCTGCAACTTTTTCTCGCCTGCCTGCTGCCGGCCGTCGGCATTGCCGCCCAGCCGCTGCAACCCTGGCTCGACTCGGCTTCGCCGGGCAGTCGCATCCGTTTGCCGCCCGGCATCTACAGCGGTCCGGCGGTGATCAGCAAGGCGCTGACACTGGAAGGTGACGGACAGGTCATCATCGACGGTGGCGGCAGCGGCACGGTGCTGACGGTCAAGGCCGACGACGTCAGCTTGCGCGGGCTGCATCTGCGTGCGAGCGGCGATTCGCACGACGCCATCGATAGCGGCCTGCATGTCGAAGGGCAGCGCCTCCTGATCGAGAACAACCGCATCGACGACACGCTGTTCGGGATCGTCCTGCACAGCACCGGCGACAGCATCGTGCGCAACAACCGCATCCGCTCGAAAGCCTTTGCCGCAGCCGACCGCGGCGACGGGCTGCGCCTGTGGAACAGTAGCGGCAACCTGATCGTCGGCAACGACATCGCGCAGATTCGCGACATCACGGTCAGCAATTCGCCGCGCAACCGCTTCGTCGGCAACCGCGTGTTTGACAGCCGGCGCGCCTTCAACCTGCTTTTTGCCAATCGCAGCCTGATCGAGGGCAATCATCTGGAACGGAATTCGACCGGCATCATCGCCCTGAATTCGGACGGACTGATCATCCGCAACAACCGCGTCATGCATGCCATGGACGCCTCTGGTGCCGGCATCGCCGTCAAGGAAACCTCGGCCGCGCTGATCATCGGCAACGACATCGTGCATTGCGCCTACGGCATCATGGCCGATTCGCCGATGCACCCGATCAACCGTATCGTCCTCATCGACAACCGGGTCGCCCACAACGTGACCGGCATCTATTTCTATGGCGAGAAGGGCGGTCACATCGCGCTCCGCAATCGCTTCGAAAGCAATCTCTGGCAGGTCGCGATGGCGAGTACCGGCGATCCGCTGAACGACACCTGGTCGGGCAACTACTGGGACGATTACCAGGGCTTCGACCGCAATGGCGACGGGGTCGGCGATACGCCGCACGAGATCTACACCTACGCCGATCGCATCTGGCTGGAGACGCCACCGGCCAAGTTCTTCCGCAATTCGCCGCTGCTCGAATTGCTCGATTTTCTCGAGCGCCTGGCGCCGTTTTCGCAACCCGATCTGGTGCTGCGCGACCCGGCGCCGCTGATCAACCGGCCGCGCTGAAAACTCGAGGCGCTGCAGGGCGCCTTTTCCTGGTGAAAAATATTTCGCCGGATGTGTAAGAAAACCGTTCTCCGTTCGACTAATCCCCTGAGCGACGATCAAGCCGCTCGCTGGATCCCAACCCTTACGGAGAAAAATCATGAAAAAGCAAAACCTCGTTTCCCTGGCCGTCGGTTCCGTCATCGCCGCCGCTTCCTTTGCCGGCCACGCCGCCGACAATCCGTTCGCCGCCAAGCAGTTGAGTACCGGCTACCAGTTGGCCCAGGCCGACAAGAAGGCTGACGGCAAATGCGGCGAAGCCAAGTGCGGCGCCGACAAGAAGGCCGCCGAGAAAAAGGCGGATAAAAAGGCCGACGGTAGCTGCGGTGCCGGCAAGGGCGACAAGAAGGCGGACGGCAGCTGCGGCGGCAACAAGAAGTAAGAAGCGGCAAGGAATTTGCGGCGGCGCGGGGTTTTCCCCGTTGCCCGCTGCCCGAGGAGACATTCGATGACTTTTGCCACTTCTGCCGGCCGCATGCCGCATGGTGCCGGTCTCGGCCTGCGCCGCGAACTGCTGACCGAGCTTGCCGACGGCGTCCCCGACGCGATCGGCTTTTTCGAGATTGCCCCGGAAAACTGGGCCGGCATGGGCGGGCGCTCGGCGCGCCAGTTGCGCCAGCTGACCGAGCGGCATGCCTTCGTCTGCCACGGCCTGTCGCTGTCGCTGGGCGGGCCGGACCCGCTCGATACGGCGCTCCTGCAACGCATCAAGGCCTTCATGGCGGAACACGACATCGGTCTCTATACCGAGCATCTGTCCTGGTGCGCCGCTGGCAGTCATCTCTACGAACTGCTGCCGCTGCCGCTGACCGAAAAAGCCGTCAAATGGACGGTCGACCGGATCAGCCGGGCGCAGGATCTGCTCGGGCGCCGGATTGGCATCGAGAACGCCTCGTACTACATCGCGCCGCCGGGCGCCGAGATGAGCGAGACGGATTTCATCGCGGCCGTGCTCAGCCAGGCCGATTGCCTGCTGCATCTCGACGTGAACAACATCTACGTGAACAGCCGCAATTTCGGCTTCGATCCGCATGCCTTCCTGCATGCCTTGCCGCTCGAACGCACCTGCTACATCCATGTCGCCGGGCATTACGTCGAGCCGGACGGGCTGCTCATCGACACGCATGGCACCGAGGTCATTGATCCGGTATGGGCGCTGCTGGCCGAGGCTTATGCGCTGATCGGCGATGTCCCGCCGACCTGTCTCGAGCGTGATTTCAATTTGCCTTCCCTGGACCGGTTGACCGCTGAAATCGGGCAGATTTCACGTTTGCAGGCGGCGGCCGGGCAAATCCGGCGGGCGGCATGATGAACGCCGATTTCCAGACCTTTCAGCACGACCTGGCGGCGCATCTGCGCGCGCCGCGCCGGATGTCGCGGCCGTCTGGCGTGCCGGCACGACGCGCCGGCGTCTATCGCGAACTGGTGTTCAACAATCTGTGCAGCTTTCTCGATCCCTGTTTCCCGCTCGCGCGCCAACTGCTCGGCGAGCCGCGCTGGCGCCGCCTGTGCCGCAGCTTCCAGCGCGACTGGCCGCTGCATACGCCATGGTTTCGCGAGATTCCCGGCGAGTTCGTGCGCTATCTGGCCGAGGCGACCATCCGCCAGCCGCTGCCGGCCTGGCTGGCGGACCTCGCGCATTACGAGTGGGCCGAGCTGGCGGTCGACGTGATGGAAACGGGCAAAATCCCGGCCGATCCGGCGGGCGATCTGATGGACGCGGTCATCGTCCTCAATCCGGCCCTGCTCAATCTCGCCTATCGCTGGCCGGTGCAGCATATCGGCCCGAACTACCGGCCGCGCCGGGCACAACCGACGCACCTGGTCGTCTATCGGGATGCCGACGATACGGTCCGTTTCAGTGAAATCAGTCCGCTCACGGCGCGCCTGCTTGAACTGCTCGCCGCCGACGCTGCCTCCGGACGCCAGGTGCTGAGCCGCCTGGCCGCCGAAATCAGTCATCCGCAACCCGCGCAACTGCTTGCCTACGGCCGCAAACTGCTGGCCGAGCTGTGTGCGCAGGGCATCCTGCTCGGGAGTCGTGCATGAAAAACCGCATTTTTCGTATGTCTACCGCTGTTGATGCGCTCGGTCTCTATTTCGGCCTGCTCAGCCTGCGCCTGCTGCTCGGCTGGGATTTCTTCGAGTCCGGGCTGGAGAAATACCATGGCGAAAACTGGTTCGCCGACATCGTCGACCGCTTCCCCTTCCCGTTCAATGTCGTGCCGCCGGAGATCAGCTGGCAGATGGCGACCTGGTTCGAATTGCTGGGTGGCGTCGCGCTGGTGCTGGGGCTGGCGACACGCTTCTTTTCCGTGTCGCTGATCGTGTTGACCGTGGTCGCCATCGCCGCCGTGCATTGGCCGGAAAGCTGGTCCGGCCTGGCCGAACTGATGCAGGGTTACGGCTTCACTGACCACGGTCAGGGCAATTTCAAGCTGCCCGTGCTGTTCATTGGTATGCTGTGGCCGCTCGTGCTGCTCGGGCCGGGAAAGCTGTCGGTCGACGCTGTTTTTCGCCGTCTTTTCGAGCGCACCTCATCAACCGCCGCCTGCAGGACGCCGCCTTGCCCGACACCGCACTGATCGACGCCGATTTCGTCACCGCCATCCGCCGCGACCTGTTGAAGTTTGCCCAACTGCAGTTGCGCGATGCGGCATTGGCCGAAGATGCCGTGCAGGAGGCGTTGGCCGCTGCATTCTCGGGGGCGCGCCAGTTTGCCGGGCGCGCCGCGCTGAAGACCTGGGTGTTTTCCATCCTGCGCCACAAGATCGTCGATCTGATCCGGCAGCAAAGCCGCACTACCAACATCTCGGCACTCGGCGACGACGAGGCCGGGCTGGATGAAGCCTTCGACACCTTGTTCAAGCAGAACGCCCACTGGCGGCCGGAGGCGCGCCCGGGCGACTGGGGCAACCCGGAGGAAGCGCTGCGCGAAAGCCGCTTCTGGGAGGTTTTCGAGATCTGCCTGAATCACCTGCCGGAAAATACGGCGCGCGTCTTCATGATGCGCGAGTTTCTTGAATTCGAGACCGCCGAGGTCTGCAGCGAGCTGGCGATCAGCGTCAGCAACTGCAACGTGATCCTGCATCGTGCCCGCAACGGCCTGCGCCGCTGCCTGGAGACGAGCTGGTTCGCACCGGAAGAAAAACCATGCTGAGCTGCAAGGAAGCCACCCACCTGATGTCCGAAGGACTGGATCGCAAACTGGGCACCGGCGAGCAATTGCAGTTGCGCCTGCATCTGGCGATGTGCAGCGGCTGTCGCAACTTCCGCGAACAGATGGATTTTCTGCGTACCGCCTGTCGCGGCTTCCTCGGCCGGGTTGAGGCCGACGAAGAGCAACCGCCCAAATGAAAAACGGGGCCGTAGCCCCGTTGACCGTCCAGCCCGCCGTTCAGCGGCGCAGCAACAGCGCCTTGCGTTGCAGCTCCAGCTCTTCCGGATCGGAGAAGGGCAGGTTGGCGGCTTCGGCGAAGTCGGACTTGCGGCGGCCGCTGTAGGCCCAGAAAACGATCACGAGGAAGCAGACCAGGCCTGCAACGGTGATCAGGGAACGCATTTCGTTGATATCCATGGTGATGGCCTTTATCGCAAAGATCATGCGTGGTGTTCGGCCGGTACCAGAACCGGGACGGGAGCGACCTTGCCGTTGGCAATGGTCTTGAACATGTTATACGCCATCAGCAGCATGCCGGACAGGAAGAAGATCCCGCCCAGCCAGCGGATCGCCCAGAACGGGTAGGAACCCTTGACGCCCTCGACGAAGCTGTAGGCCAGCGTGCCATCGGTATTGACGGCGCGCCACATCAGGCCCTGCATGACGCCGGCGATCCACATCGAGGCGATGTAGAGCACGGTGCCGATGGTCGCCATCCAGAAATGCACGGTGACCAGTTGCTGGTTGTACATTTCCTTGCGCCCGAACAGTTTCGGGATCAGGAAGTAGATCGAGCCGATCGACACCATGGCGACCCAGCCAAGGGCGCCGGAGTGCACGTGGCCGACTGTCCAGTCGGTGTAGTGCGACAGCGCATTGACCGACTTGATGGCCATCATCGGGCCTTCGAAGGTCGACATGCCGTAGAAGGACAGCGAGGTGACCAGGAACTTGAGGATGGGGTCGGTACGCAGTTTGTCCCAGGCACCGGACAGGGTCATGATGCCGTTGATCATGCCGCCCCAGGACGGCGCGAGCAGGATCAGCGAGAAGACCATGCCGACCGATTGCGTCCAGTCGGGCAGGGCGGTGTAGTGCAGGTGGTGCGGGCCGGCCCACATGTAGGTGAAGATCAGCGCCCAGAAGTGCACGATGGACAGGCGGTAGGAATACACCGGACGCCCGGCCTGCTTCGGCACGAAGTAATACATCATGCCGAGGAAGCCGGCGGTCAGGAAGAAGCCGACCGCGTTATGGCCGTACCACCACTGGATCATCGCATCCTGCGCGCCGGAATAGACCGAGTAGGACTTGGTCAGCGAAACCGGCACGGCTGCGCTATTGACGATGTGGAGCAGGGCGACGGCGATGATGAAGGCGCCATAGAACCAGTTGGCGACGTAGATGTGCGATACCGTGCGGCGGGCAATCGTGCCGAAGAAAACGGCGGCATAGGCAATCCAGACGACGGCGATCAGCAGGTCGATCGGCCACTCCAGTTCGGCGTATTCCTTGCCCTGCGTCATGCCGAGCGGCAAGGTGATGGCGGCCAGCACGATGACCAGCTGCCAGCCCCAGAAAGTCAGCGGAATCAGCGCGCCGCCCCACAGGCGGGCGTGGCAGGTGCGCTGCACGACGTAATAGGAGGTCGCGAACAGTGCGCAGCCGCCGAAGGCAAAGATCACCGCATTGGTATGCAGCGGGCGCAGGCGGCCGAAGTGGAAGTACGGTCCGACGTTGAGTTCCGGCCAGACCAGCTGTGCCGCGATGACGACGCCGACCAGCATGCCGACGATGCCCCAGATGACCGTCATCACGGCAAATTGCCGGACAACCTTGTCGTTGTAAGTGTGTTCCATTGCTGACATTGAACGAGCCCTGTTGTTGAATGAAAGCGATCGTCGCTATGGTGCGGCGTATCGGGCCTTTTTTCTGGCCGGCTGTTGGTCAGGGGCGAGCGGAAATAGTTCCGTTTTGTTACAAATAAATTTCGCCGGGAAGCCGCATAGGACAAGGGAATGCAACGGTCGGGCAAGCCCGGGGGCAGGGGAGTTTCAATTGACGACTTCCCTCATGCTGTGGATTACTTGATGCTCGTGGATTAAATTTTTGCCCGGGACAGGCGCAGGCGAGTCGGGAATTTATAATGTTTCTCCCTGTTGACCGTCCGGAAGCGGCTGGCTGCTTCCGCTACTGTCCATTCATTTGTCAGAAACCGTCCTCCCTTGCTCCTTCGTTCCGCCAATCTCCTGAATGCCATGCGCAACTGCTGCCTGGTCCTTGCCCTGCTGATGCTGCCGGTCGTCCACGCCGCCGACAGGGCGCCACTTGCCATCGGCCTGACGCCGGACGAGCGGGCCTATGTCGAGCGGGTTGGCAGCATCCGGATGTGTGTCGATCCCGACTGGGTTCCCTTCGAACACATCAACCCGCAAGGCCGGCATGAAGGTGTCGCCGCCGATCTGGTGCAACTGGTGGCGAGCCGGGTCGGTCTGGATATCGAGCTTTACCCGGTCAAGACCTGGGAAGAAAGTCTGGCGGCGTCGCAGGGCAAGCGGTGCCAGATCATGAGCTTTCTCAACCAGACGCCGGCGCGCGACCAATGGCTGATCTTCACGCAGCCGATCTTCAGCGACCCCAACATCATCGTGACGCGCGAGGAACATCCCTTTGTCGGCGACCTGGCCGGCTTCAAGGGCGAAAGTGTCGCCCTGCCGCGCGGCACCATGGTCGAGGAGCGGGTGCGGCGTGACTATCCCGGCTTGCGCGTCATCCTGACCAACAGTGAAGACGAGTCGGTTGCCCTGGTCTCGGCGCGCCAGGCCGACATGACCATACGCTCGCTGATGGTTGCCGCCTATTCGATCAAGAAGGAAGGCCTGTTCAACCTGAAAATTGCCGGCCAGATTCCGGAATACACCAATCGTCTGCGGATCGGCGTGCTCAAGGATGAGCCAGTTCTGCGCAACATTCTCGACAAGGCAGTCGGCAGCATTTCACCGCAGGAGCGCGAGGAAATTTCGAATCGGCATGTGGCCATCCATGTCCAGCCCAAGCCGGACTACCGGACGATATGGAAGATCGTGGCGGGGGCCACCTTGCTGCTGCTCATCGCGATTTACTGGAATCGCAAGCTGAGCACCCTGAACCGCGAGCTGGCCCGTCTTTCGGTAACCGATCGCCTGACCGGCCTGTTCAACCGCAGCAAGCTCGATGAAACCTTCGACATTGAAATCCAGCGTGCCCTGCGTTTCGGCCATACCTTCAGCGTCATCATGCTGGATATCGATCACTTCAAGCTGGTCAACGACCAGCTCGGGCATCAGGTCGGCGATCAGGTACTGGTCGAGGTGGCCCGGCTGCTTGCGGCGCGCCGCCGTGAAACCGATATTCTCGGCCGCTGGGGCGGCGAGGAGTTCATGCTGATCTGTCCGCACACCGATGCGGACGGTGCCGGCATCCTGGCCGAAAACCTGCGCCAGGCTTTCGTGGCTGGCTCGTTCGTGCAGGGCCTGCAGTTGACTGCAAGCTTCGGCGTGTCGGCCTTCCGGTCCGGGGACAAGGCCACCGATATCGTCGCCCGGGCCGATGCGGCGCTCTATCGCGCCAAGCACCTCGGACGCAATCGCGTCGAAGTGCAATAAGCCGCAGCATGCGCAAGTGCAGCGGTTTGTCCTCGCGGATGCGGCTGGTGCTGGCGGTTTCGGCCACTTGCGGCGCCTTGCCGGTGCAGGCCGGCGAAGACCTGCTCTCGGCCCTGGCCGAGAGCACTGTTGCCGGCTATTTCAAGGCCATGTACATCGCCGATGACAAGAAAGGCGGTCGCCTGGACCAGAGCACGGCCGGCTTTGGCGGCAAGCTCGGCGGCGAGACCGGGACCTTCTACGGTTTCAGCCTGAAAGCCGCGTGGTACACCACCGGCGATCTCGGTACGCGGCGCGATGATGCGCGGCGCACCGATGCCTACATGTTCGATGTCGACAAGAAGCCGTATTCGCTGATCGGTGAAGCGCAAATCCGCTTCGCAGCGGGCCGGACCCGGCTGGTTGCCGGGCGGCAGGAGTTTTTCTCGCCGCTGATCAACACCTACGACTACCGGATCATTCCCAACCTGTTCGAGGCCGTGACGCTGACCAATCGCGACCTGCCCGACACCACGCTGACCCTGGCCTATGTCAGCCGGATGTCCGGTCTGGACGGCGTGGTCAGCTTTGCCGAATTCCGCAGCATGTCGCAGCAGGCCTACACCTCGCTGCGCGTCGCAGCCAACGGCGCGATCGACGGCCCGCATGGCACGACGCTCGATCCGTCCAGCGTGGTCGGCAACAAGGGCGTCTGGGTCACTGGCCTGGTTTACGACAAGGCATTCCGCGTCCAGGCCTGGAATTATTACGGCGTCGATACCCTGAACTCGCTGTATCTCGACGGCCGGGTGAAACAGGATCTCGGCCACGATATTTCGCTCGTCGCCGAGGCGCAGACCTACCATGTCGCGGAAGTCGGTCTGTTCAAGGACTATCTGGCCCGCCAGGGCCTCAACGCGAGCTACTCGCTGTACGGTCTCAAGGGCACCCTGGCGCACCAGAAGAGCGGCCTGAGCGTGGCACTGGCCGGCAACCGGTTCACCGGCCAGCGCAACACGGTCAGCGCTTATGGCAACTGGGGCGGCTACCCGGAGTTTGTTTTGATGCCCTATGTCAACGCCGAAAATAACGGTGTCTCGGCCATCGCCGGCAGCCGGACGGCCAAGCTCACCGTGCTGTGGGATCTACGCTCGATTGGCCTGGCCGAGCAGAGCCTGCTGTTCGGGCATGCCCGCATCGATATCGATGAGGCCATCCAGCCGGCCAGCGATATCGTCGTCAACAGCCTGATCTACCGTGCCCGCCTGAGTCCGAAAGTCTCGGCCCGCCTCGCTGCGGAGGCGAGAAGCTCGGCCAACAGCCGCTACGACAACAAGTTCGTCGCGCTGGCGCTGCGCTACGACTTTTGATGCGGCGGACCTTCGTCACGGTGCCGGCCGCCTGCGGCATAATCCGCGGCTTTCCCCGCCGCTTTTCCTTCTCCCGCCTTGCCGATGACCCTCCCGGAGCAGCCTGAAGCATCCCGCCTCTCCATCCTGGCGCTGACCACGCCGGTGGCAATGGGCTACGTGCCGCTCGGCTCGGTATTCGGCTTTCTCTTCGTCCAGGCCGGTGCCGAGTGGTGGCTGGCCGTGCTTGCCAGTCTCTGCGTCTATGCCGGCGCAGCGCAGTTCATGATGATCCCGATGCTTGCCGCCGGCCTGCCGGTCGGCGCTATTGCGCTGGCAACGCTGATCGTCAATCTGCGCCATGTTTTCTACGGCCTGTCGCTGCCCGAAAGAATGCCGAACCAGCGTCTGCTGCGCTGGTATCTGATTTTCGCGCTGACCGACGAGACCTATTCGCTGCTGACCTCACTGCCCAAAACCGTCGGCCACCGGCAGATGGCCGGCATCGCGCTGCTCAATCAGGGCTGGTGGTTGCTCGGTACGCTGCTTGGCGCCCTGATCGGCGCCAGCGCCAAGCTGCCGCTGGCCGGCCTCGACTTTGCCCTGGCGGCGCTGTTTGCGGTGCTGACGGTGGAGCAGTGGCGGGCGCGCCGGGATGCTTTCCCGATCTGGGTGGCGTTGCTTGCCTACGGCATCGCCCAACTGCTGGCGCCGCAACAGGCGCTGCTGATCGCCATCGTGCTGAGCATTCTGGTTGGCCTGTGGCGCAAGCCGGCGAGTGCGGAGTTGTCCGGCGAGGCAAAGCCATGAGCGACAGTCCCTACATCATCACGGTGCTGCTGGCGATGGCGCTGGTCACCTTTGCCTTGCGCGCCTTGCCTTTCCTGGCAGCGCAATGGCTGGGCCGGCACCCGTGGGTTGCCCGGCTCGGGCGCTTCCTGCCGCTCGCCATCATGACCCTGTTGCTGCTGCATGCCATGCATGGCGCCAGCAGCGAACACGCCGCCGGCCCCTGGCCGGAACTGGCGGCGGTCGCGGTGGTTGTCCTGCTGCAGTTGAAGAGCCGCAATCCCTTGTTGAGCATCCTTGCCGGCACCGGGCTATATGTGCTGATCAGGAATTTTGGCCTGTTTTGAGGCGTCGACCGGCCGGTGCGGTCGGACCACACGACGCCAGCCAAGAACGCAGCCGCTCAGGCAGAGCGCGCCGCCCATCAGCGAGAGAAAGATGATCAGCGCATCGCGCCGCCAGGCCCGGGCGAGCAGGGGGGCGAAATCGAAGCGGTGCAGCGCCTGGTAGAGCCAGCGATGGGTGCTGTCGTGGCGATTGGCCTGACTGACGATACGGCCGGTCTGCGGATCGATGTAGAAGACGCTGCGTTCGCTGTCAGCGAAATCGAGGCGGGCCACGGGAAAGCTGCGCGGCTGGTGACGCAGTGAAAAATAGCGGCTGTCCGGCTCGTTCAGCCATTGCGCCTGATACGCCGTAGCGGGCCGCAGTGCGGCTGCCGCGAGGGCAATTTCATCGAGCCCGAGTTGCCGGCGGCGCTGCCCGCTGCGCTCGACGATGACTTGTTCGGCGTCGGGCTGGCGCAGCCGGGCCAGTGGCTGGCCGGCAAAGCGCAGCCAGTCGACCTCCCGTGTTGTCGGCGTGATTTCGGGCAGCCAGTCGAGAACGTCAGCGCTCAACTCGCCACCGGCCAGTTGTTGCTGCTCGGCCGGCGTCGCATAAATGCCTCTGGCCAGCCCCAGCGGCGCCAGAGACAGCCAGCCGCTGAGCAGCCAGGTTACGACGAATATCCCGCCGCTGAGACCGAGCAGGTGATGCCAGTATTTCCACGCCGCGCGATAGGGTGTTCGGCGTCCACCGGGGTAGGGCGTACGCAGGCGCAGACGTTGCCAGCCCAGGTACAGGCCGGCCAGCGCCATGAGCAGGGCGGCAAAGCTGATCGACAGCAGCAGGCTGCGCCAGAGTTCGCCGTGCTCGCGCAGGGGGGTGAAGTAGAGCCAATGCACGACGCTGCCGATCCAGTTCCAGGCCCGTTCGGACCGGTTCGTGTCGAGCACGACTTCGCCGCTGCCGGACGAAAGATAGTAATCCCGGCCATCGGCCAGTTCGATGCGCAGGAAAGGGCGCCAGGCGTCGAACTGGCGGTAAACCGTCCATTGGTCCAGCGCCAGCGGTGTGATGGCAGTTACGCCGGCATTGCCGAGATGGGCGGCGGCCAGGCGCAGTGCCTGCGCCGTGTCGGGCGCGGCGAAGCGGCTGGCATCGTCGGCATAGACGGTCGACCAGTGTTTTTGTGCCAAAAAGCGATAGGCCGGACGATCTCCCGCCATGTTCAGGCGGACGACCTCCGGCCAGCCCGTCAGGCCGAGGGCCTGCCAGGCGGTGAGCGGCGTAACCCGGACGCGCTCGGCGGCCAGCGCCGGCAGGGCAGCGAGCCGTTCGCTATCGGTCAACTGTGGCCTGGCGACAAAAAGCATCACCACGCCGGACACGAACCAGAGCAGCAGCATCAGCGCCAAGCCCATACCCAGCCAGCGATGGCCGAGATGCAGCCAGCGTGCGAGTTTCGCCCGGGTCATGTCAGAACTTCAGCTCGGCGACGAGTTCGATGCTGCGCCCCTGGCCCAGGACGAACTGCTGGCTGCCGTAAGAGGTCGTGGCGTAGACCTTGTCAGTCAGGTTGCGACCGAGCAGGCGCAGCGTTGTCTGCCGGTCATACTTCCAGGCCAGCGCCGCGTCGGCCACGGCATAGCCGGGCAGGGTGACGCTGTTGGCATTGTCGGCGTAGCGCTTGCCGACATAACGGCCGCCCAGCGAAGCCTGTACCGGCCCGATCAGGCGATGCAGCCATAGGTTGGCGACCTGTTCCGGCACGTCGGTCGGCCGCTTGCCCGCCCGGTCGACGCCGCCGGCTTCGCGCAATTCGTCGTAGCGGGCGCGCAGCACGGCGTAGTTGCCCTCGACGCGCCAGTTCTTCCACGGCGTCAGCGCGGCGCTCAGTTCGATGCCCTGCGAGTGCTGGCTGCCACCCTGTACCGACAGCGCCGGGTTGGCCGGATCGCGGGTGATGATGTCGTCCTTGTCGATGCGGAACAGCGCGGCTGTCCACTCGCCCCGGCCGTTGCCCAGACTTTGCTTGATCCCGGTTTCGACCTGCCGCCCCTTGGTCAGCGTGAAGTCGCTGTTGCGCAGGTTCATCGTGATGATGCTGGTCACCGGATCGTGCCCGGTGCTGGCCTGGGCGTACAGGCTGGTGGCCGGGCTCAGCTGATAGGTGAGACCAAGGCGCCAGGCGTTGCCACGCAAGGTCTTGGCGAAGTCGCTGCCGCTGACCAGTTCGTTGCGCGACACCTCGGCGACATCGTGCCGGATGCCGGCCAGCAGCAGCCACTGGTCGGCGAACTGCCAGGCGTCTTCGGCGTAGAAGGCCTGCAGGGTCGAGCGGGTGTCGAACTTGGCCTGCGTCGGGTCCGGGCTGGACCAGGTGCCATGTGCCGGATCACCGGCCGACACGGTCGACGTGCCGCCATAGGGCGAATTGTTGCTGTGGCGGAAATTGACCCGGGCTACCTCCCAGCCGACGACGCCGCGATGCCGGTCGCTGCGGATACCGGCCTCCAGACGGTTCCCCGTCTGCTCCATGTTGTGCCTGATTTCGAGGTAATCCGAGCGGTCGACCGTGCCGGCCGCGGCGTTCAGGCTGTATTGCTCGACATTCTTCCAGTGGCGGTTGGCCTCGAAGTAATACACCTCGTCGCGCAGGCTCAGCCAGTCGTTGGCTTGCCATTCGACGCGGCCGCGCAGACGCTTGTCCTCGTAGCTGATGATCGCATCGCTGACGTTGTAGTTCTCGTCGCGCAGGCTGGAAACGATGCGGCCCTTGTCGTTCGGCGTGCCCCAATAGCGTTCCGGTTTCTGCTTGCTGTAATCGGCGAGCAGCTCGAAGCGCAGGTCGCTGTTCGGTTGCAGGCGCAGCGTCGTCATCAGCTTGCTGCCACTGGCATTGCCCAGGTCGCGCTGTCCGTCGGTGGTGTGGGCGTAGGCATCGACACGGAAGCTGGCGATTTCGCCGAGCGCACCACTGCCGCCCAGACCGATCCGGCCGGTACCGTCGCTGCCGATGCCGAACAAGGCTTCCGCACTGGCGTTGCGGCTCGGCGCCTTGCGCACGGCGTTGATCGTGGCGCCGACGGTGCCGCTGCCATAGACCACCGAGGCCGGGCCGCGCAGCACTTCGATGCGTTCGTAACCCCAGCTGTCGTTCGGGTAGTTCTGGGTGCCGGAACCTGTCGACAGGCGCATGCCATCCTCGGCCAGGCCGACCGAATTGGTGCCGGTGAAGCCGCGTGTCGAAAAGGACATGGCACCGTTGCCGCCGGAACCGACACCGCTGACGCCGGTGGCACGGGTGATGGCGTCCATGATCGTGTAGTCGCCGCGCTCCTGGACGGCAAGGCTGTCGACGCTTTCGATGCTCGCCGGCAGTTCGCGCGCGGTAACGCCGGTTCGGCTGCCGCTGCTGCTCACCTGGTCAAGGCCGAGGCTGGCCGCGTCGCGCCCGGCCGTCACTTCGACGGGGGGGAGCAGGGTATCGGCACAGGCTGAACCTGCTGTCGCCAGGGCTGCAAGCACGGCGAGTGAAAGCTGCGATGGCGAGGGAAAGGCTCGAGATGCTGAAAAATGAAGGTGGTGCATGGTCAAACTCCCTGGTTCGACCGTCCACGCGAAAAGCTGCGCGCCATGCGCTCCGGCATGGTGTTTTCGCAGCCCTCCGCAACCCCGCGGACGGTCCATTGCAAAACGCCAGGCGGCACTTGCGCCGCATGGCATGAAGCAACAGGCCGGTCTCCGGGCTGGTCAGTCTTGAGGCATCGCCTTCCCGGCCGGTTCGCGCGCATTGCTCTGGGCAATACCACGTTGCCGGCCAGTGGCTGGCGGCTCCTGCGAGTCGCCGTGATGCATCCGCACTGACTTACCGTTGCGGGGGCAGCCGGGGCATTGCGAGCGTTTGCGTCGCGCACCCCGTTCCCGTTTCACCCTGCACCTTGCGATGCCGGGCACCTGTTGCCTTGATCCGGCCGGACGTATCCGGCCGGGTATTTCTTAAACGTGGTCCATGATCTTTCGATGCTTATCCATTTTTTCCGTGGCGCCGCTTCTCCGGCCTCCCAACCCCTCCCGGCCTCCCCTTTTCAGGGGAGGAGAAAACCATCCTGCATCAGCGTGCTCTCCCTCCCCTGTCAAGGGGAGGGCTGGGGAGGGGTTTAATGGGCAGCAAAAAATCATGAACGGTTTCCTAAATCTCGAGCACTCATTTCTCCTTGTCGAGCAGGCTGACAACGCTGCCGATGACCAGCAGCGTTGGCGGTTTCACGGCGAACTCGCGCGCCGTCTGCGGCAGGCGGTCGAGCCGGCTCGGGTAGATGCGCTGTTGCGGCCAGGTTGCCTTGTAGATCAGCGCGGCCGGCGTATCGCCGGGCAGGCCGGCGGCCTGCAACTGCTCGCTGATGATCTCCAGGCCCTTGACGCCCATGTAGATGACGACCGTCTGCTTGGGCTGGGCGAGGGCGGCCCAGTTCAGGTCTATCGTGTGATCCTTGAGATGGCCGGTGACGAAGACGCAGCTTTGCGCGTGGTCGCGGTGCGTCAGCGGAAAGCCGAAGGCGGCTGCGGCGCCGAGCGCGGCGGTGATGCCGGGCACGATGTCGACGGGAATGCCGTTTTCAAGGAGCAATTCCATTTCCTCGCCGCCGCGCCCGAAGACGAAGGGATCGCCGCCTTTGAGGCGGACGACGCGGCGCCCGGCGCGAGCCAGTTCGAGCAGCAGTTGCGAAATCTCTTCCTGCGGCAGGGTGTGGTTGCCGGCCGCCTTGCCGACGTAGATGCGCTCGGCGGTCGACGGTGCAAAAGCGAGGATTTCCGGCGCCACGAGGTTGTCGTAGACGATCACTTCGGCCTGTTGCAGGCGATGCAGCGCTTTCAGGGTCAGCAGTTCCGGATCGCCGGGGCCAGCGCCGACCAGCGCCACGCTGCCCGGAGGGAAGGGCGAGGGCGTCAGCATGCGCCGGGCTCCGCCTGGTGGAAGACGAGATCGGCGACGACTTCGCCGTTTTTCAGGTGCTGTTCGACGATGCGTTCGAGGTTGCTTTCGGTGACGTTGTAATACCAGGTGCCGTCCGGCTGCACGCACATCACCGGGCCGCCCTTGCAGGCGGCGAAACAGCCGACCTTGGTGCGCTTGACGCGCAGTTCGCCCTGGTCCAGCCCGGCCGCTTTTAGCGTTTCACCGAGGCGGCCGAAAAGTGCCTCGGATTCGCCGTTGACCGTACAGCGCGGCCCGGTGCACACCAGCAGGTGGCGCTTGTAGGCGCCGATCTTGGGCTTGACGACTGCGATCATGCTTCGACCTCGTTGGCTTCGCCTTCCGCCGGAATTTCCGTCGCCAGCACGGCGGCGATGTAGTCCGCGGGCAGGCGGTAATCGACGGCCAGTTCGGCGGCCGTCCGGCCGCTTGCCTGGATCGTCGCCATCCAGCCATTGAGGCCGGACGACAGCGAGCGGCCCGCCTGTTCGCCGGCGTGCGTGTTGCGCTCGCCGTCGGCCACCGCGTACTTGTTGGCGTAGCCGCGCGGCGTCACCATCAGGCCGTGCCGCACGAAGGTGTTGGAATTGCCGATCAGCACCGTGGTCAGCATGCCGATGTCGGCCTCGGCCATCTTTTCCAGGGTGGTGAATTCGATGCGCTGCTTCGGCCGGTAGGCCGACTTGACGATCGCCACCGGCGTCTGCGGATCGCGATGGCGCAGGAACAGGCGTTGCGCCTCGACGATCTGCTGCGTGCGCCGGCCGCTCTTCGGGTTGTAGAGCGCGACGACGAAATCGGCATAGGCCACGGCATCGAGCCGGCGCGCGATGGTCGGCCACGGCGTCAGCAGGTCGGACAGCGAAATGGCGCAGAAATCGTGGGTCAGCGGTGCGCCGACCAGCGCGGCGCAGGTGTTGAGCGCCGAGGCGCCGGGCACAATCTCGACCTCGATCTCGGAATCCGGCGTCCAGCCGGCCTGGAACAGCACCTCGAAGGTCGGCCCGGCCATGCCATACACGCCGGCATCGCCCGACGACACCAGCGCCACCTTCTTGCCCTGGCGAGCCCGGTCGAGCGCCTCGATGGCGCGGTCGAGTTCCTCGGTCATCGATTTCTTGATGACCTCCTTGCCTTCGACCAGGTCGGCGACCAGGCGGATGTAGGTGACGTAGCCGATCACCGTGTCGGCCTCGGCAATCGCGGCGCGGGCGCGCGCCGTCAGGTGGTCGTGACTGCCCGGGCCGAGGCCGACGAGCATGATCTTGCCGGTTTTAGGAGTGCTTTCAGATGCGTTCATGCGGGGATCCTTGCAATGGAGACGGTGGCATTGCGGCCGTCCAGGCCGCGCAGCTTGTGTTTTTCGATGAGTAGATGGCTTTTGTCGGCGCCGGCCGCGAGCAGCGCCGCCGCTTCCGAGACGGATGGGGTGCCGGTGTATTTGCGGACCGTTTCCGACGGATTCGGCACGTCGACCGCTGCCAGTTCCGCCGCCGTGTAGAACAGGCAGGGCCAGCCGTGGCTTTCGATGACATGCAGCAGACCAGTTTCGTTGGCCTTGAGGTCAATGCTGGCGGCGGCCCAGACGTCCGCCAGAGAAGCACCGCAGGCGGCGAGCGCCTGGGCGATGCAGCGTTCGATGGTGATGGCGGGAGTGTTGCGGTCGCAACCGAGGCCGAGGGCGATTTTCAAAAGGAAAGCTCCCGAACCCAAAAAAACTGACTCAGCAGAGAACGGAGGACAGCTATTTCCCCCTTCGAGAGCGCCGAGCAGCGCTGGCCAAGTGGGAATTGGCTGATCTCTTGTTTGACCGCTGCTTTCCGCCGTGGCGCGGCGTCTTCCTTTCTTTGCTTCGCCAAAGAAAGGAAGCAAAGAAAGGCGACCCCTACGTTCGCGCCGGACCTGCGGTCCGGTTCCCTGTGCTGCTCGACCGGGCGGGTACCCCAAGAGTACTTCTTCGCGATGCTGCGCATCGCTCTGGGCGCGCTTCGCAAAACTCGCCTGCGGCTCAAACATTGCTCGCCGACTGCCCCCGGCCGGTCTGCGCTGCTCGGCGCTCTCGAAGGGGGGAAGGGACGGGCGATCAGCGTGGTCGCACTTGATGTATTTGGTTTTGCCATTTCAGTGTTTTGTATTTGTTTTTTTGCTTCAGCCTTCAGCCTTCGGCCGATAAGTCACTTGCCGCCCTGCCAGCCGCGCCGCGTACTCCGCCGGCATCGCCCGCTCGCTGATCCACAGCACCGCCGCGTAGCGGTCGACGTCGATTTCCTCGAGCTTTTCAAACAGCCCCACATTCGCCGGCAAGGGCCCGGTGCGGCCGTTGGCGTGGTTGAACCACCAGTTGGGCGAGCCGGCTTCCTGGACCAGGGCGACCGCTTCGTCGTTGACCATAGCGGCACTGACCCGCACCAGTTCTTCGTGCGTTGCCTCGAAGGTCCAGCCCAGTTCGCGGCCGAGGAGGTCCACGCCTATGGTCTGGCGGGCGTCGGAGGCGGTCGTCAGCACCGCTTGCGCGCCGAGCGCGGTGGCGAGGTGGCCGGCCAGCGCGTTGGCGCCGCCGAGGTGGCCGGAAAGCACGGGAATCGAGAAGCGGCCGGCTTCGTCGATGACGACGACGGCCGGGTCGCTTTCCTTGTTTTTCAGGTGCGGTGCGATCAGGCGGACGACGGCGCCGAGCGAAACGATGGCGACGATGCCGTCGAAGGCGGCGAACAGCGCGGGTATCTGGTCGCCGACCTTGCCCGCATAGCAATGGGCGGCACCCGGCGCGGCGGCTGCGGCCTCGGCGCGGAATTTCTCCGGCGCGAACAGTTGCGCCCCGGGCAGCGCGGCAACGACTTTCGCAGCCAGCGCGATGCCATGTTTGGTGATGGAGACGACGGCGTATTTCATCGGTGGACGATCCGTTTTCATGGTTTTTCAGGCGTCGACCGTCTCGGCTTGCTCGAGAACGGTTTCCTTGCGCTTCCTGCAACCACGCCGCAGTTCGCCGCGTACGCGCTTGGGGTTCTGGACGAGCAGCAGCGACAGGTAATTGACCTTCTCGCCGCGCAGGCTGGCGACGTCGCGCACGATGCGCTCCTGCGGCGAGCCGACTTTCTCGATGAAGACCGAACTGGCGAGCAGGTCGCGGCGTTGGAGCAGGTCGAGGATCTCGTCGAGCAGCGGCTTGACCTTGAGCAGGGCCAGCGTGTCGAACTCGTCGAGCAGGTGGTCGATGACGCCGACGCCGTAGGCGGCCGGGATCACCGCGAAGGTTTCGTCCTCCTCGGCGAGCGTTGTGCCGGTGCTGGCCGCGGCGGCGGCAAACGAGGAGACGCCGGGGATGGTCTCGACCTCGACTTCGGGCACCAGCTCGCGCACGACGCGGGCGAGGTGGCCGAAAGTGGCGAAGGTCGAGGCGTCGCCTTCGACCAGAAAAACCAGGTCGCGGCCGCTGGCGAGCAGTTCGACGGTCTGTGTCGCGGCGCGCGCCCACGCCTTGGCCAGGATGTCGGCGTCGCGCGTCATCGGGAAGACCAGTTCGACGGCGTCGGCCGGTACGGCGATGCCGCCGCGCTCGACGATGGCCAGCGCGTAGGAGGATTCCTCGGCCTTCTTCACCGGGTACAGCCAGCGCGCGCCGGATTGCAGCGCCGCCCAGGCGCGGCGGGTGATCAGTTCGGGGTCGCCGGGGCCGAGCGAGGCGCCGATGAGTTTGCCGTAGCGTTTGGTTTCGGTCATGCGTTTTCCTTGTTCTGTACCCAGGCGGTGACGATCCACACCGGGTTCTGCGCCGCCATGCGGTGCATGTCGAGTATCGGCTGGCTGCGGCTGGCCTGCAGTTGCACCACGTCCCAGCCGGCACCGATGGCCTTGAGCGCGCTCGTTGCCGTCGCCAGGTTTTCCAGGGTGACGAAGTTCATCACCAGCCTGCCGCCGGCTTTCAGGCGGGCGAGGATCAGGCGGATCAGTTCGTCCAGCTCACCGCCCGAGCCGCCGATGAACACCGCGTCCGGGTCCGCCCAGGTGTCGAGCAGCGCCGGTGCCTTGCCTTCGCACAGCGTGTAGTTGCCGACGCGAAAGCGCTCGGCGTTGGCGCGCGCGATGGCGGCGTCGGCGGCGTTCTTCTCGATCGCCCAGACATGGCCGAGCGGCGCCAGTCCGGCGGCTTCGAGGCCGACCGAACCGGAACCGGCGCCGATGTCCCAGACCACGGCATCCGGCTTCAGACGCAGCTTGGCCAGCGACAGCGCGCGCGCCTCCTGCTTGGTGATCAGGCCCTTCTCGGGCGAGCGCTGGAGGTAGGCGAGATCGTCGCGACCGAAGACCGGTGCGGTTTCCGGCGGGCGTTCGACGAGTACGACATTGGGGCCGGAAAAGGCCATTTTTGCCGCGTCGACCGCTGGCAGTCCGAGATGGATTGCCTCGTCGGGCAGCAGCAGCCGGCAGGCCACCGACAGCCGCGCCTCCGGATAGCCGGCGATCAACAGCGCCCGCGCCAGCCGTGACGGATCGTTCTGCGGGCTGGTGAACAGCGCGACGCGCGGATGCAGTGCGATGGCGCGCATCAGCGGGTAGAGGCCGTGCGTCGGCGGCGCACCGAGCACCCATTCGCCGGCATCGGCGCTGTGGCAGGAGGCGATTTTGATGTCCGCCCAGGGCGTCTGGAAGCGCGCGAAGGCGAGTTGCAAGGTCGAGACGGCGGGAATGACGGTCAGCGCCTCCGTCCCGAGCTTGCCGCCCAGCCAGCCGGCGATGCCGTGGCAGAGCGGGTCGCCGGTGGCGAGCACGACGACGCGGCGGCCGGCAGACGTGGCTGCGGTAATCCAGCCCGGCACGGCGGCGAGCTGGCCGTCCATGTCCTGCGCTTCGCTGCCGGCGGCCAGATGAGGGCGGACCAGATCCAGTGTACGGCCGGCGCCGATCACCAGGTCGGCGGCGCGCAGATGCCGGCGGGCGGCATCACCCAGCCCGGCCCAGCCGTCGTCGAGGATGCCGAGCAGCGTGGTCGCAGCGTTCCGGTTCATGGCCGCTGATGGCATACCGCCTCGATGTTGTGGCCGTCGGGATCGCGCACGAAGGCGCCGTAGTAGTCGGGGTGGTAATGCGGCCGCAGGCCTGGCGCGCCGTTGTCGGTGCCGCCGGCGCTCAGAGCCGCGCTGTAGAAGGCGTCGACCGCGGCCCGACTGGCGGCCCGGAAGGCGATGTGTACGGCCGGAAAGTTGGGGATTCCCTGGCCGATCCAGAAGTCGGGCTTGGGCGCTTCGCCAAAGCCGGCCATGTCGGTGAGCCCGGTCTGCGCGGCGGAAACCTCCATCAGCAACTGGTAGCCGAGGGGGGCGAGGGCGGCGAGATAGAAGCGTTTGCTCAGTTCGAAGTCGCTGACGACAACACCGGTATGGTCAATCATGGTGTTTCTCCTGTTCGGAAGGTGAGTGAAGCGCCTCGGCCTCCTCGACGCGGCAGATGAAATTGCCGTCGAAATCGCAGACCAGCACGGTCAGGCGGTAGGGGCCGGGGTGCATGCTCTTGAGGCTGCGGATCGCCTTGATCGCCAGCCGGCGGTGGAATTCGACGGCGAGGCCGAGGCCGGCCAGGCGTTCGGCGGCAAAGCGGGCGGTTTCGGCGGCGCGGATTTCCTCGACGAGGTCGGGCGGCGCACCGACTTCCTGCGCCGATTCGGCGAGGATGTCGCGGTCAACTTCGGCCTTCCAGGCATGCGTCACGGCCAGGCCCTGACACATCTTGGTCAGCTTGCCGACCATCGCGCCGACATAGACGTTCGGCAGCTTGCGCTTGATGGCACTGGCGAAGGCCGCCTTGACGAAGTCGCCCATCTGCACGAAGCAGGATTCGTCGAGCTCGGGCAACTGGGTCATGGCGAATTTTTCGGTGCGCCCGCCGGTGGTGAATACGGCGCTGGTCTGACCCTGCTTGGCGGCGACATCGACCGCCTGCACGACGCTGGCGCGGAAGGCGGCGGTCGAGTAGGGCCGCACGATGCCGGTGGTGCCGAGGATGGAAATGCCGCCGAGGATGCCGAGCCGGGCGTTCAGCGTCTTTTTCGCCATTTCTTCGCCGCCGGGTACCGAAATCCTGACTTCCAGGCCGTCGTGGTCGAGCAGTTCGCCGGCCACGGCGCGCACGTTGTCGCGGATGTTGCGTTGCGGCACCGGGTTGATCGCCGGGCCGCCAACTTCCAGGCCCAGCCCGTCCTTGGTCACGATGCCGACTCCGGGGCCACCGGCCAGCACGATTTCGCCGGCGCGGTGCGGCAGCAGGCGGACGTCGGCGGTCAGGTGCGCGCCGTTGGTGGCGTCCGGATCGTCGCCGGCATCCTTGATGACCACGGCGTGCGCGGTGCCCGACGACTCCTCGACGCAGCCGTCGGTTACCGCGAAGCTGATATCGCTGCCGTTGGGCAGGTGGCAAACAATCGTCTCCGGCACTTCGCTGAGGACCAGGCCGAGCGTCGCGGCACGCGCCGCGGCGGCCGCGCAGGCACCGGTCGTGAAGCCGCTGCGGTTGCCGCGCTGGCGCTTGCCGTCGCCCTTGCGGACCTTGTCCGGTTTTGCGTTTTCAGCCATTTAACTCAGGCTGCCGTGCTGCTCGGCTTCGGCCAGCGACAACATGGCGTGGATCGCCGCGACGACCAGCGTCGAGCCGCCCTTGCGGCCCTTGATCGCCACCCAGGGCACTTCATCCACGGTCATCAGCAGGTCCTTCGATTCGGCCGCCGAGACGAAGCCGACCGGCATGCCGACGACCAGCGCCGGGCGCACGCCTTCTTCGCGGATCAGGCGGACCAGTTCGATCAGCGCGGTCGGCGCATTGCCGATGCCGACGATGGCGCCGTCGAGCTTGCCGAGACGCTGTGTCTTGCGCATCGCCTGCACGGCGCGCGTCGTGTCCGCGGCCTGGGCGGCGGCGATCACGTCGGGGTCGGAAATGTAGTGGTGCGTGCTCAGGCCGAAATGCTGCAGGCGCGGCTTGGACAGCCCGACGCAGATCATCTCGACATCGGCGACGATGGGCGTGCCGCCCTTGAGTACGGCGCGCATGCCGGCCTGCATCGCATCCGGATGGAAGGCGGTCAGGCCGTTGAATTCGAAATCGGCATTGGCGTGGATCATCCGGCGCACCAGCGGCCATTGTTCGGCGCTGTAATTGTGCGGGCCGGCCTCGGCGTCGATGACGGCGAAGGAGTCGTGCTCGATAGCACGGCCGGCAGCGGTCAACTGCTCGGTAACTGTGTTTTTGCTCATGGTTTTTTCTCAGGCGTGCACGCAGGCATGGCCATGCTCGTGCGCGTGGTCGTGCGGGTGATCGTGGCCATGCGCGCAGCCGTGTCCGCCGGCGAGTGCGGTGTGGCTGTGGTCGTGCAGGTGTTCTTCCTCGGCCAGTTCGCGGTATTTGCAGCCGTCGCATTCGAGCATCGGGCCGGCGGCATGCTCGCCACTGACCTTGTTGTCGAGCAGTTCGAAAATGCCCGGATCGAAGCCGAAATGCGTACCGAGCGCGAAACTGATCTGCGGGTACTGCTGCTGCAGGCGTTGCAACTGCAGCTGGATGCGTTCGATCAGCACGCCGGTGAACAGATAGACCGGCACGATGGCGATCTGCATCATGCCGAGCCGGACCTGGCGCTGCACGACGCTTTCCAGACGCGGCCAGGTAACGCCGGTGAAGGCGAGATCGACCAGCTCATGCTCGTTTTCCTCGAACAGCCAGCGCGCCATCTTGGCCAGTTCGCCATTGGCGCCGGCGTCGGACGAGCCGCGGCCGAGCAGGATGACGCCGGTGGTCATCGGATCGGGCATCGCAAGTTGCTTCATCAGGCGCTCGAGCTGGCCCTGCAGCACGGCGAAGATCTCGCGCCCCATGCCGAGATGGCGGGTGACGCTGAAACTGACGCCGGGATGCCGCTGGCGGGCATTGTCCAGCGTGGCCGGCAGTTCCATCTTGACGTGGCCGGCGGCGTTCAGGATGAAGGGAATGACCAGCACTTTTTCGGCGTTGCGGGCCGCCCGGTCGAGACCTTCGTCGAGCAGCACGTCGGCGTGCTCGATGAAGCAGGTCTCGATGCGCCATTCGGGGTGGCGTTCCCGCCACTGTGCGGCGAAATTGATGGTTTCGGTATTGCCCTCGCGGCCGCGCGAGCCGTGGCCGACGAGCAGGATGGTGGTGGCATTAGTCATTCGGGGTCTCCGTAGCCTTGCGGAAGCGGTGGGTGAAAGTCGGGTCGTAAAGTTTCGAGCGGATCAGTTCCGGCCAGTCGGCGGCGCCCAGCGTCGGGCTGGCGACGATCATGGCCTGGCTGGCGATCTTCGCGTCCTGGCAGCGGCGCTTGATGTCGGCAAGCGTGCCGCGCACGATCTTTTCCTCGCCTGGCCAGCTCGCCTTCTGCACGACCAAAATCGGCGCATCCTCGGCCCAGCCGGCGGCGCGCAGCGCGTCCTGCACCTTGTGCAGCAGGGTGATCGACAGGTAGATGCACAGCGTCGTCTTGTGCGCGGCGAGGGCGTCGAGTTCCTCGCCGGGCGGCATCGGCGTGCGGCCGGCAACGCGGGTCAAAATCACCGTCTGTGTCACTTCCGGCAAGGTCAGCGTCTCGCCGGCCGCCGCCATCGAGGCCATGGCCGACGAAACGCCGGGCACCACGGCCCATTCGATGCCGGCAGCGGTCAGCGGCCGGGTCATCTCGATCAGCGCGCCATAGAGGCCGGGGTCGCCGGTTTGCAGGCGGACCACGGTTTCATGGCGACCAGCGCGTTCGATCAGCCAGGCGCTCATTTCTTCGAGCGTCATGTCCTTGGAATCGCGGATCTCGCAGCCGGGCGGGCTGAACAGCGTTGCCGCCTGATCGACCAGCGAACCGGCGAAAAGCACGGCGCCGGCTGCTTCGAGCAGCTTGCGGCCCTTGACGGTGAGCAGGTCGGGATCGCCCGGGCCGGCGCCGACAAACCAGATCTTGCCGGGCATTTAGCGGCTTTCCAGGCGGTCGACCGCCAGAATCAGGCAAATTTGCATGTGTTTTCCTCTTGTTTGAGCCGGTTGGCGAGTTCGCCCAGGCTGCGCGGTACCGGTGATGCCGCGAGGCGACCGAGGCGGTACAGCGACAGGTGCAGATCGACGACCGCGGGCAGCGGCTGGCCGGCGGCGTGCAGGGCACTCGCCTGCTGCGGCAGTTCGCCGGCAGCAAAGGACGCAATGCAGCGCCCGGCCGCCAGCAGGTGGATCTGTTCGGCCCAGCGATAGGCGAAATCGACGTCGTGCGTGGATAGCAGAATGGTGATGCCGCGCGCCGACAGTTGGTCGAGTACGGCGAGCAGTTCGTTTTGCATGCCGGCGTCGAGCCCGGCCATCGGCTCGTCGAGCAGCAGGACTTCGGGCTGCATGGCGAGCACGCCGGCGATGCACACCCGCTTCTTCTGGCCGAAACTCAGGTGATGCACCGGTTTGTCGGCGAGATCGGCGAGGCCGACCGCGGCCAGCGCCTCGCCGACGCGCTGGCGTACTGTCGCCTCGTCGAGGCCGAGATTGAGCGGCCCGAACGAGACATCCTCGACAACGCTGGCCGAGAACAGCTGCCGGTCCGGATTCTGGAAGACGAGGCCGACCCGGCGGCGCAGCGCGTTGAGTCCATCGCGCCCCGCGGCGAGCGGCTGGCCGGCGAAGTCGATGCGCCCGGCGCTGGCCTGGAGCAGGCCGTTGAGATGCAGCAGCAGCGTGGTTTTGCCCGAACCGTTGGCGCCGAGCAGGGCGTTGCGGCTGCCCGCTGCGATGCGCAGCGAACAGCCATCGAGACCGGCGCTGCCGTCCGGGTAGCGATAGTCGACGGCGTGCAGTTCGATCAACGGGCTCATCGGGCGCAGGCTCCAATCGTCAGCAGCAGGCTGCCGGCCAGCCCGGCCAGCGCCGTATCGCGGCCGGCATGCTGGAATTGCGGCGTCAGGAAACGCAGCGCGCCGCTGCCGCAACGCGCTTCGGCCGCGAGGTGCAAGGCGCGGGCGCGTTGCCAGACCTGGACGCTCAAACCAGCGGCGAGCAGGCCGAGCGAATTCAGGCTGCGCCGCGGCGAGCTGTAGCCGAGGCGGGCCGCTTGGGCGGTGCGCGTTTCTTCGATGGCAGTCGAAAAGACAAAAAGCATGCGGTAACAGAGCACCATCAGGTCGAGCAGCACGTCGGGGACGCGCAGGCGACGGAGCAGGGCGATCAGGTCGGGCAGCGGCGTCGTCAGGACAAGGCCGAGCAGGGCGGCGAGTGCGGCCAGCGAGCGGCCGCCGACGGCGGTGATGTTGGCTGCGGCATCCGGTGCAATCTGCCAGGACAGATGCCCGGTCGCATCGACACTCAGCGAAAACAGCAGCGACAGGCTAGACAGCGCGAGAAAACCGAGGGCCGGTGTCGCGACGCGCAGATAGAGCGCGAGCGGCACCGCGGCACCGAGCACGCTCGCCAGCATGAGAAGGCCGGCGATGGTCGCGGCCGTTGCTGGCGAGCCGGCGAGCAGCGCGGCAAGCAGGCCGGCTAGCGCGAACAGGCCCTTGGCGGCCGGGCTGACGCCACGCCAGCGATTGCCGTAGGCGGCGCGTTCAATCAGCATGCGCTGTGTTTTTCCCGGATAGGTTGCTTGCCGGCGGCGCGGCCTCTGGCCCGGCCGCCTTCTCGTTCATTTCCCGGTGCAGGCGTTCGCGCGTCACCGAGGCGCCCAACCAGTAACCGATGAAGCCGGCGCCGAGCGCTGCCTGCAACGCGAAGAGCAGCGAGGCGATTTCGCCGCTGGCCGGTTCGATGAGTGGCGAAAACCATGGCCGGTAGCCCGGCGCAATCTCGCTGATCGCTTCTTGCGCCTTGTTGTCAGCACCGCCGAAAGCTTCGCCGGGGATGCCGTCCGGACCGATCGCCGGCGGCGCGGCGAGCCACAGCGGCAGTACGGTCAACAGCACGACGGCAGCCAGAATCAGCCAGTTGCGCAGTTTCATGCCTTGACCTCGCGTTGACCGAACAGCGGTAGTTTTTGCAGCTCTTCGGCATTGAATCGGCGCAGCGCATTGACCACGAGCACGGTGAGCAGGCCCTCGCTGATCGCCAGCGGGATCTGGGTGATCGCGAAAATGGCGCCGAACTTGGCAAACGAGCCGGCAAAGCCGCCGGCCGGATCGGGAAAGGCCCAGGCGAGCTGGATCGCTGTCGTTACGTAGGTCGCCAGGTCGCCGAGCGCGGCGGCGGTAAAGACGCAGGCGGAAAGCGGCAGGGCGAGGGCGCGGCCGGCGCGGAACAGGCCGGCGGCGACGAAAGGCCCGACGATGGCCATCGAGAACAGATTGGCGCCGAGCGTGGTCAGCCCGCCGTGTGCCAGCAGCAGCGCCTGAAAGAGCAGCACAACGAGGCCGACCGGCACCATCGCCGCGGGCCCGAACAACAGCGCGCCGAGGCCGACGCCGGTCGGGTGCGAGCAACTGCCGGTCACCGACGGCAGTTTCAGCGCCGACAGCGTGAAGGAAAAGGCGGCGGCGACGCCGAGCAGCATGCGCTGTTCCGGCTGCGCTTGCAGTTGCCGGCGCAGCGAACGCACGCCAAGTGCCACGAAGGGCAGGGCGGCCAGACTCCAGCCGAGGGCGTGCGCCGGCGGCAGGAAACCTTCCATGATGTGCATGACTTCATCCCCGAAGCAAAATTTAAACGCCGGGGCATGACAGGTGAGATCGGAGGACGGGCCGGACAGGGACCATGGGTGCACAGGCACGCAGGACGCAGCAACGGCGAATCTTCAGACCCTTCCCAGAACCCCGGAGAATGGTGCGACACAAGCATCGGGCCGGTCTTCTGACTCGCCTTCATCCTTCTCCACCAACCTTCCCATGCAATGCACAGTGGCGTGGGGTGGAGTCGTCTGGCTTACAGCAGCGGGGGCTGTGCCGGAATGGAGGAACGTTGCTGGGCAACGTCTTCTTCACCGGCTTCCCGTTTCATCCCGGCCTGCGATCGCAAACCGGGATACCCGAATGGCGCGGATTATAGTCACGAAAACGGGATGCCGGACAACTTTTTGTTTTTGCCCGCCTCCGGACCGGCGTCAGGCGATAAGGATATTTTCCGGCATGCGTCTTACAATCGAGCATTCGAGTTTTCTTATGGAGTTCGCCATGCGTCGCCTGCTGATCAGCCTGATCTGCCTTCTCAACACCGCACTGGTACAGGCCGACGACTGGGTCAGCCGGCAGCAGGTGACGGGCAGTTTTGCCGACGTCAAGGAGGCCGTGGTGATGGCGATCGAAAACCGTGGCCTGGTCATCAACTACACCTCGCACATCGCCGACATGCTGGCGCGTACCGGTGCCGACATCGGTGCCGGCCGCAAGATATTCGACGAGGCCGAGATCATCGAATTCTGCTCGGCCGGCCTGTCGCGGAAGATGATGGAACTCGATCCGCACAACATCGTGATGTGCCCGTTCGCGCTTTCGATCTACACACTGCCGGGCGAAGCCGGCAAGGTCTGGCTGAGCTACCGCCGGCCGCAGGGCAAGGCGGCGCCGCTGGTAAATGAACTGCTCACAGGGGTTGTCGCCGAGGCGGTGCGCTAGTCTCGTTTTAGCCCTGCAGCGCCGGCGTATGTGCGCCGGCGCACGGAGCCGCTGCTGATCGCCGGAGAGAATGGCGCATGCCGTTTTGACCGGCGCTCTCAGCAGGCAGGCCAATGAAATTCAAGGATTACTACCAGGCCATGGGCCTTGAACGCACTGCCTCGGCCGAGGCGATCAAGAAGGCTTATCGCAAGCTTGCCCACCAGTACCACCCCGATGTGTCGAAGGACCCGGCGGGTGAGGAAAAATTCAAGGAACTGGCCGAGGCCTACGCGACGCTGAAGGATCCGGAAAAGCGGCAGGCCTACGACAATCTCGGTAGCCGCCCGGCCGGCGAGCAGTTCACGCCGCCGCCGGACTGGCAGCAGCGTTACAAGACCGATGCCGCCGGCTTTGACGATGTCGATCTTGCCGACATCTTTGCTGCCTTCAGCCGTTCCGGGCGGCAGCGCCAGCCGGCGCCGGTTGCCGGTCAGGATTACGAAGTGGCAGCGCATATTTCGCTCGAACAGCTTTTTCGCGGCGGTGAAATCGAGGTGCGCGCCGAATTGCCGGAGTACGACAAAAATGGCCTCGCCCACCGTGTCGACCGGACGTTTCGCATCAGCATTCCGCTCGGCGCCGCCGACGGTCAGCGCCTGCGCCTGGCCGGCAAGGGCGGCAGCGGCTTCAATGGCGGCCGGGCCGGCGACCTTTACGTGGCGCTGGCGGTGCAGGCGCATCCGCTCTACCGGTTCAGCGGCCGCGATCTTTACCTCGATCTGCCGCTGACGCCATGGGAAGCCGTGCTTGGGGCGACCGTCCAGGTGCCGACGCCGGGCGGCGTAGTTGAACTCAAGATCAAGGCCGGCACGCAGGCCGGGCAAAAGCTGCGCCTCGCCGGGCGCGGCCTGACTGCGGCGGATGGCAGCGCCGGTGCGCTCTACGCGGTGGTCAGAATCGAGGTGCCGGCGGCGCTCGGCCCGCGCGAGCAGGTGTTGTTCGAACAGCTGGCGGCGAATTCCGATTTCAATCCAAGACGGCATTTCCTGACGGGAGCAGCGGCATGAACAGGCAATTGAGCGAAGCGGTCTGGCTGAACGATGCGGTCTGCGATATCGAACATCTGGCCGAAGTCTCCGGACTGTCGATCAGCGAGGTGAACGACCTGGTCGACATCGGTGTCATCGTGCCCAGCGGTCGACCGGCCGGAACGGTGGTTTTTCAGCTTTGCCAGGTGTTGACCGTCAAGCGCGCCAGGCGCCTGCGCGACGATTTCCAGCTCGATCATCACGGCGTGGCGCTCGCCCTGACGCTGATCCGCCGCATCGGCGAGTTGCAGGCCGAACTCGATGTCCTGCGTCATCCCGGCGCGCGCTGATCTGCATTTGACCTGGCGATATGTACGCCAGCCAACAGACCGGGCCGGCACTTGCCGTCATTCTGTGGCATGCGGTTCTTCCGGCCGCCGACAACTGAAAGAGGAATTGCCATGAACTATTCACTAACAAGCATTCTGCTGATCGCCGCCCTTGGTCTGGGTGCCTGTGCCGGCCCGGCTGGTCCGCAGGGCGAACGCGGCAACACGGGGAATACCGGTAACACCGGCAATACGGGCAGCACCGGCAATACCGGTGCCAAGGGTTCGACCGGCAACCAGGGCAATACCGGCTATACCGGCGCGACGGGTGAAACAGGTAGCCAGGGTTCGGCTGGCGCGGTCGGTGAAACCGGCGCGACGGGCAACCAGGGCAATACCGGTGCAACCGGCGCCAAGGGCAAGACCGGCGCGGTCAATACGACCGGCAGCACCGTCATTGTGGTGCCGCCGACGCGCTGATCCGGCGCAACGTACCAAGGGGGCTGAGCGCAAACTCGGCCCCCTTTTTTCATTCAGGGGAGGCAGGCACCGGCTTAAGTGCCTGCGGCTTTTTAACGCCGGTCCGGTCCGCGCTCGTCATTGCGGTTATCGCGCCCGCGATTCTGAGCTTTGTCCTGGCCGCGATCCTGATTACGTTCCTGGCCGCGATCCCGGGCGTTGCCCGCTTCCTTGTTCGGCTCCCGCTCCGGCGCGCGTTGCTGGATGCGTTCTTGCGGGCGTTCCTCCGCCTTCTCTGGCCGCCCTTGTGGCGATGCCGGACGCTCGCGCATGCCGTCGCGCGCATTGCCGGCTTCCGGCGGGCGGCTTTCGCGGGGCGTGGTGTTTGGCCGTGACTGCATCTGCGGCGGGCGTTCAGTCGGGACAGGGCGGGCTTGCTCGCGTGGCGTGGTGTCCGGCCTCGACTGTTCAAAGTGCTGGCGGGTCACTGCTTCGCGCGGCTTGTAGCGATAGTTCTCGGCGCGAATCACCTGTTGCTGCTCGCGGGCGCCGGGATAGCGATCACCGGTGTATTTGCGCTGATAGCTGGGGAGCGGGGCCGGGCGCGGGGTGGCGTACTGTTTGCGGTCATTCCAGCCGTGGCGCTGGGCCGACCAGTCGCGGCCCCAGTGGTCGCCCCAACGGGGTGCCGCATTGGCTTGCCAGCCGCGGAAATAGGACGGCGGTTGGCGATAGTAGCGGACCGGCACGCGCAACACGAAGCGCGGCACGTCGATCGGGTTGATCGATTGCCACGGGCCGTTGTACCAGTCGCTGGAGTACCAGTTGTCGTCGCGATAGACCCAGTAAAGTCCGTCGTAGAAGAAATAATTGGAACTGGCCCGTGGCGCGTAGTAGACCGGTGAGCCGGGCACCAGCACCAGTTGCGGATAGACCGGCAGGTTGATGCCGATATTGACGCCGGGCAGGCCGATTTCGACCCCGATCTGGGCGTGGACCGTGGCGAGCGGGGCGAGTAGCGAGAGGGCTAAGAGAAGGCGGCGCATGCGATGAACTCCTGGGCGATGCGGCTGGCCGGCTGTTTCCGGAGATCGAATCGACACGGCGCGCCACAATGGGGCCAAGATACGGTAGCCGGCGGTGGAGATATGTGCGCTGTCACACATATCGAAAGACACGCACGGGTTATGCTTGAGGAATAGGGGTGGTGTTTCCGCAAGGGGATTCGATCCGGCCAGGGCTGAACAAGCCGAGGAGCACAATGCCGTCAATATCGATTCAAAGCCCGAAACTCAACCGCATCCTGGCAGCGCTGCCGCTCATCGAGTTTGCGCGGCTGGAAGACGACCTCGAACTGGTTGAGCTGCCGCTCGGCCGCATCCTTTACGACGCCGGCGACAGCCTGGAATTTGTCTATTTTCCGACGACCTGCATCGTCTCGCTGGTTTTTGCCACCGAGAACGGCTCGTCGGCCGAACTGGCGATGACCGGCAATGACGGTTTGCTCGGCATTCCACTGGTCCTCGGCGGCGAAACGACCACCCACAAGGTCGTGGTGCAAAGCGCCGGTGCCGCCTATCGCCTGCGCGCCGAAGTGATGGTCTGGGAGCTTGACCAGGGCGGCAATCTTTTGCGCCTTTGCCTGAGCTATGCCCAAGCGCTGATGACCCAGATGGCGCAGAGCGTCGTCTGCAACCGACACCATTCGGTCGACCAGCAGCTTTGCCGCTGGCTGCTGCTCAGCCTCGACCAGTTGAACTGCAACCAGATCAACATGACGCAGGAGCTGATCGCCAGCATGCTCGGCGTGCGCCGTGAAGCGGTGACCGAAGCGGCCGGCAAGCTGCAGGCCGCCGGCTTGATCCAGTACCGGCGTGGCCACATCACGGTCTGCGACCGGCCGGGCCTGGAAGCCCGGGTCTGCGAGTGCTACGCCGTTGTCAAGTCCGAGTACGACCGGCTGTTTCGCCTGACACCGCCGATCCTGCCCAAGAACCGGCTGCGCCCCAATCCGGCCACCCTGCGCCAGCGGGCCGAGGCTCGTTTGCTGCAGACGCAGGCAGCCAGCCCGGCAACGGCGTGGGACAACGACCGGCTGCTGCACGAATTGCAGGTGCATCAGGTCGAGCTGGAAATGCACAACGAGGAATTGCGCCATGCCTATGGCGAAGCCGATTCCCTGCGCGAGAAGTATGCCGATATCTATGACTTCGCCCCGGTCGGCTATTTCACGCTCGATGCGCAAGGCGTCATCGTCCAGCTCAATCTGGCCGGCGCCATCCTGCTCGGCATCAAGCGTTCGCGGCACGGGCGCTACCGTTTCGCGGCGGCGGTAAAGGAAGCGTATCTGCCGGCCTTCAAGACATTTCAGGAAGAGGTCCTCGCCAACAAGGCGAAAACCCATTGCGAACTCGTCTTGCTGGCCACCGAGCAGCGCCCCGAGGCAACGGTCAGGATCGAGGCAGTGCCTGACGAAAGCAGTCGCGAATGCCGCATGGTGGTGATCGATATTACGGCAGAGAAGGAAGCAAGCCGCGCCCTGCGCGAGCGGGAGGGCTATCAGCGCGCCTTGCTCGACAATTTTCCCTTCATGGTCTGGCTCAAGGACGAGCAGAGCCGTTACCTGGCGGTCAACGCGCCGTTTGCCCTGAATTACAACTGGTCCTCGGTCGAGGCGCCGGTCGGCAAGACCGATTTCGATATCACCACCCGCGAACTGGCCGAAGCCTCACAGGCGGATGACCAGGCCATCATGTGCAGCGGCGAAAAAAGAAGCCTCGAACAGAAGGTCGAGGTGCATGGCGACGAACGCTGGTTTGAAACCTACAAGTCGCCGGTGGTGGTCGATGACAAGCTGGTGGGAACCGTGGGTTTTACCCGCGACATCAGCAAGCGCAAAGCGATGGAGGCGGAACTGCGCAGCCTGGCGGCAACCGACGCGCTGACCGCACTCGCCAACCGGCCGCATTTCCTGGAGCATCTCGAGGCAGCCCATGCCGGCCTGCAGCGCGAGGCTGATCACCCGGTTGCCCTGCTGCTGCTCGATCTCGATCACTTCCAGATGGTCAATGACACGCTCGGACATGCCGCCGGCGATGCCTTGCTCAGACTGTTTTCGGCCCTGCTGCACGATGAGTTGCGCAAGGTCGATATCGCCGGTCGCTTTGTCGATGACGAGTTTGCCGTATTGATGCCGCAAGTCGATCTTGATGCCGCAATGGTCCTTGCCGAGCGTATCCGGGCCAAGGTGGCGGCAACCTCGGTCAGCATCGGCGAACGCCAGGTGGCAATGAGCGTCAGTATCGGCATCGCGCCGATGAATTCGACCGACCCGTCGTCCGGGCAAGTCCTTGCGCATGCCGAAGCGGCGCTTGGCCGCGCCAAGGCACAGGGGCGCAACCGGGTGGAAGTGGCGGTGACGGATCTGGATGGCATTCTGCCCGCCGCGTCCTGATCAACCGCCGATACGTCAAGGCCGCAAGTTCTCAGAATTTCCGGGCAAAGCGGATGCCGAGCATTTCGGCTCCGGGATTCTGCTGCTGCAGGCCGCCGTTCGAGTAGTGGGTCAGGTTCAGGCTCAATTCGAAGTTGCCGAAGTCATGCCCGACCCCGAGGCGGTTCTCGAATTGCCAATGGCCGCCCATGTCGTGTCCCGGCGCCCACAGCGTCTTCGAGATATACGCCAGGCCGACGCCCAGTTCGAAAAACGTCGATTGCCAGGGCTGGTAGCGCAGCACGGGGGAAATCATCAGCCGCCAGGCGTCGTCGCTCTTGCTGTTGGTGAAGCCGAGGCCGAGATCGACCCGGCTGCGCCATTTGCCGTCATCCGATTGCCAGGGCAGCGCCCAGCCGGCACCGATTTCAATGTCGTCGAGCAGGCTTTTCCCGGCGGGATGCAGCAGCTTGCCACTTTGCACATAAATCTGTTCAAGCGCCTCGGCCGAGGCTGCGGGCAGCAGCAGACAAAGACAGAGAGCACCGGCGATTGATCGGTTTTGCATTTTTATTCCCCTGGTTTTAGCGAAGTCGAAGCCGGTTTTTGTCTTTCCAGCTTGCTGACTACGGGCAAAAAAAAGCCCGCGCAGGCGCGGGCGCAAGAGCGGCTTCCTGCTATCACAGCGCCGCAAACCGTAGCAGGGTAGGGATCCCCGCTACGTCCTTCCGTGTGCTGGCGCACTTAGCGCAAACGAGGTCGCCGGCTAGACGGGACTGACATCCCTGATTTCGCCCACTGCCGCAGCAATGACTTCCCTGGCCATAGCCGTTTCTTCGCTGCTGCGTGTTTCGGCGACCAGTACGACCTGGCCGCTGATGATCGCGTCGCGCACCAGATCCGAAAGCCAGCCATCCTTGTGCTCGATGTTCTTGGTTGCGCCGGCAGCGGCACCGACAAAGGCGCCGAGACTGGCTCCCCAGCCCAGCATGGTCAGGGGCGCAACCAGCGGGCTGGCGATGAACAGGCTGATGTTCGCCGCCACAATGGCAACCTGCGCCAGGGCGCCGATGCCGGTGCCAACGGCGGTACCGATCGCACCGTCGACCAGCACGTTGGTCAATACCTCGTTGCTGCCATCCTTGGGTTCGGCTGGCGCCTTGAGCGATTCCGCGTCGATCAGCTGCAACTGACCCTGCGGCAGCCCCCTGGCGACCAGGGTCGAGAGGGCAATTTCCGCCTCGGTGCGGTGGGCAAAAAATCCGGATACGTGATGACGGTATGCGTCCATGCTGTTTCTCCTTGACGGGTGCCATCCACGATGGCGAACGGGCAGCCTGGGCGGCCCGCTCGTCGCTGTCTGTGCGGGGTCGCACGCAGTGTTGCCCGCGGCTTTTTCGGGGTGGGCGCCAATGCGCGGCAGCGAACCGAAGTGCCGCGCATTTCGGCCTAAAAGGAGGGCGCAATCGTGTTTCACGATGCCTTTCGCTTACCCCTAAAGGAAACCACCATGAACAAGGCAAAGAAAGCTGCACACGCCGGCCTCGATACCGACGCCATTCGCGCCGCCGCGAAAAACTTCGAGAACGGCGCCGTCACCGGCGGTTATCAGGCCAATCGCAAGCTGGTGGTCGAAATGCTGAACGGTGCGCTGGCCACCGAACTGGTCTGCGTCCTGCGCTACAAGCGCCATTACTACACGGCCACCGGTTTGCAGAACGGCCCGATCAAGGCCGAGTTCCTGCAGCATGCGCTGGAAGAGCAGGGCCATGCCGATCTGCTTGCCGAGCGCATCGTCCAGCTGAACGGCCACCCCGACTTCAATCCGGCCACGCTCAGCGAGCGCAGCCATGCCGAATACGACGAATCGCGCGATACGCAGTCGATGATCAAGGCCAACCTGATCGCCGAACGCGTCGCCATCGAATCCTATCGCCTGATGATCGAGGCGCTTGGCGATGCCGATCCGACGACGCGGCAGATGCTGGTCGGCATCATGGCCATCGAGGAGCAGCACGCCGACGACATGCGCGACCTGCTGGCCTGAGCGCTGCGCGGAAGCTTGCTTTTGTAACGCAATTCGCGCTTAACTGGCTTTTTCCCTTGTCGAGATCCGCATGCCAACAGCCGAACAACTGGCGGGGCTGTTTCCCCGCGTCGATGCCATTCCCGCCGATTGCCGCATCCTGGCGCCTATCCACCAGCGCGCCATCCTGATCAACGGCGAAATGCAGATCTGGAAGGGCGATACGCGGCCGGTGCATTCGCCGGTTTGCGTGGCCGATGCCGCGGGCAAGCTGACGCATGTCGAACTGGGCAGCGTACCGGTGACCGGCACGAGCGAGGCCGATGCGGCGCTGGCCGCCGCGGTTGCCGCCTACGATCACGGGCGCGGCCGGTGGCCGAACCTGTCGGTCGCCGAGCGCATTGCCTGCGTCGTCGATTTCACCAGCCAGATCGTCGCCCGCCGCCGCGAGATCGTGAACCTGATCATGTGGGAAATCGGCAAGAGCCAGGCCGATTCGCAGAAGGAATTCGACCGCACGATCGATTACATTCGCGCCACCATCGAAGAACTCAAGCGCCTCGACAACAGCAATTCGCGCTTCGAGATCGTCGATGGCACGATCGCCCAGATCCGCCGCTCGCCGGTTGGCATCGCGCTGTGCATGGGGCCGTACAACTACCCGATGAACGAGACCTTCAGTACGCTGATCCCGGCGCTGATCATGGGCAATGTCGTGCTCTTCAAACCACCGCGCTTCGGCGTGCTGCTTTACTACCCGATGCTGGAGGCCTTCCGCAGCGCCTTCCCGCCGGGCGTCATCAACATCGTGTACGGCCAGGGCCATGTCGTCGTGCCGCATATCATGGGCTCGGGCAAGGTCAATGTGCTGGCGCTGATCGGCTCCTCCGAAGTCGCCGACCAGCTCAAGAAATCGCACCCGAAGACCAACCGCCTGCGTGCCATCCTCGGGCTGGGCGCCAAGAACGCGGCGATCATCATGCCGGATGCCGACATCGAACTGACGGTCAAGGAGTGCATCACCGGCGCGCTGTCCTTCAACGGTCAACGCTGCACGGCGATCAAAATGATCCTGGTGCACCAGTCGATTGCCGAAACCTTCCTGCGCCGTTTCTGCGAGGAAGTCGCCAGGCTGGCGATCGGCATGCCCTGGGAGCCGGGCGTCATGCTGACGCCGCTGCCCGAGATGGAAATGGTCGCCTACATGAACGAATGCATCGCCGACGCGGTGGGCAAGGGCGCCCGCGTGGTCAATCCGGGCGGCGGCACGACGGTCGAGACGCTGTTCTATCCGGCCGTGCTCTTCCCGGTCAGGGAGGGCATGAAGCTCTACCGCGAGGAACAGTTCGGGCCGATCATCCCGGTTGCCACCTTCGAGGACATCGAAACGCCGCTCGACTATGTGATCACCTCCGACCACGGCCAGCAGGTCAGCATCTTCGGCAGCAATCCGGAACAGATTGCCTCGCTGGTCGATACGCTGGTCAACCAGGTGTGCCGGGTCAATATCAATTGCCAGTGCCAGCGCGGGCCGGACGTCTTTCCCTTCGTCGGGCGCAAGGATTCGGCCGAGGGCACGCTGTCCGTGCATGACGCCCTGCGCGCCTTCTCGATCCGCACCATGGTTGCCGCCAAGCAGACCGAGGCCTCGAAAAAGCTGCTCGATGCCATCGTGCTCGGCAACAAATCCAGCTTCATCAACACCCACTTCATTCTCTGAAGTGGCGCTCCTGTGTTCGCCAGCGCACATTGCTGCCGGGCAGGACGGCGTAATCTGCAGTGAATCCCGGTCTTGGCAGCGGCCCTGTTGCAGGGACGCTCCGGATCATCACTGTCAAGGAAACATCATGCTCTATACCATTGCCGTCGTTCTGCTCATTCTCTGGCTGCTCGGCCTGGTTACCTCGTACACCGTCGGCGGCTTCATCCACGTCCTGCTGGTGATTGCCATTGTCGTCATCCTGCTGCGCATCATCAGCGGTCGACGCCCGCTTTAAGCCGTTTTTCCAGGCGTTGCTGCATCAGCAGCGCGTAGATGGCCGGGATCACGGCCAGGGTCAGCACGGTTGAAGACAGCATGCCGCCAACCATGGGGGCCGCGATACGGCTCATGACTTCCGAGCCGGTGCCCGTGCCCCACAGGATCGGCAGCAGGCCGGCCATGATCGCGGTGACCGTCATCATCTTGGGGCGGACACGTTCGACGGCGCCTTCCATGATCGCCGCGTAAAGATCGGCGGCCAGCGGGCTACGTCCTTCGGCGGCACATTTCTCCTGCACGGCCAGCCAGGCATGGTCGAGGTAGATCAGCATGATGACGCCGGTTTCGGCGGCGACGCCGGCCAGCGCAATGAAGCCGACCGCGGCGGCGACCGACAGGTTGTAGCCGAGCGCCCACATCAGCCAGATGCCGCCGACCAGCGCGAAGGGCACCGAAAGCATGACGATCAGCGTCTCGGTGATGCGCCGGAAGTTGAGGTAAAGGAGCAGGAAGATGATCAGCAGCGTCACCGGCACGACGATCTTGAGCTTTTCGCTGGCTCGTTCCATGTACTCGAACTGGCCGCTCCAGGTGACGTAGGTGCCGGGCGTGAATTTGACCTGTTCATTGACCGCCTTGCGGGCTTCGGCCACGTAGGAGCCGATGTCGCGGTCGCGGATGTCGACGTAGATGTAGGCCGAGAGCAGCGCATTTTCGGTGCGGATGGCCGGTGCACCGGTGGTGATTTTCACTTCGGCGATCTGGCCGAGCGGGATCATCGATGCCTCGCCGCCCATGCCGCCGGTGACCGGCACCAGCACCTCGCGGGCGATGGCCTGCGGGTCGCTGCGCAAATCGCGCGGGTAGCGCACGGTGACGCCGAAACGCTCGCGGCCTTCGACGGTCGTGGTGACCATTTCGCCGCCGAGCGCCGCCGCCACCACATCCATGACTTCGCCGACGGAGAGGCCGTAACGGGCCAGCGCATTGCGATCCGGCACGATGTCGAGGTAGAAACCACCGGTGATGCGTTCGGCAAAGGCGCTGCTGGTGCCGGGCACGGCCTTGACCACGGTTTCGATCTCACGCGCCAGGCGCTCCATTTCAACCAGGTCGGTGCCGAAGACCTTGATGCCGATCGGCGTGCGGATGCCGGTGGACAGCATGTCGATGCGCGCCTTGATCGGCATCGTCCAGGAATTGGCGACGCCGGGGAATTGCAGCGCCTTGTCGAGTTCGGCGATCAGTTTGTCGGTCGTCATGCCGGCGCGCCATTCGCTTTCCGGCTTGAGATTGATCACCGTCTCGAACATTTCCATCGGCGCCGGATCAGTGGCGGTCTGTGCCCGGCCGGCCTTGCCGAAGACCGAGGCAACTTCCGGGAAACTCTTGATGATCTTGTCCTGCGTCTGCAGCAGCTCGGCCGCCTTGGTCACCGACAGGCCGGGCAGGGTGGTCGGCATGTAGAACAGCGTGCCTTCGTTCAAGGTCGGCATGAACTCGCTGCCCAGCCGGCTGGCCGGGACGATGCTGACGGCCATGGCGATCAGGGCAAGCACGATGGTCGTCTTCTTCCGGTTCATCACGCCGGCGATGATCGGCCGGTAAATGCGGATCAGGAAGCGGTTGACCGGGTTTTCCGCCTCCGGGCGGATGTGGCCGCGGATGAAATAGAGCATCAGCACCGGCACCAGCGTCACCGAAAGCAGCGCCGCGGCGGCCATCGAGAAGGTCTTGGTCCAGGCGAGCGGCGCAAACATCCGGCCTTCCTGGGCTTCGAGCGTGAATACCGGCAGGAAGGAGACGGTGATGATCAGGAGGCTGAAGAACAGCGCCGGGCCGACCTCGCGGCAACCCGCGATGATCGCTTCGGCCCGCGATTCGCCGGGTTGCAGGCGTTCGAGATGCTTGTGCGCGTTCTCGATCATCACGATGGCGGCGTCGATCATCGCGCCGATGGCAATCGCCACGCCGCCCAGGCTCATGATATTGGCGTTGATGCCGAGCGCGTGCATGCCAATGAAGGCGGTCAGGATGCCGACCGGCAGCATCAGGATGGCAACCAGCGCCGAGCGCAGATGCAGCAGGAAGACGACGCAGACCAGCGCAACGATCAGGCTTTCCTCGAGCAGCGTGCGCTTGAGCGTACTGATCGCGCGTTCGATCAGCTCCGAACGGTCATAAACGGCCTGGATACTGACGCCTTCCGGCAGGCCGGCGCTGATTTCGCCGACTTTTGTCTTGAGGTTGGCGATCACGTCGAGCGCGTTCTGGCCGAAGCGTGCCATCGCAATGCCGGCCACCACTTCGCCTTCGCCGTTCAGTTCGGTAATGCCGCGCCGCTCGTCGGGCAGCAGCTCGACGCGGCCGATGTCGGCAACGCGCACCGGCGTGCCGTTCTGCGCCTTGAGGACCAGCCCCTCGATATCGCCCTTGCCGCGCAGATAACCGCGGCCGCGCACCATGTACTCGGTCTCGGCCATCTCCAGCGTCCTGCCGCCGACATCGCGGTTGGAATTGCGGATCACCTCGGCGACCTGCATCAGCGGGATGCCGTAGCTTCTGAGTTTGACCGGATCGACGGTGACCTGGTACTGCTGCACGAAGCCGCCAATGCTGGCGACCTCGGCGACGCCCGGCGCCTTCGCCAACTGGTAACGCAG